>JACXTT010000184.1_pt1 | contig 100260 bp, 85 predicted proteins | sample 9270951 | NCBI WGS metagenome assembly JACXTT01 (sample SAMN15532306, study PRJNA645909) | rock metagenome | isolation source: weathered quartz diorite | place: Puerto Rico | collected 2017-06-21 | reverse complement strand
CTGCTTAGTGAGATTTTGAATTTCTTCGATCAGTTGTTGAGCTCGATGTTGTTTCATAAGCTCGAGCATGCCGGATACGGAAATGATTTGTTAGACGCGCTTTATGCAGGGTTCACGCTCTTCTGCTACTGAAGTTACAGCCATCAAAAGAAAAAATAGCAAAACAAGTCTTTGAATATGCAATATGCAACATCCAAAAATCACAACAAGCCCATAGGGCCTGGCTATCATTGATCTCAATTTAAAAATTCTTTGATGGGAAATTGATTAAGGGTCAACCTGCATCAATAAAAATTGAAAGATATTTAGTCGCATTGTAGTTGGCACTGAAACCGCTTCAGGTCACTTCCCCACCTAGATTTCAAAATATTTTATTTTATAAAAAGTTTCGATTCAACGTTGAAACCATCGATTTGATAGTGACCAATTCTTGGATCATATCTAAACGAATATTTCTCAATAACGAAGGGATCATTGTCGTACATCACTTTAAATCTTGCCGTTATTCTATCCAATGTATCACCTTTGATAGATTTAAACGTCATCGCATTGAGACTTTTTTGATCTAATTCGGCAGAAACTCGCTTGCCGAGAACTTTACGAATTTTCTCATTCATAAGCTCCCATTCGCTTAAGGGTGCACTTTTTTGGAAGTCTTCAGATGTGAAACTTGAGCAAACAGCAACATCTTTTGTTTCCAAGCAGCTCGTGAAGTCTTGAGCTAATGAAATAAGCGCAGGCTTTGCGGCTTCCATTCGCTTATTCATCGGCCACGCTACGAATAAAAAAACGCCATTCACTATAACTAATAGCCCAGCAATGAATCCAGCTATCCATTTCGCAACCTTTTTTTAACATACAACCCACTCCATTTTTTCATATTTTACTATTACTCGATGCAATTCAACACGCGAATCTGTCAGGCTAAATTCGAACTGAAAATGGTTCAATTATTGGTCTTTTTAAAATCCGCACCTAGCTTTAAGCCACAGTGATCGCATTTGTTTGGAACGATCATAAAATCTCTTCGCTGAAGAAAGCCTATGGGCTTGTTACTAATCAAAAGCCTCTTTCCGCAGCGCGGACATCGCAGAAATAGAATAAATAGGGCACGTATTACAACAAATATGCCTCCAATAAGAAAAATCGGAGCACTTTGATTTGCTATACCCAAAATAGCAAACCCAAAAATTGATGCAATTAAGAGAATTAAAATAAAGCTATAGATTTTATATCGAATCATTTTTCGTGTATCACCTCTAGCCATATTAAAACATCCCGAACGCCAAACTTAATTGAATAATCTGAAGTTCCAGTTAATCCGAATTTCGGTCCGAACGCAACTCCTCCTGCAGCTCCCGTAAAATGGGAAGTTCTACCACGGAGGCGCACGAATAGTACGTTGGAGAGCAAGGATGGACCTAAAAACGAAGAAGCTGGGTCATTATCATCTCTCGCAAATTTCTGCAGATCGTGGCATTCTAAAACACCCTTTGGTGAAATAGTCATAGGCTGAGACAAACCAGCCCACAGGAGCATAAGGCATCCATTTATCGGCAAAATACCCGTTACTTTTAGCCATAAACCTACTCACACTTCAATAGCCACAAAAAATTATTCTTTTCTAGCTTCCGCCTTACTCTTATATCTTCGATAAAGATACAATGCAGGGAATGAAAGCCAGAAAAAACATAATACGATAATCGCCAATGTAGCCTGACCACCACAAATTTCAGTGGTACGAGGTATCCTAAAACATCCCTTAGTGAAATAATCATAAAGAGGAAAACTAAGTCCGATTGGAATCAAAAACATCCATTTGTCACCGAATGGTTTGTTACTTTCGTTGCTCACACAACTCCTTTATTTTTTCGACGCCAGCCTGACTGATCAGTTCAAGAATACCATAATTTGGATTTTGGGTCGCGTCAGGCACATTTGCTGCTTCATCAAATGCACCTATCACTCCAGAACCAATTGCAGCGGCTGTGTTTGCGCAACGCTCTGGATTGCTTAAACAAAAATTCACTGAAGCAGGACCAGCCACAGCAGCAGTTCCGGCAGTCACGGCAAACAATCCAGTTACCGTGGTATACGCGTTCACAACAGTACTAACTGCACTTGCACCCATGTTATTAAATTGAGCTGTGAAATCAAAGTAATTCATTAGTGACTCATTTGCGTCGTCCTTTTTCCCAGTTATATCAATTCTATTGATTGGATCGTTGTTGCAATAACGATACAAGCCAGTGCTCCCACCTTGGAACAAAATTGGATCTTTGGTAGTCCATCTTCCAATCTCAGGCGCATAATCACGAGCGCCAAATCTAATGAGTCAAGTGTCTTGATCAACCAGGCCTCCGGCAAAACCAAACGGAATAACGGCACTAAATTTTCCATTTTCAGGGATACCAAACTCGTCGCTCTCTAGCCTCTCAACAACTTGACCAGAAGTTGAATCAACAATCAGTCTAGGAGTTCCGACCTGATCTGAAATGATTTTTAGCTTTTTCCCGTTAACGATCGCATAGTCAGGAATATTTGGCTTCATTCCATAAACAAAGCGTTTAATAATATTGCCGCCGCCATCAAGCTCCGCCGCAATTTGATATTGAGTTTGGTAAATAAATGACTGCACTAATTTGCCATTTACTTTTTTACCGACTCTGCGATTTAGCCCATCAACAAGGTATTCAATCACTTTGCCACCCGACAACCTCACAGAGCGCAGATTTCCAAATACATCATATTGGTATTGAGTTTGGCCGCTAACTTTCTCGACTTTTCCGATCAAATCCCCATTAGCACTGTACTGATACTCTGCAGTTCCGTACCTAATTAAACGATCTTGGTCGTCATAGATGGCTTCAGTTGATTTACCATCTTCTACAACTCGTGTTCTATTTCCGTTAGAGTCATACTGATACTCTTTAGCTGGAACACCATTTTTGATTGTTTTACTAACTCTTCCTTGCAAGTCATATTCAATTTCGAAGGTTTTAGTTTCTGTACCGGTTGTTACTTTCGTAGAAATGATACGACCAAGTTTGTCAGTTAAATAGGTTGCAGAATACAAGTTGGTTTTACCAGAAAAATGCTGGTCAGAAGACAGCTGCCCATAGTTATCATAAGAAAGATTTTGAGACAAAGCTCCGAGAGCTGAGTTCGACCTTTCTGTTGATCTTCTGGAAAAATGGTTATCGGAGTATAAATTTAAGGATTGGGTTACTACCGAGACCAAGGGCGTGGCTGTTACGCCAGAGATGAGACAAGAAAGAGCCAAGCAAATAGCGGAAATTTTGAGCAACAATGAGCGCTGGCACAGCCATGCCAGAGGAATCAATATGAGCACCCTGGTTAAGGAATTGAACCTTAAAATTGAGGATTACGGTGCGACCAAGGAGCTTTATGACAAAATTCATAGCTATTACGATGTTTTTGTCGATTATTTAGTGCAAAAAGGGATTCCAAGTTTTGTTCATACGAGATACCATTACTAGAGGATGGCAGGTGTTTATATGGGAGAGAAGAAGTTGGATTTGAAAATGCAAATTCTTCAGAACAATCCGAAGATTGATATGAAGGTTGTGGACTCCTTCGACAAAGCCCAAAAAAACAATCCTAAGTTTTTTAAATCGTCATATTCGATTCAGTCACCATTTGCGGTGGTGACTCCTGATCGACCTCTATTCAATTCTTCTAAAAAATAGCTCTTTGCTCTGCTTTTAGCAGACTCTACAATAAAATTTATTTTTGGCCTGGGCCAACCAACTGCTGGTTCAACCACTTCAAAGAAATACCACCACGCTGATGAGCCCGAGCAGCCTCGCGACCAACGCAACCAGTGGCTTCCACAAGAGTGCCAGCAATCCCCAAAGCAATGGCCAACATAAAAACGCTTCTGACAAATTGAACAACTCCACCCATAAAAAATCCTTTCGTTAGATTCGTAAAATCCAACCGAATAGTCTCTGTTTTCTTGTTTGAAGTTCCGAATTAAAGGTTTCAGCTCACCGTAGCTTTGAACTCAAAATCAATCGTGCAAGTGTCACCTGGGTGTCACCCAAATGCCACCTAACGCGGTTATTTTTGATTATTTCAAATTACGTTTGAATTTCTGAAAACCCGTAAGTGATTGAAATCTTTTGTTAATATTTTTAAGCGTTTAGCTTGGGTTGTGAGACTTTTTGCGAGGAAAATTGGAGGTGACGAGCGGATTTGAACCGCTGTAGCAGCTTTTGCAGAGCTGAGCCTAGCCACTCGGCCACATCACCCCATGAGTGAAGATCTAAATTACGGCTTTAGAGCCTCTAAGTCAATATTTAACAAACTTCTCTAACACCCTAGTCGTTTTAAAGACTCAAATGGGTGATAACTTAATTTTAGAGCACTCTCGATATGCTGAGGCTGAAGCTTTTCTGAGCCATCTAAGTCCGCAATGGTCCTTGCGACTCGAAGCGTCGCAAGCTCGCGACGACGGGACGACAGCTCTTGAGGAAAGAGTTCTCGCATATAAAAGCTCGGTAAATCCGCCGTCAGCTCTTCGAATCGCCAAAAGCCAGCGACCTTTTTGAATCTCAGATCTTTTTCAGCCAGCTGCTTGCGAAAACTTCTCGTTTCTTCGATCTTTTGCAGAATATCACTTCCTCGCATCTTCTTTCCTCCTTCTTTTTTTTGAGTAAAGAAAGTCACTTGAAAGCGATCCACGAGCGGTCCCGAAAGACGTTCAGAATAGGACTGACACTTCTTCAGGGAACGCCCGCAAACCACCCGGGCTCCGGGAACCCAGTCTCCGCAAGGGCATAGATTTGTGGTCGCCATCACCAAAGTTTCCGCGGGATACTCTTCCATAAATCGGCCCCGTCTGATGCGGACGCAGGATTCTTCCATCGGCTCGCGCAAAGACTCCTGGGCGCGAGGATGAAACTCTAAAAGTTCATCTAAAATCAAAACACCTTTATGCGCACGAGTGACCTCGCCCTTAAAAGGGGGGACACCCCCACCAATCAACCCCAGGGGGGAGGTCGAATGATGGGGATGCACCACGGGACGCCAGCGAAGTTGTGCTTCTTTGCTGTCCCGATTGTTACGAGCAATCACATGCATTTCATCTTGTGTGGGAGCACGCAGAAGTGATGACAGAGTTTTCGCAATAGTGCTCTTACCTGATCCCGCAGGTCCTGCCAGCAAAAGTGAGTGCTCACCAAGAGCGATCAAACTTAAAAGATCCGCCTGCCGTTCCGGAAAATCTAAGTTCATCCCCAATTGAGGTCTTTCAACCTCGTACTCTCTTGGTAAAGCTGAAATGTAAGTGGGCTCTTGAACGTCTCTTAAAGTATGCATAACGGCTCGATCAAACACAGCGGGGCCGCCTTGACTTTGCCCTGTCCAAATCATGATTTCTTCAGAAGGATCAAAATCCTCGGTGAGATCTTCTGGCTCGAAAACTTCTCCCAACAATCCCAACTCTCCATAAATACAGACTGAATCCATCGGAGGTTTTTCGATTTGCGCTGACTCCCATAAAATTCCCAAGGCCACGGCCAGCTCCAATCCTCGAGAACTTTTCTTTAAGTGATTGGGTCTTAAGTTCACCAACACTTGCTGCGCCTTTGGAAACTCATAGCCTTGCGAGCGAATCGCACTTTTTATTCTATGAATACTTTCTTTAATGCCTTGATCTGGAAGACCTAAAAACTGAATTTGCGGAAGACCTGCGGTGAAATTAATTTCAACTTCAACAGGGACTAAACGATCTTGTTCTCGAATGAGCGATTGAATTTTCATACTCGGTTGTCAGAGCAAGAAAAAGCCCGCTTTAAAGCGGGCTTAAAATAGAAACTAATAAGAAAGCCTTGCGAAGACCGGACTACAAGCTCTTTTCGAAGCAAGGATAGATTAAGAATCTAAAAAGGACCAGGGCCAGGCCCCCCCCCCCACGAACTCGACTGGACTCGAATTCCCAATAAAGATCACCACAAAAAGAAGAAGGAATGCTCTAAGACTCACCCGCTCATTGTGGCCGATCCAGTCCTGTTTTTCAACGCCTATGCCCAGAAAGGCGTCCGAAAGTTCGACAAAATTCTGCAAACTTAGCAAAATGAATCTTCGGCCGAAAAACTATCTGACACAATTTGAGTCTTAAATCATTTTTTTGCAACCAAGCGTCGCACTCCCTCTGAAAATAGGGAAAAATAAAGATGAGCTGGCCCGGAGGATCTTCAATGGCAAAAAATAGAGTTAAAGGATTTCTGACATTTTCGGTGGTCTATCTTTTTATCTGCCTATTTTATTCAAACTGTGCCAGACAAGAAAAAACATCCGCTCCGACAACTCTAGGAACTTTAGACCATCATTAATGTATCTAGCCAAATCTTCTCTTCTCTGATTGCACTGAAGTCAATATTCCTCCTAGCCTGAGCAAAACATCAGCAAAGGAGTTTAACTTGGAATATGGTGTAATACATTTTTTCCCAGGCGGTACCAAACAACAATACGAAGCCACGTTAGCGGCGGTCCACCCTGATAGAAAATCTTTGCCTAAAGGTCAGATTTATCATGCTGCTGGCGCTTCAAAAAATGGCTGGACTGTCATGGCAATCCACGACTCGAAACAAAGTTGGGAGCGGTTCCGTGATGATGTTCTTCTGCCGAAAATCAAACAAGGTATTAAAGGTGGGTTCTCTTCTTTGCCGCAAGAGCAAACTTTTGAAATTTCTAATCTACAATCGCAAAGACCTGGCCAACGAGAAGCAAGTCTGTAAGTTCAATCTCTGAAAATAAAAAAGGGGACCTTCCGTCCCCTTTTTTAAAATCTAAAAATTATTTCTCAATCTCTTGCAACTGAGATAACGGATGATGCTCTTCAATCGTGCGAGTCATCGTGTTCGTTGTCACGTTCGTGTAGATCTGGGTCGTTTGAATACTCGCATGACCCAACAACATTTGAATCGAACGAAGATCTGCTCCGCCTTCAAGCAAAGCCGTTGCACAGCCATGACGGAATCTATGAGGATTCACCGGTTCTGCAAAACCTGCACGCAAAGACCAAGCAGCAAGCCATCTCCAAACATCGACTCGCGATGGGCGATGTCCACGATCATTGATCAGAATAGATGGAGAGTTTTCCTTCATCAAAGCAGCACGGGAATCACGAAGATACTTCGTCAATTCTTCCGCAAGCTTTTCAGTCAAAGGCACCAAACGTTCTTTGCTGCCCTTACCCAAAACTTTAATCCATCGATCTGTGGCATTAAAGTCCGCTACATTCAAAGAAATCAATTCTGAAACACGACAACCCAATCCATAAAGGAAAAGTAACGTCAGTTGATTGCGAGCTGTCTTAACGGGATCCGTTGTTTCCGCCGCATCAAAAAGTTGCTGGAACTCTTGAGGCGTTAAAACTTTGGGAAGACCCACTTTGACCTTTGGTGGTTTAAGCTCACGAAGCTCTGGGCAAGTCTGCCCGCGAGTTTCACAGTATTTAAAATAAGTGCGCAAAGAAGAAACCACGCGCGCTTGCGAACGAGTGGAAAGCTTATGCTTTTTCATAAACTCGTAAAAGCCAGTCACGGATTTGCTAGTTTTTGAGTATTCGATATAGAGTTCCAAATCACGACGGTAAGCCATCACTGTGTTTTGGGAACGTCCTCGCACATTCTGAAGTTCATCAAAGAAGTCGATCCAAAGAGGTAATTCCATACACTCATTAGACCCAGACTTTCTTCTAAGAGCAAGAATTATTATGTCACCAGAAATAAGAAACCCCGAGTTATGAACCCGGGGTTTGGTAGTTTTATTTTTTCAAATTTACTCCTGCAAAGCAGAAGCACAACTCAGTTAGTTCAAAACATCAGAGAATGCATTCGTACATGCAATGCCATTCACGCTCTTGATAAACAATGAACCATACATGCGAGTCATCCCAGTGGCTGCATCCTTATAGAGGATACCTTCACGCAACTCCATGACGATATTTCCTGTATTCGTCACCAACATTGGAACATTTAATGTGCCCATCGACATTTGACCTACTTGCGCCGTTTGAATCGTGTAACTTCCTGCTGGAATCACACACTGTCCTGTTGCAGGGTCCACTGCCGTTTGAGTTAATGTTAAAAGTCCTTGGATAGCTACTGGGCCGCTGTACAAGTTATAGCTTGAGCTTGCACCGGGAACAAAACTGCCTGGTTGCACAATCAACTGCATGCTTTGAAGGTTTGCAATGCCCGAAACATTTTTCGCATTGAAGATATCAATCGCCAACTGCTGACTTCCCATGGTCGCCGTGCAAGACGTACAGTTCGAAACTGTCACATTACCAGTCGCTCCAACTGTAAAGGGGTTGTTGGGGCTACCGCCTCCGCCTTTATTTCCACAAGCTGTCACCGAAGTAACAAGGGCCAAAGCTGCGATTGCATGGGTGAAAAGCCTTGCAGAAAAACTTAAAGTTTTCTTGTTAAGTGTTTCCATAATTCTCTCCTTATCTTCCTTTTTTTTATTCCTGTTTAAATATTTTAAATTCTATATTTCGTTTCAACTCAACTCAGTCTTACTGTGTGAATGCTTGTGACTTGCTCAATCCAGAGAAAGTTCCAAGTTTTCTGTAACCACCATCTGAAGGAACCAAAGAAGACTTATTGATGATTGCAGAGTCACGGCAATTGTAAGGGCCTGTGTAGATGAACCAGCATTTTCTGTATGGAGACTGAGTTGCATATGATTGCGCAAAGTTTTTGTAATAAACTGAGCCAGATACAGACGAACTACCTTGAGCGTCACCTTGGTTCAGCATGCTATCAACAACTACTACGATAGAACCCTGAGAATCCTGGAACATTCCAGAGAACACCGCTTGGCCACTAGAAGCATACCAATAGTTAAACTGAGACTCTTCCGTGCCATTGTCTTTCAAACCAGAAATTGAAATGTTCGTTCCTGTACCTGATGTGAAAGTTCCGTTATATTGGTAACCATTATCTACATAAGACAATTGGATCGTTCCACCGTAGCGGCTCGAAGATGTCTTTTGCAAATTCACAGTGATCTTGAAGTTCGTTGGATTGTTCAATGGATGAGAAACAACATAAGAGTTGAACTCAGACAAAGACACCGGAACGAATGTCGCTGTATTAGTGTATGAACCAGAAGAAGTATCTGTAGAGTCTGGTGCACCAGGGATTGTTCCTCCTGGTAGAATTGTCCCGTCACTAACTACAGATGAATTCGCTTGTAGTTGATTCTTTCCACAGCCAACTCCCATGATAGAGAATCCAGCAAGAAGGATCATAAGCTTAGTGTTGAGATTTTTCATAACAGCCTCTCTTTTAAGGGGTGTGCCGTTAGTGGCCACCTCTCATAGGGATGCTATTGCGATGCTTATGCCAAAGTCCAAGTACCCACTTAAGTATATGTAATTCATGCTCTTTTATCCCCTTTCTCAGGCTGAAACAAAGGGTCATTGATCGTCTAAACCTTGGGGAGGAAGCGCAAAAAGGGCACTCACTGTGGAAAAACCCTGGCCAAAACTTCGACGAAAAAAGAAAAATTCAAGAATTTCTAGGATTTTACCGAAATGGGAAACGTATCAAATTTTAGCCATTTACTTAAAGGAACGCCTTATGACAGTCACAGCAACAAATGTCTTGATCTTGGGAGCAGTTTTTATGTTTGCTGCCCGAGTCTTTATGGGATTCTAATACAAATAGAATCACATTTCGGAACGAAAAAAGGGACCTGCACAGTCTCTTTTTCTACTGGTTACTTTCTTAAAACTTACCGTGAAGATAAACTCCCTGAACTTTCTTTTCAGTCCCACCTTCCTGCTTAATCGCGTTTTTAATCGCAACAGCGGAATGTGTTTCAAATTGTTCATATGAAACACTGATCGGGACTAAACACTAAAAAATGAAACTACTTTAGTCGGGCTAACGGATAGTAATGTGTTAAGATTTCCTTATACTTCGCTCCACGCTGCCCCAGAACCCGACTTCCCCATTGGCAAAGTCCCACACCGTGGCCAAAGCCCCGACCAGAGAACACAATTTGATCGCCTTCTTCCTTCATATCAAAAGATGTACTACGCAAATCCTGGAAGCCCAAGGCTTGGCGGAAATCATTGGCTGAGATTACTTTGTTGGTACCATCATTCATCGCAACACGAACTGACTGAACACGCTGATCTCCCTTTGCCTTCAACAAGGCCAAAGAAGCAAAGTTCACCAAGCGAAGACGCGTTTTTAAATCTTCCTTAGATAACTTTAAATTCCACAAAGCATGGGGGCCAGTCGGACAAGAGCTATCCACTGCGACTCCTGCATCGACACCACCCTGCCAAACACTTTTAGCCGTGGTAGTCTTTCCGCCACAATCAGCATGATAGAAAGCTTTTAGAACTTTGTGATTTGGGCCCACTAGACGAACTCCGTGAGTTTCCGCCACAGCTTGAATCGCACGCTTCACCTTCACATTATTTTCATCTTCACCCATGACATGGCGGAATACTTGATCCAGAACGCTGCTCTCAACATGAAAAGGACGTTCTTTACGTTCATCCATAACCGCCATGGTGTAGGAACGAATCGCCACGGCTTGGGCTTTCAATGTCTCCATCGGCCAAGACGAAGGCATCTCGCTGGATAGGACACCGACAATATATTCATCTAACGGCACAACACCAATGACATCGACTTTCTGTTTCCCGTTGGCTGTCAGAAGAATTTTCGCAGGCAAAGTTTGCGCCCCCACGCGCAGACCATCCCCTTGAACCATCAGATATTTTTCTGTGAAAAGATGTTCGTGATCTTGATTATTGAGTTTTAAAGACCAAAATGTCTTCCCGGCCTTCTGAAGAAGACGAACCTCTGCCTGACCATTTTGAGGAATTGCCACCGGACGAAATGGTTGCGCAAGATTTTGAAAACGAAGGCTCATGCCTGTAAGTTGAATTTTTTTATTGATCGTCATAAGGCGCACACGCACAAGCTCTGCAGATTGCGCATCGGAAATCGAGAACATCATAACGCTCAGAAAACCGATGAAGGCCCAAATGATTCGCACTAACGACTCCGTCCGTAGAGTTTAACTTGCGCTGACCACAAAATTAAAAGGGCAAGCGTCTTGCTTGCCCGGCTCTCGTAGGGAGAGCTCTTGCTCTCCCAATTAGACTAAGAATTTAGTGCTGATGAAAGTCTAGTTTTTGTTTTCCAACTGCATGAAGGGCTTTATCAAATCCATCGGCAACGGGAAAAGAATTGTGTTCGACTTATCGCCGGCGATTTCAGTCAAGGTTTGCATGTAAGCGAGCTGTAGTGCAGATGGTGAACTAGCCAAGGTATTTGACGCTTTAGCCAATCTTTCGGCACGCTGCACCTCACCCTCGGCGCTGATCACCTTGGCACGACGCTCACGCTCTGCCTCAGCTTCACGGGCCATCGCTCTTTGCATTTCCTTAGGCAAGTCGATCTGCTTCACTTCCACCATGGATACCTTCACGCCCCATGCTTCTGTGTGTTTATCAAGGATCTCTTGAAGAGCACCGTTGATCATATCGCGGTGAACGAGAATATCATCCAGCGGATATTGTCCCATCACAGAACGCAAAGTCGTTTGTGAAAGTTGGCTAGTTGCAAAGTAATAATCTTCAATCTTTGTGATCGCCTCTAGCGGAGACACAACTTTGAAGTAAACCACAGCATTCACTTGCATGCTGACATTGTCTTTTGTGATCACGTCTTGAGGAGGTACATCCATCGCCAAAGTACGAGTATCAATCTTAATCATACGCTCAACGAAAGGAATCAAAAGAATCAAACCAGGCCCACGCACACCAATCGCTCTTCCCAAGCGAAGAACCACGCCTCGTTCCCAGTCATTTAGGATCTTCACCATTGATGAGATCACAATCGCACCAATCACTATTATCGCAATTAAGAATTCCATTTTTACGTACTCCTTTTTTTCTTCACATTCAAAGTTAGACCCTGCCTAGTCGTGACATGAACTATGTCATTCACTTCCAGAGAATCCTCGGAGACAAACTTCCAAATCTCACCCGTGATTTGAATTTGCCCGCTATGCCCGTTTTGAGAGATTGAGACAACACGGCCTTCGCTTTTTTGAAGATCATGATCCCAATCATTTCTTTTTAATCTGATAGTTCCCAAAGCCAAATAACCAATACCTAAGAAGAACACTCCAAGGATTAAGACAGCCGGAATAATCAAAGACAATGGCAATTGATTTCCCGTCGCTGGATCGAATAAGAAAAGACTTCCCACAAAGACCGCCACCAAACCGCCAATGCCCAAAGCACCGAAACTTGGTAAAAAAAGTTCTGCGACTAAGAAAGCAATACCCAATAGAATTAACGCCAGGCCACCCCAAGCGACATCAAGCTTATGAAATGCAACCATGGATAGAATCAAACCAAGACCACCCACCACACCTGGAGCGATCATGCCTGGATGAGTGATCTCGACATACAGAAGCCCCAAACTTCCCATGAATAGCAGATATGCAAACTCTGGATCCGCCACGAAACCCAAAACTTTATAACGAAGATCCGGTGTGAACTCTTGCAGATCACCCACCTTCACTTCGATCTCTTTTTTATTCTCGACCAATACTTTTCGGCCCTGAGCTTTAGTTAAAAACTCAGCTTCATTGTTTGCCAAAATATCGATTGCACCAATTTTCTGCGCATCTTCACTGCTTAAGGCTTTCGCTTCGGTCACGATTTCTTTAGAAAATTTTTGGCTGCGCCCGCGCAACTGCGTGATGCCATCGAGCCAGCTCACAGTGTCGTTGATCATTTTATTTCTAAGATCATCTGGCATCTTTTCCCCGGTTCCCAAGATCGGCGTCGCCGCGCCGATGTTGGTCGCCGTCAGTCCACCATTGACGTGGCAGGCTTGCAGAATAATGGCCCCGGCACTTCCCGCGTGTCCACCACTGGGGGTGATCAGGCAAAGATAAGGAATTGAAGACGCCAGCATTTTTTCCACGATATAACGTGTGCTCTGCAAGCTTCCGCCCGGAGTATTTACGCGCACAAAAATAGAATCACATTTTCTTTCAAGGGCACGCTTTTCCGCACGCTCTAGATAATCGAAGGTCGAAGCCGAAATGGCTTCATTGATTGTCACCGCAACTGTGCATGCGGCGGAAGTTTTTACTCCCAGTAACAAAATGAATACTGAGATTAAGAACTTCATACGTTGAGCTCCTTCATGACTTTTTGTAGATCATTCCAGACAACTTTTTTCGCACCGGCATCTTCAAGAAGATAGGCCGGACTGTATGTTTCAATCCACTTGCCAGGACCTTTAAAAATCAACTCGCCAATGTCTTTCGGAAATGAACTGAATACTACGACAACTTTGCTTTCACAAATTTTTGCAAGCTCAGAAGGAAGCTGCGAGCGATCCTCCACCGTGCAATCAAGTTCCAACACTTGAAGATTTGCAAGCTTCATGGCTGCTTTCATTTTGCCAAAGAGATCTTTTGTCTCGGGCAAGAAAATGCTTTCCTTGGCTTGGGTCAGAATATTCAAAAAGATCAGCTCAAAATGTTGAAGATCAGAAGCTTGCGAAGATGGGAATGCACCTTGCTCAGTGAAAAACTGAGTTTTAACAGTGGACGCCAACGCGTCTTTTGCGATCATGACCTTTTGCAGGCCCAAAACCTCTTCAAGATACTGAATATAATCCTTCATGCCCGGAAGTTTACTCCCGACCCCGACCATAGACTATGTAAAACGCAGACTTTGGCGCTTGGCGAAATCAACAAAAAATGTCTCAAGTTGGGAAAAACCTAACCGATAAGTAAGATACGACGCCAGGGAGGGCCACATGGAAGTCTTCAAATTCAATATCATTTCCACGGAAGAATTCATTAAAAGAGAGAGCTTCAAAAACTCTGTAAACAATTGTGAGCTCTGCTGTGCCCCGGTTGAATTTAGCTACCGCCAAGACGCTGAGTGTTCTGTCTTGCAAGAAGAGGCAAAATGCCCAGCTTGTGCGAAGGAACGCGATCTTTCACACCACCGCGTCCATTAATTTAATATTTAATTATTTTCAACTGTGGCAGCTCGCCCCTCGTTCTGCCACAACCCTCTTTTTAGACTTTTCCCAGATTCGTTTTTTCACGGATGAATTTATAAAATCCCACCAGAGCCAAGCCCACTGCCGCCACCAACAATGCCTTTGAGCTTGTACTAAATCTTGCGAATGTTCCCCAACTAACAGCACCCAATGCCATTCCTGCATAAAAGACAGCCAAAAACACACCCAGCATCGTCGCTTTTAAATGTGATTTTCCAGTGAGTTGTCTTGAACTCATATTCATCAGGGTTGCAAGAATCAACCACCCGATTCCGGCAAAGAACATCGCTTCACACATAAAAATAAAGCTGGGAGCAATGCCCATTAAAAACAACCCCACCGCATACACCACATAAGCACCCGCTAATGAAAGATTCGTTTTATGAGGCTGCATAATTTTGTCTGAGTATATTGCGCTAAAACACGCGCCCAAACCTAGGAAGCCCAGTAAAGATCCATACTGCAAACTGCTTAAGCCCAACTCAATCCTGCCGCGGGTGGGATATAATGCCCACAAAGAACTCGCGAAAAATGTGACGATGAAAATCTCAATCCATAATTTCATGTTATGGAAAGAAAAAAGAAACTTCCATTCAGACTGACTCCATACAATGGTTTTCTTTTCTTCTATGAACTCTTTGACGGGCCAACGCCAGAAAAATAAAATCAGTCCTAAAAACGACAGACTGTTCACGAAGAAAGCCACTTCGGGACCGAAGCCACTCAGAATGCCCCCGCCAATGGTTGGCCCTAACACTCGAGTGATGTTGATCCCCATATAATAAACCAAGACGGCTTGCGCTTGACTGTCGTTGGGCACGAGATCTGTCAAAACAGATTGAAAAGCCGGATTCGTTAAAGCAAATCCAATTCCCATGATCAAAGAAAGAAATAGCAAAGAAGACTCTGTGACCAAGCCCCGCCAGACAAGGTAAGCCAGAATTGCCGCGGATAAAAACATTCCGGCCTGTGCAATCAACAAGATCTTACGTCGATGTCCCTGATCCGCAATAAAGCCCGCCGGGATGCTTAAGAACACTACGGGCAAACTGCTGGTGAAAGACAGCAAAGAAATCACCAGAGGAGATGTTGAAAGATGTGTCATCACCCAGCTAGCCGCCACATCTTGAATCCAGGTTCCAAGATTTGACAGGAACGCACAGATCCAAAATGAACGATAAACGGAAATTTTTAGAGGAGACCAGATAGATTCTTGCATGACAAGAAAAGCATACAATGGAATTTCTTTGCGACCAATTGCTTCTTCAACAAAAATTATTCTTAAGAGGTCCACATCGCAAGCACCCATCCAACGACTCTAAGACCAAAAAGAAAAAGACCAAAAAAGGAGACGCTTATGAAAACTTGGCTACTAGCTCTCACCGGATCTGTAATTTCACTTCTAGTTTCCGTTTCAAGTCTGGCGGCAGAGGTCCAGCCGGAAGCCACGGGATCCAGACTTACCATCACTGTTGCAGATTCAACTCAGCAATCGAAAATTTTGAATCATCCCGAGTTCTATGGGGGTGACCAATACTACAACTATAATTTCGGACAAGTGCCGGTAAATCAAATGCGCTCGGCACAGTTCACTCTGACCAGCACCGGGAATCAGCCCTTGTATCTCAATTCTGTTCGTCTGTACGGGCAAGGTTTTTATGGCAACACCAACTGCCCTTACGTTTTACCACCGGGCTGTCGCTGTGATGCTTGGGTCGACTTCAGACCCTGGTATGAAGGAGGTTACAACGGCCAGTTGATCTTCTCAACCAGCGCAGGAAATTTCATCGTCAATCTTTATGGATGGGGTGTTCGTTGGTAGAGCGCTGATTGCGCGCTCTATCTAAGACGTCTCAAAATTTTTTGTAAGAAACTATGGGCTTGCTCCACTTTCAGTGCATAACCAAGACTGAAATAAAGCAGCCCATAAATGACTACAGCAACGGTGGCCTTCACGATCACATGCATAGGTGCAGTTAGAACAAAGTGCGCCAACAAGGCTGGAACACCGGCACTGACGATGGCGATACTCCAAACCTTCGCTTGATACTTCAGCGATAAGCCTGTTTTGCCGATTTTTTTATTCAAAGCTCTTCTTAAGAAATAAAACTCAATCCAACCCGCGATCCCCGCAGAGGCTGTCAGTCCAGGCGTTCCCCACGAAGCCTGTAGACCCAAAACTTTAGGAAGATAGAAACCAAATATAAGTCCCAGCAAAGTCGTGAAGATTACGCGGATGATGGCAAACTGAAGAGGGGTGCGCGTGTCTTTTAAAGAGTAAAAAGTTGAAGAATACAAACGTCCCAATGTCGAAGCCAACAGTCCCACCGTGGAGCCAATCAAAACATACCAAACTGTTTTTGTGCTATTCGCATCAAACTGACCCGTTTGAAAAACAGCGCCAACAATCAAATCACCTAAAAATAAAAATGCCACAACGGAAGGAATGATAAAGAAAGCAATCTGTTCAAGACCACGATTCAGGCGTTGCTTAAGGTAATCGCGGATCTCTTCTTCACTGCCCGTTGCTTGTGACATCGTCGGAAGTTCCGCCGCAGAAACGCTCATTCCAAATAGACTTACTGGAAGCAAATACAAAGTTTGCGCATAAGCCAAAGAAGAAACGGCCCCTGTTGGTAAAAGACTGGCTAGCATATTATCAATATACGCACTCACCTGCACAACACCGCGGGAAACAACCACCGGAACAAAGTTTCCAATAATTGTTCTGACACTGGACAGCTTCAAATCCAAAGATGGGTAAACTTTTTTTCCTAAACGCAAAGCCGAAGGCAATTGCACAAAGAACTGCAAGAAACTTCCTGCCACCAAACCCCAGGAAACTGTCACGGCCAAATCGAACTGCTCTTGTTTGCCGCCCCACATCCACAAAGTCGCAATGATGGTTAAATTCCAAATCACCGGGGCAACATAGGAAAGAAAAAACTTTTTGTGGGAATTTAAAATCCCCAAGCACCAAGCCGACATCACTAGGAAGCCCGTGCCTGGAAAAAGAACCTGAACAATTTTAATAGTTAATTCTCTTTTTGCGCCGACGAAACCTGGAGCTATTAAATCAATCAAAAATGGCGTCGCGAAAACACCGGTAATAACCAACAATGAGGTCATCAGGAATAACAAGCTGCCGATCACTGATGCAACCTTCGCAGCTTCTTCATCATGCTTCTTAGCTAGCAGTTGTGCATAGACCGGAATGAAGCTGGCAGAAAGAACACCCTCGCCAAAAAGATTCTGTAAGAAGTTGGGAATTTTAAGAGCTGCCTTGAAGGCATCCCCGGCATCAGAGTTTCCGAAGTAGTGAGCAAACACACGCTCACGCACAAGTCCGGCAATACGACTAAAGAAAATACCCATTCCAACTAACAGCGCGTGATTTCGCATTTACTGACTTCTCATTCTGGTTCGATCTCTTCTTCTTCGGCATCATTGAGCTGAAGAATAATGCGCTCTGCAAGGACTCGATTAAAGCCTTTTAATTTCGCAATATCCGCCGGCTCCGCCATTCTGATTTCATCAATAGAGTTGTACTGAGTCAAAAGAACTTTCTTTCTTTTTTCCCCTAAACCCACGACGTAATCCAGCTCACTCTCTAAAGAGGTTCCTTCGCGAAGCTTACGATGGTACGTGATCGCGAAACGATGGGCCTCATCCCTGATTCCTGAAAGGATATACAAAGCTTCGGCGTTATTTTTAAAGATCACGGGATTTTGACGCCCCGGCAAGAAGAAGCGCTCTTCTGTGGACTCTACTTCAGCCTTCTGAAAATCACTTTCCGTGCGGGCCTTTGCCAATCCCACCACAGGGATATCTTTACGACCGATTTCTTCCAAAATCTTCATCGCTTGGGACAACTGCCCCTTGCCCCCGTCAATGACGATCAATTGAGGATCTTCATATTCGGTGTGCTTAAAGCGTCTTGATAAGACCTCATACATGGAAGCGAAGTCATTGATGCCTTCCACGGTTCTGATTTTATATCGGCGATAATGTTCTTTAGCCGGCACACCCTCTTCAAATACAACCTGCGACGCCACAGTTTCCGCACCTTGAAAGGTGGAGATATCATAACATTCAATACGGCGAGGAATTTCAGGCAACGAAAGCTTTTCTTTGATCTCTTCCAAACCACGCATTTTCTCTTCAGATTTAGAGACATACTTGAGGAAATGAGCTTTGGCATTCTCATTGGCCATTTCAACCAAATTACGACCGCGCTCGTCGGTGGCAAAACGAACGGCCACCTTTGTGTCAGACCGTTGTTTCAAAACTTCTTCCATCAACTTCGACAAATCAGAGCCAATATCCACTGGTAAAAGCACATCGTCAGGAATAAAGTTATCTTCATAATATTGATTTAAGAAATCGACCATCCACTCACGATGGTCTTCAGCCGGATCGTTGGGATCAAAATGCGGTAAATAGTGGGGCCGAGTTCCAATCACCCGTCCCGCGCGAACGTGCACGGTTTCAATCAAGCAACCGCGCTCGTCACCATAAAATCCAACCGCGTCTTGATCTTTTTCTGTTGTGTCATTAATGACCGCCTGTTTTTGCAAGATCGACTTGATGGCTTCCATGGAGTCACGCAATCGGGCTGCCACTTCAAATTTTTCTTCTTCGGCAGCGCCCATCATCTTTTCTTTCATGGTTTTTAGAACCTTACGGTTTTGACCTTTTAAGAAAAGCTTCGCCCCCTCCACCTCACCACGGTATTCTTCCTTCGTGACATACTTCACACAGGGCGCCGTGCATCGACCAATTTGATAGGTCATGCAAGGACGAGTGCGAACTTTGAACATCGCATCGTTGCAGTCACGGATTTTAAATGTGCGGTTTAAAAATTTAATCGTCCCTTGAACGGCAAAGCCCGAGGTGTAGGGACCAAAATACAAAGAACCATCCTTCTTAACTTTCCTTGCCAAGTACAAGCGAGGATACTCATCTCCCCAGCTAAAGCGAATATAGGGATAGGATTTATCATCGCGCAGACGGATGTTGTATTTAGGACGATGCTTTTTGATTAAAGAGGCTTCCAACAAGAAAGCTTCCACCTCAGTTTTGGTCAGGATGTATTCAACTTCTTGAATATGTGAAACTAACAGACGAGTCTTCGGAGAATGATCTTTGCTATCTGTAAAATAACTGCGCACACGATTGCGCAAGTTCTTAGCCTTACCAACGTAAATGATTTTATCCGCGGGCCCCTTCATAAGGTAAACACCACTCTGAAGAGGGAACTCCTTCACTTTTTCGCGGACTTCTTCAAATCTACTTGAGGCCATCCTTCACAACCTCCGCACTTTCAGACTCGATTTCACCATTACGAATATTCAGTTCGATAATCTGCAATCGCTTCACTTCGTCGCGCACCTTCGCCGCTTCCTCGAATTCCAGATCCGCAGAAAGTTTTTTCATTTTTGCGCGAAGCTTTGCAATCTCTTCACCGAGCTTATCCGGCTGATGCGAGTATTTATTAAATATGGCCGTCGTGCGATTTTCACCCTGCAAAGGAGTCGCAGCCAGACTGCCATCGAAGGTTTCACCCAGGCCATCTTTGATTTTCTTTTTGATCGTCTGTGGAGTGATGCCATTCGCCTCATTGAATTCTTGTTGAATACGACGACGACGATCAGTTTCGCCAATGGCTTTACGCATACTGTCAGTGATCGTATCTCCGTACAAAATCACACGCCCGTTGATATTACGTGCCGCACGGCCGATGGTTTGAATCAAGGAACGCTCAGAGCGCAAGAAGCCCTCTTTATCAGCATCAGTGATTCCAACCAAGCTGACCTCAGGAATGTCCAATCCTTCTCTAAGCAAATTGATCCCCACCAAAACGTCGAATACTCCAAGACGCAAGTCTCTCAGAATCTCGGTTCTCTCCAAGGTGTCGATGTCACTGTGAAGATATTTGACCTTGATACCCAGATTTTCATAGTACTCGGTCAAGTCCTCAGAAGATCTTTTCGTCAAAGTCGTAATCAAAACACGTTCTTTGTTTTTAATTCTTTCACGAATCTCTTTAAGCAAATCATCGACCTGATGCTTTACCGGTCGAACTTCAACAACAGGATCAATCAAACCCGTTGGACGGATGATTTGCTCAACAATGATACCTTCAGATTTTTGTAACTCATAATTTCCCGGAGTCGCTGAAACATAAACGACCTTGTCGGTCATTTTCTCGAACTCTTGGAAATTTAAAGGTCTGTTATCCAAAGCCGAAGGCAAACGGAACCCATGATCCACCAAAGTAGATTTTCTAGCGCGGTCCCCGCGATACATGCCCCCGATTTGTGGAACAGTGACGTGGGACTCGTCGATAAAGGTGATGAAATCCTTCGGAAAGTATTCCAGCAAAGTCGGAGGTGGCTCGCCAGGACCTCGTCCCGTCAAGTGACGAGAATAGTTTTCAATCCCCTGACAGAATCCCATTTGCTCCATCATCTCGATATCAAAATAAGTTCTTTGTTCTAAACGTTGAGCCTCTAGGAATTTCAGTTCTTTATTGAAGGTCTGCAAGCGTTCACGCAATTCATCTTGAATTGTGCCAATGGCTTTCTTGATATTGTCTTCGCCGGTGGCGTAGTGACTTCCTGGGTAAATGCCAATTTGATCGATCTCATCCAGAACCTGTCCCGTCAAAGGATCAATCCATGAAAGCCGCTCGATAAAGTCCCCGAAAAACTCGACACGAATAGCTCTCGCATCTTCGTAGGGAGGAAAGATCTCAACATTGTCACCGCGCACACGCACAGTTCCGCGGGAAAAGTCGACGTTGTTGCGCTGATATTGCACACGAATTAATTCGCGCAACAAATGATCGCGCTTCATCTCTGTATTCGCAACGATTTGAATCATCATGCCTTCATAGGCCTCTGGAGATCCTAAACCGTAGATGCATGATACTGAACTCACAATAATCACATCACGACGATCAAACAAAGAACGCGTCGCCGAGTGGCGCATGCGATCAATCTGTTCGTTGATAGCCGAATCTTTCTCGATAAATGTATCCGTCGACGGAATATAAGCTTCTGGCTGGTAATAATCGTAATAACTTACAAAATACTCCACAGCATTGTTAGGAAACAGTTCCTTAAACTCTGCATAAAGCTGTGCTGCCAAAGTTTTGTTTGGTGCAAGCACAATGGCAGGCTGATTCAGTTGCGCGATTGTGTGCGCCATACTGAATGTCTTTCCTGATCCCGTCACACCAAGAAGAGTTTGATGTTTCAAACCCAATTTGAAATTGCCAACCAACTGTTCGATCGCCTTGGGTTGATCTCCAGAAGGTTTAAAGTCTGACACCAATTGAAAGTTCTTTTTATAGGCTATGCTCATCCTTTCAAGCATAGCAAAAAGGCTTGTTTCCCTCTAGAAATTAAAGGTCTCGCCCATCGCACCTTTTATGCAGAGTGACATTCATATTCCTACAAGTTGCTTCCTGGACCTGGCTTTGTGAGAGTAGCTAGATGAAGCAAAAAACTAAAAAGATACTTGTACGGACCCTGTCCATTCTTTTTATTCTGCTCCTAGGGACCTTTTTCTTTCTTAAAAGATCGTTGGCACCCTTGGATGGGACAGCGAGCCTGAAGAATCTCTCGGCCCCCGTCAAAGTAGTGCGTGATCAATACGGCATTCCTCATATTTACGCTCAATCTAAAAAAGATGCCCTCCGCGCCCTCGGTTATGTCATGGCCAGCGAACGACTTTTCCAAATGGAGCTGGCTCGTCGCATGACGCAAGGAACTCTCTCTGAGGTGGTCGGCGATGTTGCACTCAAGAGCGATAAACTTTATCGCAGTCTTGGCATCCGTCGTTCCATCGAAGAGATGCTGGCAAATAAAATGAAAGCCGGCACCTACGACGAAAAAATGTTCTCCGAAATGGAAGCCTATTGCGACGGCATTAATCAATACATGGCAACTCGCCCTCTGCCGTACGGAATGACCTTACTTAGAATCAAACCGCGCCCCTTTGTCCCGATGGATGCCTATGTCATGACAGGCCACATGGCTTACAGTTTTGGCGTTGCCTTAAAAAACGACATCTTGATGACGTCCCTCGCGAAAAATTTAACGCCAGGATTGTTTCAAGATTTGCGCAACGACAAACTACAAACTCCGCTTAAAGTTTCCTCTGCCGTTAAGGTCTTAGAGCCCATGATGGTTACAGCGGAAAATCAATTCGCACCTAATTTTGATGGCAGCAATGCCTGGCTGGTTGGTCCCAAACGTTCTCAGTCTGGAAAAAGTATTTTTGCCAACGATCCCCACATTGGATTCTCACACCCTTCCGTGTGGTTTGAAGCGCACATTCACACTCCTGATTTTGAACTGTATGGACACTATTTACCCATGGTTCCCTACCCCATTCTTGGACACTCCCGCCACCATGCCTGGGGCTTTACTATGTCGCAAACTGATGACATGGATCTCTACCGTGAAAAGCTAGATCGTGAAAAGAAGATGGTTCTTTTCAATAAAAAATGGGTTCCGTACACCGAGTGGACTGAAATTGTGCAAGTCAAAGATCAACCTGCGATCACTTTCAAAGTCATCGAGACTCCACACGGCCCTTTGATGGACGAAGTTTTAGATGAAAAAAATATTGCGCTGAAGTGGGCCTTTCACAGTAAAGGCAATGACCCCATCACCGCACTTTACAAAATGGGCGAAGCCAAAGATATGGGTGAATTCGAAAACGCCCTCAAACCAGTCGCAGCGCCCGGTTTGAATGTCATGTATGCAGATCCACAAAATATTGCCTGGTGGAGTCTTGGAGACTATGCCATCAAGAACAATCCTAATTCAGACCTCATCCTCGATGGCGCCAACGGTGAAGATGAGTACAAACATCTTCTTTCTTGGGAGGAAAAACCTCACAGTGTAAATCCAGAATCTGGAATCATTGTGACGGCAAACTCTCGTCCCGCGACGGCACCGGCTGAATTACGTGGAGATTGGCAGGCAGATGATCGTTTCCAAACAATCACAGCGGCCCTCGCTGGAAAAGATCAATGGAACTCTGATGACTTCAGAGAGTTACAAACTTTGAACTACAACATCAACACCGGAATCATTCTTGAAAAGCTTCTGAAGCAAATCAATTTAGATACTCCAGAACAAGCAAAATACGCTTCTTTATTGGTGCGCCTAAAAAAGTGGGACCATCACTCAGAGATCAACTCCCCGGAAGCAAGCTTCTATCATCAATGGAATGCCGAAAATCTTAACCTTCTGCTCAGCGGCCTGAATGAAAAAGAGCGCACCGCTTATTTAACTACGACCCACGCCTGGGTTTTCTATAAGCGCGTCATGAATGATGAGACTTCCGAATGGTGGCAGAAAAAATCCCAGAGAGATTTGATTATAGAAGGTTTTAAAAATACCGTCGCAAAGTTTCCATCAACTCCAAAATGGGGCGAAATTCATACTATTGAATATACTCACGCTTTGGGACGAATTTTTCCCCTCAACATGATTTTCAATCTAGGGCCTTACGCTATTCCCGGCGCCTATAATGAGATCAACAACAATAAACAAAGAAGTTTAGGTGGAGACTTCAAGGTAGTCGCCGGTGCATCCACACGTCGAATTATTGATTTCGCAAAACCACAAAAAAGCTGGGGTATCAATCCCATTGGGATCTCTGAACATATTCTTTCGCCATTCTATAAGGACGAACTGCAAATGTTCATCAAAGGACAATATCGCCCTCAGCTTATGGATATAGAAGACATAGAGAAGTCGCAAAAGCACGAACTCACTCTTCAGTAATTCTTTTTGATAATTTTTTTTGGTAAGTTATTTACTAAGAGCCCGTCTAAGAAGTGTCGTGTCATGATCAAATGATCTAAATATGGCTCAATTTGTGGATGCGAAAAGGATATCCGGTGGAAGGCCGAGAACAACGGATATGCGAAACGCTATATTCTACATCGCCCGCGCCGGTTGCGCTTGGAATACTCCTCCCGCGACACTGCGGAACAAGGCCAAACCGAAATTCAACATCTCATGGAGTCTATGCAGGATATTTCCAAATCCTCCCATGAAATTGAAGAAATCATCACCGTTATTGACGATATCGCGTTTCAAACGCACTAAAGATTTTCCGAACATCATCGCAACAACTGACGACAAGCAGGCATTCTTAATGCTATTAAACGGCCGAGTTGACTTGGTGGTTGCGGGTAAAGTAGAGGGACAAACAATCTTACAACGCTTGAATGCCAGCGATGACTATAAAGCTCTTTCGCCACCGTTAGAATCACTCCTGCTTTATCATTATCTAAATATCAAACATTCAAAGCTTGTTCCCCACTTAGAACAAGCCTTAAAAAAATTGCCGCTTCTTTAAAATAGAACAAAAAACAAAGAGACAGCAAAAAGATTCGTCGAACAATTTTTCTCTAGGCCAGTGTTATTTACAGCACATCGCTGGTGATTGAGACACAATCTGTTTGTTGCTACCGCCAACGAGTCTTAATGATTGAGATCCATTCCCTATAACCAGGTCCGAAGACACTTCTTCAAACTTATACTTGATACAGGATCCAAGAGCATTTCGACTGCAACTTTCAGAATATTTTGGAGCTCCATCCGTTCTTTTTATTTTAAATGTCGGATCAAGGACCACTTCCGCCTGCACCATGTCCATAGCGAACTGATGCGCTCCTATTTTTCCCACCTTCACGCTTCCATTAGGAAACTGAATATTTACCGTGCTGTCTGCCGAAGCCACCACCACAGAGCCTCCCTGCGCTGAGATAGAACCTTGTCCATACATAGGCAACCAGCTCCCCTGAATATAGATTCCACCAACGGATCCCACTGAGCCATTTATCAAAGGAACCCAAAGGCACGACGACCAAGCTGGAGTTCCATACGCCTCATGGCACGGCATTTCTGAAGAAGCCACTTGACGTTCTTGTTGCAAAGGCTGTTGTAAAGCATCCACAAAAGATACAGGTTTTGAAGAACATGAAACCGACAATAGTAAAGGCAAGAAGATCAACCATCGAGACATACAAACCTCCTGAATTTTTATCACATTTATTGGACTTGTATTATATCGGCAGGAACAAACTTTTCTGATTGGATCGCAAAAAAAAGCGCTCCCACATTGAAAATTTAAGATAACAGCCGGGTCACAAATTCTCTCCACCCCTGCTATGAGTCTCGGTGAAATCGTATGGTCTAGGTGGGATTCGCACTGCCTTTGCAATAGAATGAACGCGAATTATTGAAGGAATCTAATATCGACAAATTCGCTGAATAACTGGCGTCACCTGTTGAAGCGTCAGGATAGGTCTTAGTTCCGACCCCAATAGGTACATCGAAGATTCCCCCGGAGTTGGTCATATCAATAGTATTCGAAAACTCTTCATAGATTACATACTGTCCGGAAGGATCCATGATTTTAAAATCAAACTTCATCGCGCTATATTCCAAAGGCGTTCCATAGGATTTAACAATACGACGAGAGGTCAGGTTCGATGGGCTCGCCAAAGCAACTTCACTTAAAGAAAACATAACATAAGAAGAATGATCGCGAAGAAAATCGTTTTCATACCACCATGTCCCGGTTTGTTACGTTGTCCCGATAGTTTTTCATCTTATTAAGATCGGCCGCCGGATGAGTCGGCTAAAGATTCGCGCAAAGAATGTGCTCCTTTTCCACAGCAATGGGAGCACCTTTTCAAGTTCGAATCTTTAGCGAATGTTGTTCATATCCGATCTTAAATTAGGTGAAAAATTATCAGGAAAATATCACGTTGGAGCGTTCTTAATGAAAACCCTTATTTCTTTGATCATTTTCATGCTTTCTTCAGGAGTTTTGGCGAGCCCAGCCAGTCTAACGTACCAGGGGCGCATTCTGAAGTCTGACGGGACGCCTTTGGAATACAACAGCGTTTCTTTTATTTTTCAGATCACAGACTCCAGCGGACAATGCGTAATATACCAAGAGCAAGTCAACGGCATTAATATGGAAAACTCCGGTGGTGTTTTCGATGTCTCCATCGGACAAGGCACAGTCACCTATCCGATCACGGGTTCATTTTCCATTCTGGATGCCTTCAACAACTCAGGATCTTTTATTTGTCAGGGAGGAGTCCCCTACAATGCCTCAACCGCTGACACCAGAAAACTTCGCGTGCAGTTTCATGACGGTCTTGGCTGGAGATTGATCAGCCCTGATTCAGTGATTCGCTCTGTTCCTTTTGCCGGTTATGCATTGTCAGCGCAGAAGCTGGGCAATAATCCCGTCACAGACTTCGTTTTGAAAACTGGAATCCCCACTTGCGCGAACGGCACCTTCTTAAGTTGGGATGGAACTCAGCTGACTTGCCAGCCCGTGAGCGGAGGCTCCGGAGGCACCGTCACCAATGTCACTTCGGCGAATGCTTATGTAACAATCACCAATGGAACGTCCACTCCGCAAATCACCCTGAATGTGGGTACAGCTGCAAACACAGTGGCATCCGGAAATGATCCCCGTCTGGTGAATGCGCTCCAGGTCGGTGCGAACGCTAGCGGTGATCTAGGCGGAACTTATCCGGGCCCCGCAGTGATTGCCCTTCAGGGAGTTCCGGTGAATGCCACCACTCCGACAATGGGGCAATTCTTTAAATTCAATGGAACAACCTGGACTGGCAGTGCCATCGCCATTTCTGATGTCACGAATCTTTCAGCCCAGCTTTCCGGCTATATGACTCAGGTAGCCTTCAATGCTGACATCGCAAGTGCCAGTTGCTCTTCCAGTCAGACCATGTACTGGAATTCCGTTTCCGGGAATTTCCAATGTCAGGCGATCAATGTGGGCTTGGCCGGAGACGTGACTGGCTCCATTGGTGCTGCGAAAGTTGTGGCTTTGCAGAACAATCCAGTCGATACGACGGTTCCCACAAATGGACAAGTTCTGAAGTGGGACGGAACAAAATGGGCTCCGACAACTCTTCCTGCCATCAATCCCGGAACGGTGACAAATGTTTCTGGAACCGCGCCGATCAGTGTTGCCACGGGAAGCAGCACTCCTGTGATTTCAATCTCACAAGCCAACACTTCAACGGCTGGTTATCTGTCTTCGACTGATTGGAATACTTTTAATTCCAAACAGGCTGCAGGCAACTATGTGACGGCATTGACTGGTGATGTGACAGCCGCAGGTCCTGGATCCGCGACAGCCACAGTGGCAAAACTTCAGGGCAGTGCTTTGACGATCACTACTCCGGCTTCTGGAGATTATTTAAAATATAACGGTATGGCTTTTGTGAACTCTGCACTGTCGGCAAGTGACCTCACCGGAACTTTGCCAGCAGCGAGCCTGCCAGCATTTTCGGGAGATGTGACTTCCTCTGTGGGTTCGACGACTTTAACTTTGTCCAATGTTGGCACTGCAGGTACCTACTATAAAGTCACAACCGATGCAAAGGGACGTGTGACTTCGGGAGCCGCTTCTTTGCTAGCCGCGGATATTCCAAACTTGGATTGGTCAAAAATTACCAGTGGTAAACCCACAACTTTAAGTGGTTATGGCATTACTGATTCTTTAGTTAATAACGCCGGCAATACTCCTTCCATTGCATCAGGCTTAAATGCCTCCAAACCTGCGGCAGGAACTGCGGGACGTATTTATATCTCCAGCGACTCGAAAGAAATCTATCGTGACAACGGAACAACTTGGGATTTGATTTCCTCTGCAGTTGGTGCCGGTGGAACGATCACCGGAGTAACGGCGGGCACTGGGCTGACTGGAGGCGGAACTTCAGGAACAGTGACATTAAATGTGGATGCTGGAACTGGCGCTAATCAAATAGTGCAACTGAATGGATCATCCAAATTGCCAGCGGTTGACGGTAGTCAGCTCACCAACTTACAAGCTTCGCAAATTCCTAATCTCAGCGCTGCGAAGATCACTTCCGGAGTTTTGGCGGTTTCTCAAGGTGGTACGGGGCAAGGCTCTTATACAGATGGACAACTTCTTATCGGTAACACTGCAACAGGTAGTTTGAGCAAAGCCAATTTGACTGCGGGTTCCGGTGTGACGATCACGAATGGAAACGGCAATATCACGATCAGCGCTGCGGGCTCTGGCGGTACGGTGACTAATGTGACTGGCTCGGTGCCGATCAATGTGGCGACGGGCACTTCTACTCCGGTGATCTCTTTTGCCAATGGTTCAGCAGCGGGACAGGTTCATCGTTGGGACGGAACAAGTGCTTGGGTTGCCACAAAGTTGAACTACATGGACTTAATCAATAACGTCAGCGGAAGTCCTTGGCCTGGCAGCGCTTGCACTGCGGGTCAGGCGGTGACCTGGAGTTCAGCAAGTGACAGTTTTACTTGCAGCACTCTTTCTATCGCAACGTCGCAACTGACGGGAACTTTCGCAGCAGCGCAAATGCCGGCTCTTTCTGGTGATGTCACATCGTCTGCGGGTTCAACGACTTTGACTTTGGCGAACTCTGGTGTGACCGCCGGAACTTATAAATCTGTGACCGTAGATGGCAAAGGCCGTGTGACTGCTGGAACCAATCCCACGACTTTGTCTGGCTTCGGAATTACCGATGGAGTTCAGAACGCCGGCAATGCGGTGAGCATGCAATCCGGTGCTGATGCCTCAAAAGGCGCTGCCTCTACGAATGGTCGCTTTTATTTTGCTACAGATACGCAGAAAATTTACATTGATAATGGATCCAGTTGGATTCTGATTGCCTCCAGTACAGGAAGTGGTGGCACGGTGACTAATGTAACTGGTTCCGCACCGATCAGTGTTGCCACAGGAACGACCACGCCTGTTGTTTCTATTACCAAAGCCGATGCAATTCATGACGGTTATTTGGCGCAAGCTGATTTTAATACTTTCAATGGAAAACTGGGCACGACACTGAATTCCGCAAATATTTTTGTCGGTAATGCCTCCAACGTTGCGACGAGCGTCGCTTTAAGTGGTGATGCCACGATCTCAAACACTGGTGCCTTGACGATTGCCAACAATGCGGTGACAACCGCGAAGATCAACGATGCCGCTGTCACAACCGCCAAACTTTTCTCCAACCCTGGAATCAACCGCTTGATTGCAACGGATGGAACTACGGGGGCAGCGCTGGCCTCCTTTGCCTGTACCTCAGCTCAGACGCTCACTTGGAATGTCGCCACTGGTTGGCAGTGCACGGCTCAAAGTGCTTTGACTGTCGGAAGCGCGACGAATTTTTCCGGTAGTTTGTCGGGTGATGTGACTGGCACTCAAGCGGCGACGGTCGTGGGGAAGCTGCAAGGAAGATCTGTGGCTTCGACTGCTCCAAATTCCAATGATGTACTGACTTGGAATGGAACAAACTGGGCGCCGGCCGCTCCGAACGGAACAAGCCAGTGGACCACTTCTGGCTCTGACATTTATTATAATACCGGCAAGGTCGGTATTGGAACGACGAGCCCAATCTATCCACTAGATGTCACGGGAAATATAAATGCGTCAGGAAGCTATAGAATCAATGGATCGGTAGTTCTACAAACAAATGGAAGCAGTAGCGTTGGAGTGGGCGGAGCTGGGCTGGGAAGCGGTTCTAATTCATATCTCGGCAACCTTGCCGGTTATTCAACTGGTGGTTCGGGAAGCTACAACTCAGGAGTTGGTGCCTATTCATTGCAGTACAGTTCAGGAAATTACAACTCTGGTCTCGGTTACATGGCTGGGCAATACGTGGGTTCAGGAACATACAATACAGCCGTCGGGGCAAATTCAATGAATGGCGTGAGTGGTTCTGCCATTACCGGAAACTATAATACTGCACTAGGCGCCTCGGCCTTAGGTCGCCTCATAACGTCGGGAGCAAGAAATACAGGCAGTGGGTACCAAGCGCTTTATTCGGCGACTACAGCAACAGACAACGTAGCGATGGGTTACTCTGCGGGCTCAACAATAACGACAGGTGCAAGTAACGTCGTGCTCGGTCCAAGTGTTGCGAGCACAACTTTGACAACTGGTTCGAATAACATTTTGATCGGAACCAGCGGCAGTGTCGATGTACCAAGCTCTTCGACCAGCAATTTTTTAAATATTGGAAATACTATCTACGGGAACTTGTCGACCGGCAGCGTTGGCATCGGGACGACTTCTCCGACATCCACCTTGACGGTGAATGGAGCCGTTGCGAATTCCGCTTCAATTTCCAATGCTTCAACGACTGTTAATTTCGCAAGCGGCAACTTGCAATATTCAACCGCGAGCTGCGGCGCATTCACTCTGTACAATTTAAAAGACGGAGGAACTTATACTTTTGCCGTACAAGGGACAACTTCCGCGACTTGCTCATTCACCGCTTACAGCGATCTAGGTTCAACTTCTCTATCCGTCAGAATGCCTGCCGATATCGGAGCTACGACGTCAGGCAAACACACATTATTCACCTTCATGGTCATGGGCGGATTTGTATATGTGGCATGGAATCCGGGGTACTAAGATGTTGAGCACCTCAAAGATTTTGAATCCATCCATCGCCGGAATTTTTCTTGTTGCCACCATCTTGCTGATGCAAAAATCTCAGGCTCAGTCCTTCGGGGGCCCTGGACTTTTTTTAAAGCAACATTCAGTTTGTTCCACCAACACTGTTTCAAATTGCAGTCTTCCGAAGACAGCGACAGGTGGAAGTAACGGCTCCTGCTCTAGTGGATACTATGGATCTTGCTCTTACAGTTGTTTAAGCCCAACTTGGACAGTTGTGACCAATACTTGCTCTCCTCCGACAACATGGAATCCCTCTGACTGCTATGGCCCGGGAACAGCCAATATTTTTTCCAATGGCAATCTGACCAATGATCGTTCCGGCGGCGGCAACTGGATCACGACTCGTACGACAATGTCGCGGAGTACGGGCAAAAGACACTTTGAGATCACCGCGAATTCCAACCCTGGCAGTAATCTGATATTCGGCTTGATGAATGGAAGTACGAATGTTGTATCGACACTTACCTATCCTGGTCAGGATGCAACGGCTGTTTCCTATCGAACAAACGGAACGACTTACAATGCCGGAGGACTCTCCTTGCCGCCCATGAGTAACGGAGGAGTTGTCGCGGTGGAGGTTGATTTTTCTGCGATGAAAATGTGGTTCGGGCAAATGGTTTCGTCCATCTGGGATATTGCTCACAGTTATGGCGGCGGCACTGCGACTGTTTTAGCCAATCAAAACCTGCAGGTCTCGCGGACTGGGGGCGGTAACTGGGTCACCACGCGAGCGACAACCTCGAAGTCCGTCGGCAAGCAGCACTTCGAAATGACGATTAACGCAGTTCCAGGAAATAATCTGGTCCTTGGCGTCGTGAATATGGCCGCCGACGTCACCGGCTCTTTAATCTATCCCGGTCAGACGACTTCACAGGGAATTGGTTACAATACCAACGGCACCACTTACGGAGCTGGCGGTCTGTCCCTAAATTCGCTTTATAACAATGATGTCGTCGCAGTCGAGATCGACTTCTCTGCGAAAAAACTTTGGTTTGGAAAAACGCTTTTGTCCATTTGGGACATGGCTCACACCTATGGTGCCGGCGCCGTCACCATGATTTCAAATCAAGGATTTCAAATCACTCGCAGCGGCGGCGGCAACTGGGTCACTACTCGATCAACAATGAGCTATTCCTCTGGCAAAAAGCATTTTGAGCTGACGATGAATGCAGCTCCTGCAAACAACTTGATTCTGGGACTCGTAAATTCCAGCGCTGACGTCAATGGCAGTCTGATTTACCCTGGACAGACAAGTTCCCAAGGCGTCGGATACGGCAGCAACGGAAACACTTACGGAGCCGGCGGCATTACCATGCCTTCGCTAAGTAACGGCGACGTGGTCGCGGTCGAAGTGGACTTCAGTGCGAAAAAACTGTGGTGGCAATCCAGCTCCAATGGAAAATGGAATAACGACGTCACTGCCAATCAAAATCCTGCGACGGGGACCGGAGGTATCGATATCAGCGGTATCAGTGGCGCTCTTTATGCGGCGATTGGCGTTTATGATAGCAGCACAATTGCCACAGCTAATTTTGGTGCCAGCGCCTTCTCAATCACTCCATCCTCGGGATTCTCCGGTTGGGACAGTTCCGGCCCCTACTGGAATAGTGATATTCTTGCCAATCAAAATCCGGCGACAGGAACAGGCGGTATCGATATCAGTGGCATCAGTGGTTCCCTTTTTCCAGCATCGGCCGTTGCGACAAGTGGAATCCCTGTGACCATCAACTTTGGTGTCTCTGCATTTTCTGTCACGCCGTCGTCAGGTTTCTCGGCCTGGGATGGCACATCGGGGGCGAAAGTTTATTGGAACGGCCAAGACGTTGGCGCTCAGAATCCAGCGACCGGAGCCGGAGGGGTCAGCATCAGTGGCATCAGCGGACCTTTTTACGGAGCTATTGGAATTTACTCAGGATCCCCTTCGACGGCCAACTTTGGTGCTTCAGCATTTTCAATCACTCCGTCATCGGGCTTTAGCGGATGGGATCCTCCGTAGACATAAAAGACTTGCGCCGCTAACTTCGGCTCAAGTTTCGATCTTTCCTTGCTTCTTAGTACCCTGCCCCGTTCCCCAGGTATTTCCGGCCCGCAGGGCCTCCTGAGGGTTTTACTATGCTGCAAATGTTATGATTCGCTAACCGTCGATGCCCCGGGAACTCCGCTAAAATTTTTAAAATTCCCAGTGAAAATTCCAGGAATCCAGAAACAGATTTTTTAATCGCAGATTCTGTGGGACCGGCTTTACTTTTAATTCTTGATTTACTCACACCTACAGAGCGAATCGCTTTTGTTCTTCACGATATCTTCGACTTATCGTTTGATGAAATAGCGCGCCACAATTTAAATCTGCCATTAGCGGAGCAAAAAATGTTGCTGATACTTTCAAAGGAAAAGCGGCCGCAGCTCAGCTTGCGTTGGTCAATGGAACAGCGGGTGCGACCTGGGCACCAGGCGGAAAACTCGTTATTGCGTTCTACTTCTCTATTACTGACAGAAAAATTTCGACCATCGAAATCGTTATGGATAAAAACAAACTAGAAAATTTTGAAATTGCTATCGTTGTCACACAGGAGATCAGTCATGAACATTCTATTATGGGTTCTTCCTATGTATTTCTCGTCAGACATTCTGCCGATTAAGCGTTTCTAAATTTTTGAACTCTGTGAATGGTAACTAGTTACTGTTAATTGGGGCAGCAAAGGCTGCCCCACCTTCTCTCAGACGCACTAGCGTGAGCGTTTACTTATCTTGTGGAAGTCGGCAAGGCCGTTTCGGATTGTTTCTCTACCAAAGCATTCATATTCTTTTCAGAACGTTGAATTGAACCCATTCTTGAACCAGAAGCAGGTTTTTCACCAAGTTCACGCGTAATGATCGAAAACATTGTTGGGAAATCATCCAGTGCCGCCACAAGCTCCCTAAGCTTTCCTTCGCCTGATGGAATGCTTAGTTGTTTGTCTTTCACCCCTTGGTCCAAACCATCCTTTGTCATTAGAATGCGCCCGAAGTCTGACTGCTTCTGCAGGTTCATGGCAAAATCTGCTTTATCAAATTTCTTACCTTCAGTGTAAACCAGAATGGAGTTGCGCAGCTCAACTGCATATTCTTTTTTGTATCGGCAAAGCTGATTTGCCCTTTGATATCTTTACCTTTAGATCGCTCACCATTAATGCGAATAGAGACAAAATCTAATAGCATATCTGGGTCCATCGCTGCAATCAGATCGGGGCTGGCAGCTTGAGTGCCCTCAACTTTGGGAACGCCATGACGAAGCTCATAGGCACCCATCAGATACTCATTTCTCCATGGACCTGACTCTGCTTGATAGCCAAGTTGTTCTAAGGCGTCTATGGACTTATCTTTAATAGCCGAGCTCCATTCGACCAGAACACTTCGGGCAAACTGTCATATCTATTTCAAAGACGCGCTTAAGCATCTCGGCCCAACGAAGTTTCTGGAAAAGCGCTGTTGTAGGACTCTTCAGTTTTCCTTTGCAGAGGGAACTTTTTAACAATGAACTTTCGATCCTTGAAGTTCGGCGCAAAGCAACCTTGTAACGAACCATGTTTATTCGTGGAGGAGGAATCAAAGCCACAAGACGAGCGATAAAATCCAAAGGGGAAAAGCTTACGTGCGTTGCTCCAGCTCGCCAAGGGGATTTCATTTTATAAAGCAATTGATTAGCAAAAGACTCCGTCAGTCTTTCTGTAGCAAGCGGTCCTCGAGCCATATACCCTATGAGCTGCTCCAGTTTTTTACGATCATTTCCAGCAATCCAAACTCTGGCATTTAAACTAAAGCCACCCACATTGGCGGAATACGGATCACTGCCTTCTGGATCCACCTCCACTTTTCTTGCTCCGAAGCGACGCAGACTCTTCCCTGCCCGTACGGCGTACCTTCTATTTTGCGACTTCCCAGAAGGAGCCTTCGGTGGTGTCGCTGACTGCGATGCCCATGGTGTTGAGTTTGTTACGGAGTTCGTCGGATTTTGCGAAATCTTTTCCGAGGCGGGCTTGGGTGCGCTCGTTGACGATGATATCGACGGCACTTCTTTCGATGTTCATTTTTTTCAAAAGCAAATCATCGAGTTTGGTTAGAAAGTCATGGGCTGATTCTTGGAACATGCTCATTAAGGCGCCGAATTTGTGTACGAAGTTGATGAAGGCTACGGATTTGCCTTGGATCGCTGGATTGGTTTTCATTCCGCGACGAACTTGAGAATTGAATTGGCGAACCACTTCAAACAAAGTTGCAAACGCATCCGGAGTCCCAATGTCATCATTCAAAGCCGCTTCGACTTTAACCCAAGCATCGTCGGTGATTTTTTGGAAAACTTGATCAGCCATCTTCACTTCGCCGGTCAAATAGCTTTCTGCCAAAGACATCGCTGAATAAACACGGGCTAAGCCCGACACTGCACGATCGATGGCTGCATCACTGAAGTCACTCATCGTGCGATAATGCACAGACAAGATCATCCATTTATAAAGTTCCGCACTGTTGGTTTCCAAGAACTCACGCATGGTCACAATATTACCCAAAGACTTCGACATTTTTTGTCCACCGAAGTTCAGCATATTGTTATGCATCCAGTACTTCACAAAGTGCTTACCTGTGCAGCCTTCGCTTTGCGCGATTTCATTTTCATGATGCGGGAAAATCAAATCCATTCCACCGCCGTGAATATCAATTTGTTCGCCGTATATTTTTTGAATCATCGCCGAGCACTCAATATGCCAACCAGGACGCCCCGGTCCCCACGGTGAAGGCCAAGAAACTTCTCCTGGCTTTGCAGCTTTCCAAAGAGCAAAATCCAAAGGATTGCGCTTTCTTTCATCAACTTCAACACGGGCTCCGGCTTGAAGTTCATCGATATGACGACCACTTAATTTTCCGTAGTCTTTGAAAGACTCAATCGAGAATAGAACATCGCCATGGGCTTCATAAGCCTTCCCATTCTTAATCAAAGCGCCGACCATCTCTGTGATTTCATTCATCGACTCCGTCACTTTCGGATTGAAGTCATGAGGACGAAGCCCCAAAGAGGCAAAATCTTTTTTGTATTCTGCAATATACTTTTCCGACAACTCCCCAGGAGCCACATTCAGCTCATGGGCTCTGTTGATGATCTTATCGTCAAGGTCGGTGAAATTGAGCGCATAGGAAACCGTATAACCCAAATGCTCAAGCCAGTTGCGAACCAGATTGAACACAACCACCCCGCGGAAATTCCCGACGTGAAGGTAATTATAAACAGTTGGTCCACACACGTACATCTTTACGTGCTTTGGATCCAAAGGCACAAATTCTTCAAGTTGTTTTGACTGCGAGTTGTGAATCTTCAGTGCCATATGATCTCCGTCGAAAATTATGTCTTAGAAAGAGCTTCGTCAGCTCTTGCAATCAAAGAAGATTTCTTGATCAAAGGAACCAAGATCTTCAATTCAGTCCCATGGGGTTTCCCGATGACAGCCACACGAATCGGCATGAAAAGGTTTTTACCTTTTGCTCCGGTCGCGTTCTTCACTTCATCTTGAATCTTCAAGAACTCTGCTTCCGTCATATAGTCAGTCGGATGACCTTTTACAAGATCACGCCATGCAGTTAGAACTGCTTTCGTCGGCTCCCATTTCAAAGTCTCTTCCGCTTCAGGCAATACCATGTAGGACTTGTCGTTGAGTGGTTTGTACAACTCAATAGCATCCACCAAAGTTTCCATGGAAGTTTTGAAAGCTGCTACGGATTGCTCTTGCCAAGCAGGGTCCTGCGGAAGTTCCATTTTTTCGCGCGCCAAGAACGGTTGAATCGCATTCCAAAGATCTTTGTTCGACAAAGCTCTAAGATGTTGGGCATTCATCCATTTAAATTTCACACGGTCAAAAATCGCACCCGCAGAGTTCAAGCGAGAGATATCAAAAGCCTGGATCATTTCATCTACACTTAAGATCTCTTTACCTTCTGGATGTGACCAACCAAGAAGAGCGATAAAGTTCAAAACAGCTGACGGCAAATAACCTTCATCTTTCAACTGACCACAAGCCACCGCGCCTTTGCGCTTAGAAAGCTTTTGACGATCCTCATCCAAGATCAAAGCCATATGACCGAACTCTGGAGCTTGCCATCCCATCGCTTCGTAAATCATCAACTGACGAAGGGTATTGGGAAGATGCTCTTCCGCACGGAACACATGGGTGATCTTCATCAAATGATCATCCACAACACAGCAGAAGTTATAAACTGGCATACCACCCGAGCGAAGGATAACGAAGTCACCAACCATGTCAGATGGGAACTTCACTTCACCACGCACGTGATCTGTGAAGATATAATCTTTTTTTAGATGGCGAGTTTTAAAACGAACAACAGCTTTTTCACCTGTCGCCAACTTTTCTTTGGCCTGCGCCAAAGTCCAATCTTGATAAGGAGAAGTAATTTGCGGAGGACGTCCCGCCTTGATAGCAGCTTCACGTTGCGCTTCAATTTCAGCATCAGTCAAAAAACAGTAGTAAGCTTTGCCTTCATTCAAAAACTTTTCAGCGATTTCTTTATAGATCGCCTGACGCTCGCTTTGACGATAAGGACCATTAGGGCCTTGATCTTTCAAAGTCACAGCATCCACACCTTCATCCCAAAGAAGGTTCAACCAAACCATATCGTCAACAACACCGCGCAAAGATTCCTGAGTTGAACGAGCCTCATCCGTGTCTTCGATACGAAGAATGAACTCGCCTTTATTTTTTTTAGCGTAAAGATAGTTATACAAGGCAGTTCTTGCACCACCTACGTGAAGATATCCCGTAGGAGAAGGGGCAAAACGAACACGAACATGCGGAGAAATTTGCGAAGCCATTTGAGTACTCCAAAAATGAAAAAGGCTTGGTGATGAGCCAAGCCTTAACATTATTAGATTTTTCTACCAGAGTCTACTTTGACTGGCCGCTCTAGGCGCCGTTCTAAGCTGTTACTCCGAAAATAGCCTTCACTTCTTCTTCCATGAACAGCTCTTCTTGGCTTGTCGCCAAAGTCAGCTCTTTCAAAAGAAGACTGCGTGCAGAATCAAGCATCTTACGCTCGCCGAAAGACAACTCTTTGTCAGCTTTCAACAAGAAAAGATCGCGCAAAACTTCAGCAATTTCGAAGACAGAACCGGTCTTAATCTTCTCCATGTACTCACGATAACGACGATTCCACGTCTGATTATCAATTTTGATGTCTTTTTCCTTAAGAATGCCCACAACGCGAGCAGCTTCTGTCTTCGAAATGATAGGACGAAGACCAGCGGATTTTACGTTTGTAGTTGGGATCATGATCTTAAGACCAGTATCCACCAACTGCATGTTATAAAATGTCGTTTTTGTGCCGAGCATTTCTTTCGTTTCAATAGCCACAACTTTAACTACGCCGTAGCCGGGATAAACTGCATTATCACCGATATTAAACGCCTGCATCCGTGAACCTCCCCTAGAGATCTAGAGTTTTTGACAGAGATCGAACCTTGAATGTTGTATCAAATTTGACACGAGTTATCAAATCAGAGCACCGCTCCAGGAATATTTTTCAGAGAGTACTTCAGAATAATGAGCCCCATTTCGCAAAGTGCTAATGCGGCAATGATTTCAGACTCTTAACAAATACTACTAGTGTCTAAAGATTGAATAGATGAGGGCAAAAGATTGCCCTCCGCGAGGGGCTTCTGGCACTCGGTAGCCCTTAATTGTCAGCTGATAAGTTCCGGGCATAAGGCCTGAAAGCTCGATCTTTTCTAGATTATTGACGTGGTCTTCCGAACGCAAAACATGCCCATCCGGAAAAGTGAGTTCCATATCTAAATCATTCACCAAAGCCACAGCTGCATTGGCAGAGCCGGGAGCATCCGTCCACACCAAATTTGCATATATCGACTGAGCACAATCTGATTTCTCTGCGCAGTTTTCAATGGTGAATGAATATGAAATCGACTGATCCTGGGCAAGGCCTTCGCGATTGTCGATGACATGTGTGCCCTCGCCCAGTCGAACAAGCTTTTCCATGTTCACACGGCCATAACCTTCATCAGAATTAGGTCTTAAACTTAAAAGCTCCTGCCCCTTGGATTCTCCGACAGCACCAAATTGGCCAGGGAAAAGATCCTCTGCAGAATGCAATAAAGCAGCTTTCACCAAAGCTGCTGAAGGGTTTTGTACGCCCCATTTTTCAATCAAAATCTGTCGAGCCACTCCGGCAGCGCTGGCCGCCAAAGGAGCCGCCATCGATGTTCCACCCGACCAGGTGTAGTCTTTATTGAAGAACCCCCACAGACTAGAAGCGCCGCTTTGATGTGACTTCGCTCCTAAAATATTAGTTCCAGGAGCCACGATATCAGGCTTAATTCGGCCATCTTTGGTGGGTCCTCGGGAAGAAAATGGAGCTAGGCCCGTTTCAGTGTCAGACATGCCAGATGAAAACAACGGCTCCACCGGCCACAAAGCCTGCCCATCGCGAAGTTTTCCAATGGCTCCTTGAATACCACCTTCAGAAACTCGGTTTTTTGAAGCCCCAACAGTCAAACAGTTCTTCGCAGTCCCCGGAGTTCCCAAAGACATCGGATCCACCCTGCCATCTTTGTTCAAGTCAGCGCCGGCATTACCCGCAGCAAAAACCACTAAAAGATCAGGGTTGTTATAGGTCCATTCATCAACTTGTACTGCGGAGTCATCATAGGCTCCGGGATCCTTACTTGAACCCCAGGAGTTGGAGTGAATGCGGGCCCCGGCTTGATAGGCTTGATCAAACAAAACCGAGAGTTTTGAGGGAACCGTCATATTTTTTACCAAGGACGACCACATACTGCCCGCGATTAACTGTGCATCAAAAGCCCCGCCACGAAGTAGACCACCGGAAGCACTTCCTCTTCCCGCCAACAATCCGGCAACATGGGTTCCGTGTCCCATGGGGTCTGCCCATGAAGTCGAGCGCAACCCAAATGCAAAACCGCTGGTCACCGCACCTTGAAGATCGGGAATCAAAGTCGCAAGGTCACCGGAATCAACTCCCGTATCCGCCATGGCCAAAATTTGCTTACGTCCCGCATATCCCTGATTCCAGGCCGTATCGAATTTCATCACCTTGGTTCCGGTTTCATAACCCGTGAGGTTCGTATAATCGTTGGAACTTGAATCATCCGAAGACTGGGACACATTGAAATCAAAAAGTTCCATCTCTGGAACTGGAGCCACATGCTCCACTCCCGTGAGGTCGGCGATCTGTGGAATGAATTTACGTGAAGTAAAGAGTGTTAGATGCTTTCCGTGAATATCTTGAAAAGTTACTTGAGGATTTAGCGCGCGAATACTTCGAGCAATTTGATAACTTTCCTTCGCATCAAAAAGACGCAAAATAATTTGAACGACTTCGTCCTTATTAAAAACACTTAAAGAAGCAAGTTGAGAACTTACTTTAAATTTTGCTTCATACTTTACAATGGCGTGAACGCCCTGATGGCAAGCTTTGAAGCTTGCGAGCTTCGCATAAGTTCCACGTACCACCAAGGCATCATCAGGCAAATAACCAAAAACTTGAAACTGCTTTTTTAAAAGAACCCTATCGGAATATCTGATGGGCCTGGAATATTGAACGATGTATTCACGAACCGTCGGATCAGCTTCCAACGAGTCTTGCATCATCAAAAGTGGATTCGAAGTATTGATCTCTGCAAAATTTAATTTAAGAGAGCGAGTGGAGATGGGGCCCGCAAAGGCCAACGAAAAAGGGGCTAAAAATATGAAAACTAAAGCCAGAAAATTTTGGCCCATGACACCCCTCCCTAAGGAAGTTTAAATCATAGGCCTTAGCTTGTATCAATGACTTAGAGTTGATGCGCCATGACAGCAAGCGACAAATTGCCTGCCATACGACCCTTAGAACCAACACCAAATTCAGCTTCTTGATTTTCAGGAGCAAAAACCTGGGCGCGCTCAGAGGCCTTTTTCACACCACGCACACGCTTCGTGACCGTCACATCCATATAGATGCCGTCCTTGCGATTCACTTGAGATTTTTTCGCGAAAACTTCAACCAGAGTTTCGCTTTGACCGTCGTCAGAAAATTCGCTGACAAAAGTTTTTTTGCCGGATTTTGCGACTGTATTGATAGCAATTGGAGATTGCCCCTTCAAACCGACACGCATATTTACTTGGAAAGAGGGAACCGCCGCGAACGACTGACTAGAGCATAAAAGAGAAAATAATGTAGATGCAGCTATAGCGCAGAAGAAACTTTTTTTCATTTTGAACACATCCTTGTGTAACTATTAAAAGGATGACAAAAAAAAGAAACACCTACAAGCACAAACTCAAAATATCTTTTTGTGGAAAAAACATACTTTCATCGACGAGTGATGAAGATGTCTAGTAACGGGCAAAAAATTTTAAGCAATTCCCGCCAAAGCCGCGGGCCCGTGCTCCCTAAGAAGTTCTTCCTTCAAGCCTTTGTGATCCAAGAAAGCCAACTTCGGATCCTTCTTCAACACTTCAAAAGCCGCTTCCCGAGCGTTTTGCAGAAGCTGCATATCACGAACTAAATTAGCTAACTTAAAACCTGCCAAGCCGGATTGACGAGTCCCCATGAACTCTCCAGGTCCGCGCATTTCAAGATCGAACTCTGCGATTTTGAAACCGTCGGAAGTTTTCTCCATCATTTCTGTTCTTTGCTTACCCTCTTCAGAAACCGCGTAGCCCATGATCAAAATACAGAAGCTTTTATGTTCACCCCGCCCCACGCGTCCGCGCAGCTGATGAAGCTGCGACAAACCAAAGCGTTCGGCATGTTCGATTATCATGATATTGGCATTCGGAACGTCCACTCCAACTTCGATCACCGTGGTTGAAACCAACACCTGAATTTCATGGCGTCGGAATTTCTCCATGACCTGTTCTTTTTCGTCGGGCTTCATCTTCCCGTGAAGAAGGCCAAAGGTGACTTTTGGGAACTGAGTTTGTAACTTTTCAAACTCTGAAACCGCATTTTTAAGATCGATCTTTTCACTTTCCGCCACCAACGGATAAACAAAATAAGCCTGACGTCCCTTCTGTAATTGTTCAAGCATGAACTGCAAAGCCTGCGGGCGTTTGCTATCATAGATGGCGCGGGTTTGAATCGGACTTCGACCTGCCGGCATCTCATCAATAATTGAGACATCCAAGTCACCATAAACAGTCATCGCCAAAGTTCTTGGAATCGGCGTCGCCGTCATCACCAGGAAGTGCGGAGATTTGGCTTTGTTCTTAAGAACGCCACGCTGTTCGACCCCGAAACGATGTTGTTCGTCGATGATAACCAACCCTAGGTTTGCGAACTGCACTTCGTCTTCAATCAAAGCGTGGGTGCCGATGATCAAATCAATTTCTCCAGCGGCCAAAGCGGCTAGCACTTGCTTACGCTCCGCCGCTTTCGTTTTTCCGACCAGCATCGCAAGGCGAAGTCCCAAGGGTTCTAAGACTTTTTTAGCATTTTTAAAATGTTGTTCTGCCAAAATTTCAGTGGGCGCCATCAAACACGATTGGTAGCCGCTTTCAGCGACATAAATAGCCGCCATAAAGCTCACCAAAGTTTTACCGCTCCCCACATCCCCTTGGACTAGGCGATGCATCGGATGACCCTTTTCCAAATCCGCTTTAATTTCCGCAAAAACACGTTTTTGCGCGCCCGTCATCGCAAAGGTCAACGACTTCTCAAGAGTTTTTAGCATCTCTCCTTGGTTTTCAATTTTTGCGGCAACGCCCTTTTGAAATCCTGCTTTTCTGGAGGCCAGGAACAGCTCCATCCAAAAAAACTCTTCAAAGATAATTCGTTTTTGTGAAGCATTTTTAAACTCTGTGTATTCAGCGGCTTTAGCTGGATCAGGATAATGCATCTCTTTCAGTGCATCTTTGCGTGATTTCAAATTGTACTTTTCAAGCATCCACTTGGGCAAGGCTTCAGGTGGCCACTCTTCGATTTGCGCGAAGGCATGACGAACCAACTTCATAATCTTAGAAGTCGCCAGACCTTCGATCTCTGTATAGAGAGGAATCAAAGCATCTTGTGTTTCTTCGTCAGGCTCAATATCGCGGATATCTGGATGATGAAATTCCAAACGCCCCCGGTACTCAATGACCTTACCGACAACGCGAACTTCGGTGAATGGTTTGAATCGTTCGAAGTAACCTTTGTAGGGAACACGAAAATATTTGCAGTGAATTTGTCCTGAAGCATCTCGTAATACGACATCGTACATCTTGCGAGTCGAGCGTCCCATATTGACACTGTGGACAGCTGCGACCGTGGCCTTCATACTAACGATGTCATTCACTTTGAGACTGGCAATGTTACGAGCGGCTCTTTGATCTTCATAAGCACGTGGGTAGAACTCAAAGAGATCTCTTAAGGTTTTTAAACCTTTGCGATTGAAGAGGTCGCCAAGTTTGGGACCGACTCCTTTAAGGTACATTATTTGAGTATCTAGACGAAGGGCCATACTTAGCCAGTATTGCGGATTTTATTCCTAAGTCAATGTATTCATGGCAGAATTTCCCTATGGAGTCCGCCAATTATTTCAGAATACGCCTGACTACGATTCGTCCCGACAAGGTGACGAGTTTCGATATCTTTATCCTTGTGGATAATAAGTACATTCTTTATTTGCGCGCTGGGGACAAACTCTCAGACGGAAAAATTGAACGACTTCACTCCCGCGACACAGGGGATTCATTCTTCGTGCGTGACGAAGACAAACAAGCTTACCGCGACTGGGTTCGCGAAGAGATGAACTCCTCTTTGATCGATCCTTATTCTAAAGCAAAAATTCTGCGCGAGTCTTCCGTAGCCTTGATGGAAGATCTTTTTGAAAATCCAGATGTGAACACGGCCCTGGATGAATCTCGACCGATCATTAAAGACTTTATCGATTTGATGGAGAACGCTCCTGAAGCCATGGGCTTTATGATCTCTTTATCAGGTCATGACTTCTATACTTACAATCACTCTTTGGATGTCAGCATTTACTCTTTAGGACTTGGCAAAGCTCTGGGTTACGATGCCGCGACCATGGAAGAATTGGGTGTCGGCGCTCTTTTCCATGACATCGGCAAACGCAATGTCAGCTTGGATATCCTTTGCAAAAAAGGCGGACTGAGTGATGCCGAGTGGGAGCAAATGAAAATGCATCCCCAATACGGCTTGGTCATTTTAAATAATCATCCCAATATCAGCGATGCCATCAAAGCGGCTTGCTTTGAGCATCATGAATCCTGGGCTGGCAACGGCTATCCGCAACAAATTGTTGGTGACGAAATTCATCCCTTCGCACGCATTGTTGCGATCACCGACACTTATGATGCGATGACCACGCAACGCTCTTACAATGTGCCAATGAAACCCTTGGACGCTGTGACGATGATGAAAGAAAAACTTGCGGGTCGTTATGATCCCGAGATGTTAAAAGCAATGTACTCTGTTTTATTTAAGATAAAGGCCGCCTAGAATGAAAAACGTTTTGCAAACCTTGGTGTTGATCGCAGTCATTCCTCTTATCGCTCTGGCACTTGAGCCAACCAATCCTCAGGGATTCTGCGATCGCTTCTTAGGTGAAAAAGATATTACGAAATGCAAAGAGCGCACACAAAAAGAAGAAGTTGATTGGTACGCGGCCACTATTTGCAACCTGCAAAAAGAAGACACAGCTTTTTGGTCATGCTGGGATAGCATCAAAGGACAAAGCTTCAACCCTGCCTCTTTAGATCATTGTGGCGAAGACAAAGACCTCTCTGATGTGCAAAGACAGGAATGCATTGTTTCAGCCCGTGCAGGCCGTGAACCCGCATCTGCAGCCACGTTCCAAGCATTAAAAATCTCTAAATAGCCGATCTTGACACTTTAGAAAACGCATACATCTTCAGGGCGGAGGACTCTTATGGAGCCAGCTGCCCCCGAAGAAATACCCACCCGGCCACCTCTGATTTGGCATCGGGTTGTGCAAACCTGGCTCAGCCGCAAGCCTTCCTCCCATGCTGGTTTTATCTCTGCATTAAGCACCCTTCTTTTAGTTTTAGGCAGCGTTGTCTATCAGCAAGATTTCTTTCATGCCCACACATGGATGGATGCTTCACGGGCCGAGGTCTTTGATCATCATCAATGGTGGCGCTTATGGACGACACTTTTTGCCCATGCGGATTTGGGTCATTTAGTTTCCAACTCTATTTTATTTTTTATTCTGGGATATTTTCTGACAGGCTACTTCGGAGCTTTGCTTTTTCCCGTTGCAGCTTTTGCTTTCGGCGGAATAACTAATTTCTTCGTGCTGTTAAACTATCCCCCGCAAGTATCTTTGATAGGCGTGTCAGGTGTAGTTTACTGGATGGCCGGAACTTGGCTTGCTTTGTACTTTGCGTTGGATAAACGAAAAACATATTTTCAACGCAGCTTAAGAATTGTCGGCGTGGCCCTTGGTGTTTTCATGCCCGCCTCTGCATTTGATCCCTCTATCAGCTATCAAGCACATCTCGTGGGATTTCTTTTCGGACTTGGCTTTGGAATTCTTTATTACTTCCGTCATCGTTCAACCTTTGGACGCGCGGTAGTCACTGAAACTGTTATTGACGAATAACGAAGAGGCCACCTTGGTGTGACTGGCTTTCATATCGATCTTTACCAGGTATTCCGTGTTTTCACTTGGGATCCCTGCTGTCTAAACGTTAAACGCCCCTGAACATTTTCACTTCTTAAAGCTTTTTTTACATACGCATGACCACTTTCTGGTACAACCAGTGCCATGAAAATCCTAGGCGCATTGCTTTTATCATCTTTTGTGGCTCTTTCCCTTGGCGGATGCAGTTTCGCCATGGAAGAGGCTGGTGTCTTCAAAGTCGGAAAAAACGGCCTTCCTGACCTAGGTACTTTGGGCTATGCCGATCAAGAGATCTCCTTTGAAGTCATGAAATCCACAGCCATGAGAAGCTGCATGGAATGTCACACCTCTGGTCGCAATGCCATGGGTACCCAGGCCGAAGCTTTAGCTTTAAGCACAAAGATCCTTAGCGAAATCAGCAACAATGCGATGCCGCCAAAATCCAGTGGCTATAAGACGTTGACGGACTGTGAAAAACAAATCGTCGAAACTTGGTTTGAAGATCAGGCTCGCGGTCGCAAGAGTGTTAAAATTAAAGAGTTATCGAAGTGTCAAGGAGCTGTGGCTCCTCCGAAAGAAGACAAACCTGATATCACAAAGCTTGAGGTCACTTTCGCCAACTTGCAGAAATATATTATCGCACCAAAATGTTTAAGCTGCCATGCTCACGATGTGGAAGATGTGGAAACAGTTTTAGACTCTGTGCAAGCGATGCATGATCATGGTGTTCTTGGCGCAACGGCTGAGGAAAGCAAAATCTATAAAATAGTTTTGCCGACGGCGAAACGTCAGATGCCCCCTCTTAAATCGGGACTTCCTCGATTGACTGTCGACGAACAGGTTTTCTTGAAAACTTGGATCGACAACGGCGCTAAGGAGTAGTCCTTGAAATCCCTTTTTCTTGCTCTGTTATTTGTCATAGGGTCGACTGCATCGGCCTTGGCAGCCAACACTCTTCCAGTTTGTAAAAATAAAAACTCTGTTATTACTTTCAACAATGATCAGGTGATTGCTTGGCGCAATGAAGGAAAAAATAAATTCCTTTCCCGTGCCCTTATCAAGGGAATCATTGTCGGCGTCATTGAGAATCGCCAAGGACATATCCACTTCGAAGTGGATTTTGACAAAGATCTTACAACGACCCGCGATCGCATCGAAGTCATTTACAATGTTGAATTTGGCGATGTCCCTGATTTTCGCAATGGTGATGAATTGATTGCCTGTGGCGATTTTGTGGTCGATTCATGGTCGCCCCTTGGCGGTGTCGTTCATTGGTTACATAGCAATCCCAACTCTTCTAAAAATAAACATGAAGACGGGTTCCTTGTCATCAATGGAACTCTGACTGGCCTTAAGACTTCGAACAACAAATAGCTTCCATTATCTTGTCCTTAAACAAATCACCGAGACATTCTTGGCCGAGGCTCTCTATTTTTCCTAAACTAAAAGTATGGAAAAACGAAACCTGCCCTGGTGGACCTGGGTTCTTCCCCTGGTCATCTTTCATCTTGGTACCAGATTAAGTCTGACCTATCAGATTTCGCCGGGCGTTTCGACTTTTTATTTTCCGGTGGCCTTCGCTTTCGTGATGGTTCGCTGGTGGGGTTATCGAATTCTGCCGGCCTTGTATATAAATGCCGTTCTTTCAGCTGGCCTGTGGGGCATCAATAAAATTGAATACTATCCTTTCTATGGACTGGTAGAAACTCTCGAAGTTTGGCTTTCGTATCTTTTGGTGAAAGAGCGATTTAAAGACGCGCCATGGTCGCCAAATCCCACGGACCTCATAATTTACGGTGTACATGGTGTGATGATACCCGCTGGTATCGCCGCTGCCGTTGGCCAAGGGGTTTTACTGATTACAGGTAACGCGAACTCCAGCACGGCCATCTGGGTGGGCATCAGTTCCTTTGTTGGCGACCTTATGGGTGGTGTTAGTGTCGCGGTTCCATTGCTGATTGTCCTGACACCTGTTCTTGAAAAAAGAAAGCTCAATTTATTTCCCGTCGACAACTTCGAATTGCAGTGGCGGTGGCGCATTCCCTTAAAGGAAAAAGGTCTTCTCGCTATCGCGGGATCTTCCGCGCTGTTACTAAGTATCTCCATGCCCATATTCCGAATTTGGTATTTCATGGGGATCTTCGTTTTGTTGCCAGCAATTTGGTATGGCTTAGAGTTCGCCATCATCGTAAACACCATCATCGTATTTCTAACCCTAGCCTATCCAGCCATAGCGGGACAACGCTGGCCTCAAAATTTAGAATCCATTCAAATTGTCGCAACTCTTTTAACCCTCAGCTTCACAGCTTTAGTGGCGGGTTCGGCAGTCACCTACTTCCGAAAAAGAATCACTCGAGTCATCAATGCTGAAAACGAACTCAAGATTGCTAAGGAACAAGCCGAAGACGCTTCCCGTGCAAAGTCTGAATTCCTAGCTAGAATGAGTCATGAAATTCGCACCCCGCTGAATTCAGTACTTGGTATGTTAGAGCTTCTTAAGGAAACAAACTTATCTAAGGATCAAGAGCGTTATCTCACTCTCTTTAGTCATGCTGGGGAAAATCTGAAGGCGTTGATTAATGACCTTTTGGACTTTTCAAAAATTGAAGCCAAAGCCCTGACTATCGAAAACATCTCTTATAATCTTCACTCGACCATTCGTAGTGTTTTTGAAATTCTGCAAATCAAAGCAGAAGAAAAAGGTCTCAAGTTCGAGTTGAATATAGCGGACGACGTTCCCTTATATCAAATGGGTGATCCGACTCGCTTGCGCCAGGTTCTGTTTAATCTTATTGGCAATGCGCTGAAGTTCACAGACGAAGGTGAAGTTTATATTGAAGTGTCCATCGAAAAAGGCCCTCAGGAAAAACTTCTGATTGAAGTTCGTGATACTGGAATTGGAATTCCTCGTGATAAGCAGCAGATTATTTTCTCCCCATTCATTCAAGGGGAAACCACTACCACCCGAAAATATGGCGGCACTGGATTAGGACTGGTCATCTCTAAAAATCTAGTTGAGATCATGGGTGGTCAAATGGATCTCCGCAGCCTGGCTGGCCGAGGAACCACCTTCCGCATCTCTTTGCCCCATCGGCCTGATTATATTGGTCCGCAGGAAAAAACCAAAACAACGCCTGTGAAATGGCCAGACTCTCTTAATAATCGTCGTTACAAAATACTTTTGGTGGATGACTCTGAAGACAACCGGGTTCTTATCACTCACTATCTAAAGGCCATGCCCATTGACTTTGTCGAGGCTGTAAATGGCAAAGAAGCCGTTGAGAAATACAATGAATCCACTTTTGATTTGATTTTCATGGACATGCAAATGCCTGTGATGAGCGGATACAAAGCAACGGAAATCATTCGTCACATTGAAAGGGAAAAGAAACGCCCCCACACCTGCATCATTGCCCTCACCGCAACGGCAGTTCTAGAAGAGCTTGAAAGAACACTTAAAAGTGGTTGTGATCAATACATGGTGAAGCCCGTGAAGAAAGCCGAGGTTGTGGATGCCTTGATTCAAGCATTCACAACAAAGGTCCCAAAGAGTGAGGCTTTTAAAGAGCCGCCTTCACCCAGTATCTGAACCTTGACGGTGTCTTTCACACGCTTCTTTGTTTTCAATTCGAAAAAGAAATTCTGTTCTTGCGATAGCGAATCAAAGCTCGCCACCACGTCGAAGTCCGTGTCCACGGGACGAAGATACGAGATCTCCCCTTTAGATATCACGATATTGTCGGTCGCTATTTGATAGTGTTTTAAGCCTGCCAAGACCAAGGCATATGCTGACATCACACCGGTCGCATAAAGGCTGCCTCCGAAGGCTGTGCCCTTATGATTCAAATTTTTTTCAAGAGAAACGTGGAAATGAGCCTTGTGCGAAGTGATTTCTAGAACCTCAATCCCCAGATGCTCATAGAGTTTGATTTTATCTCGAAGGATATTATCAATCTCCTCGCCCTTTACTTCCATTGCTCATAGCCTCCAGCATAATTCACGGACTGGCGATAACCCATCACCCTAAGAGCATAAGTCACCGCCGCAGAACGCACACCATGATTACTGATGACCATCAAAATTTTGTCTTTAGTGATGCCTTTAGCAGCAAGAACTTTTTCCACATCTCGGGATGGTAGATCTTTGTCATTGAAGAACTCACGCCATTCAATGTTCACAACCGGCGCTTTCACGTCTTTCATTTTCGAAAGATTTTGAATTGCGAATTCTTGAGATCCACGCACATCCAAAATAATGACCTTGCCCTTCGCATCATTAAAGTTCATTCCAAACAAACTTGCCACTGGAACATCTGTAGCCCCTGGAGGCAGTCCACCTAGAGCCATACCTCGAGCCTTCGACTGATATTTCATCGGAGGAAGTTGTTGGCTTGCATAAGCTTTGAAATTATCTAGGCTGATGGACAAAGACTCATCCACAACAGGTTTCCAATAGGGTTTATTCTTGATTGGGGCAGGAATTTCTTTAGGGTTGATAGATCTATAGGATGTGTGCGCCAATGTATAGACATCGCGAATACCCAACACTTGCAAGGTCCAAGCAACACGCCCCTCTTCGCCGTTACCTTGTTTGCCTTTTCCCAAGACAACAACTTTTGAATCCAAGTCGATGCCGATCAAAGACAAGCGACGAGCAATCGCAAACAAATCCGTCTGTAATAGACCACGATAGCGAGGATCTTGCTGAGCAAAATCTTCCCAACGTACATTGATGGAGCCTGGCACATGCGCCAAGTTAAATTCAAACGGAGATCTGGCATCCAGAATCACAGGATTTTCAGCCATGATTTTTTCGGCTGTCATCGTTCCAGGGATCACTGGTTCTTGAGAAACAACTTTCGTGGGAATGTGCTGGCAACCAACAAAGGCCACTAAAACCAAGGATAGTAGAATGAAAGAGCGCATCTGAACCTCCTAAAAACAAAGGGAGCTTTTCGCTCCCCTTTATTTTACTTAGTAATTCTCATTGTCGGAAAGAAAATAATATCGCGGATACTTGGACGATCTGTAAGGATCATCACGATACGTTCAATTCCAAGACCCACACCACCTGTCGGCGGCATACCAGAATCGATGGCCAACAAGAAATCTTCATCCATTGGATGAGACTCTTCGTCTTTGCCACGCTCTGCTTCTTGTTCTTTCAAACGAGCCGTTTGGTCTTCAGGGTCGTTCAACTCAGAGTACGAATTGCCGATTTCCATATAAGCCGCAAACGGTTCAAAACGCTCAACCAAGCGATCATCTTTACGGTGAACCTTCGTCAACGGAGAAATTTCTTTTGGATGATCCATTACGAATGTTGGTTGCCACAAGTGTTGTTCCGCAGTCAGCTCGAACAACTCCATGATCATCTTTCCACGCTTTTCAGGCGCTTCCATGTGACCACCCAGTTTGTTCACAGCTTCGAACAATTCTTGATCTGTCGCTTTATCTGGATCGATCTTCGCGTATTCACGAACACCGTCGTGAACCGTCAAACGTCTCCAAGGTGGCGTGAAGTCGATTTCTTTACCCTGGTAAGAAACTTTCATGCTGCCAGTGATTTTAAGAGCCAACTGAGAAACCAATTCTTCGAATTGATTCATTTGATAGTTGTAGTCTGTGTAAGCTTCATAGAACTCGAGCAAAGAGAACTCAGGATTATGGGTACGATCAATACCTTCGTTACGGAAGTTTTTGCTGATCTCATAAACTTTCTCGAAGCCACCCACCAAAAGGCGTTTCAAATAAAGTTCAGGAGAGATTCTCATGTAAAGCTTCATATCCAAAGCTTTGTGATGAGTCGTAAATGGAGTCGCTGCCGCACCACCATAAATTGGTTGAAGCGTCGGAGTTTCCACTTCCATGAATCCACGATCGTCTAGGAAACGACGAATTTCGCTGATGATTTTAGAGCGCGTAACGAAAACTTTGCGAGAATCCGCATCTGTCATCAAATCCAAATGTCTATGACGATATTTGATTTCAACGTCTTGAACACCGTGGAATTTTTCCGGCAATGGTTCAATAGACTTCGTCAAAATTTGGAAGCTCTTCAAGTAAATAGAGAACTCACCTTTTTGTGATTTGAAAACATAACCTTCAACGCCGACGATATCACCAAGATCCACCAACTCAAAAGCAGCGCGCTCTTGTTCTGGCAGCTCTTCTGTTTTCACATAAACTTGCACAGAGGCAGTTTGATCTTGAACGTTGAAGAAACAAGCTTTGCCCATCGCACGCAAAGTCATCAAACGACCTGCAATACGGTAAGTGTTTTCTGGCTTCTTTTCACCGGCTTGAAGTCCCGCCGCGTGTTTTTCCACGATCTCAGCAATGGCCGTCTTATTCTCGAAAGAATAAGGATATGGATTGATGCCCTTCTCTCGAAGTGCATGAAGTTTTTTTCTTTTCTCGGCTCTTAGCGGATTTTCTTGAATCGACATTTTTACTTGATCCTGATTCGCTCCGACTGTTAGCCGGAGCAGTTATTCACAAAAATAAATTACAGTTTTTTACCAGCAAAAGCTTCCATCACGTTGTGTAACAACTGAAGAGACTCTTTCTTAGGACGTTGGAAGGCATTACGACCCATGATAGAACCAAATGCTCCACCCTGTGCCAATTCGCCCACTTCTTTAAGGAGTTCGTCAGTTCCCTTCGCTTCACCACCAGAGAAGATCACGATACGTTTTCCTGCGAAGCAAGATTGAACAACGTGACGAGTGCGATCAGCTAAAGTGCTGACTTTGATTCCTTGCTCAGCATAAACTTTTGCCGCCGCCGCTTGCTCAATATGAGCTGTCGGTGGTTTTACTTTGATGATGTGTGCGCCCAATTGAGCTGCGATGTGAGCTGCGTATGCGATCACGTCGATAGCAGTTTCACCTTCTTTAGAGATTTGTTCACCACGAGCGTAAGACCAAATCACCACAACCAAGCCCGCAGCTTTTGCTTCGCGTGCCGCTTGAGCGATCTCCTCGTACATGCCTTTGCGTTCTGCAGATCCTGGGTAGATTGTGAAACCGATACCAACACAACCAAGTCTCAAGGCATCGTCAATGTATGACGTCAATGCAGAGATCGGGCGCTTATCAGTGTAAAGACTGTCAGAGTTATTGATTTTCAAGATCAATGGAATTTCACCTGCATAATCACGGGCGATCATTTCGATGGCGCCAAGTGGAGCTGCATAAGCCGCGCAACCTGATTCGATTGCAAGCTCTACGTGGTAGTTAGGATCGTAGCCATCTGGATTTTTCGCGAACGTACGAGCCGGGCCATGTTCGAAACCTTGATCCACTGGAAGAATAACAAGCTTACCAGAACCAGCCAATTTGCCATGATTCAACATGCGAGCCATGTTCGTCAAAACGCCTGGGTTGTCCGCTCCGTACCAGCTCAAAATCTCTCTAACTCTTGGTGTCATTCGCTCGTTCTCCTGAAATCAATCAAAGGGTTTCAAATGTGATAAAACGTTCTAAAAATCCCATCTAACGTATTGAACTTTTACGTGATAATCAAGCGCGGCGCGGATATTAACACGCTTGGCAGAAACATGGGTGTGGTATACTGTGGCTCCGTACTCTGACAGCGTTAGAGTATCAGCCAGTGTGAGGTCCTATGAATAAAGTTAGCTACGAAACCACTCCAAATCCTTCCACGATGAAGTTCGTTCTGCACCAAAAAGTAGCAGACGAGGGTTTTGACTGCCCCACAGCGCAAGAGGCAGAGCGCTCTCCCCTGGCTTCAAAAATTTTTGGATTCCCTTGGACCAGCTCTGTGTACGTGGGCACTGACTTTATCACAGTGACGAAGCAAGACTGGGTTGATTGGGAACTTCTGGCTCATCCACTAAGTGGATTGATTCAAGAACACTTGGATCGCAACGAGCCTGTGGTTGTGGCTTTGGTTACGAATCACGGCGAATACGATGAAAATGATTCTGATTTGGTTCGCAATATTAAATCTGTTTTGAACCGCGAAATCCGCCCTGTGGTTGCCCTTGATGGCGGTGATATTGTTTTCAATCGCCTTGAAGGCAACACTTTATATATTCATATGAAGGGTGCATGCTCAGGCTGCCCAAGCTCTCAAGTGACTTTGAAAGAAGGCGTTGAAACTCGCATGAAAGAGCTTTTCCCGGAAATCCATGAAGTTCTTGCAGTCTAAGTCTTTTCACGAAACCAAGCTTTTACTAAAACTTGCTGGTCCCATCATTGTTGGTCAAGTTGGACAAAATCTGATTCAACTTGCTGATACGATCATGGTCGGCTCTTTAGGTCCGATCGCTTTAGGGGCTTCTGCTTTTGCGGGAAGCATCTTCATCGTCTTTTTGATTTTCGGTCTGGGTATTTTAGCTCCGACAACGGCTTTGTTCGCAAAAATGCAAGGACAGGAAAACTTTCCTTTGGGCGGAGTTCTTCTTCGTCACAGCATGATGGTTGCATTGGGCATCAGTGCTTTGCTTATGGCGATCATCTATTTAATGATTCCGCATTTAGATCTCTTTGGGCAACGGCCAGAGATTCTTTCCCTAGGAGTCAGTTTCTTTAAAATTATCGCATGGTCCATCATCCCTTCCATGATTTATCAGTGCTACAAGCAATTCACTGACGGCATTGGCAAAACCAAAGTGGGAATGTTTGTGATGATCGCCGGTGTGATCATCAACGTGGCTTTAAACTATGTTCTTATCCACGGACTTTATGGATTTCCTAAGTTGGGATTGAACGGATCTGCCTGGGCGACTTTAATTGCGCGCACTTTGATGGCCGTGACAATGGTTGCCTATGTTCATCTTCATCCTAAGTTTGCTAAATATATGAGCGAGCGCTGGATCCATCGCTTCGACAAGCAAATGGTTAAGAACATGCTTCGCCTGGGAATCCCCACGGGCTTTACTTACTTCTTTGAGGTTGGAGCGTTCTCTTCTGCTGCCGTGATGATGGGTTGGTTTGGTGCGATTCCTTTAGCGGCTCATCAAATCACCATCAGCCTGGCAAGTACGAGCTTCTTGATCACTTTGGGTGTTGGCATCGCTGCCAGCATTCGTGTTGGCTTTGAAATGGGTCGCGGAGATTACATCACCGCTCGCCATGCAGGCTTTACGGCGATCAAAGTCGGTGGCACTTACATGGGAATTTGTGCCTTGGGCTTCTTCTTTTTACGTCACTGGTTCCCCACGTTCTATGTCACCGATCCTGATGTGATCGAGTGGGCGGCACGTTTCTTTGTTGTCGTAGCACTCTTTGAACTCTTCGACGGAGTTCAAGCAGTCTCCATCGGTGCTCTTCGCGGTATGAGCGACACACAATGGCCCAGCATCATTGCATTCTTCGCATATTGGATCATGGGACTTCCTGGTGGTTATCTTCTGGCATTCCATCTTGGCGTAGGTCCAGTGGGCATCTGGGTTGGACTCTTAATTGGACTGATCTTCGCATCCATCCTTTTAACTTTGCGATTCCACCTCCTTAGCCGGAGGTACACAGAACAGAATGTCTCGCGCTGAGATAGCTCTGCTCTTTTCTGAGACTTTCAAAGACTTTAGCGGTTAACAAATTTTACCGATACTTTGTACGATGCATTCAAAGTACGTCCGCTATCTTTGCCTCTTTTTGAGCCTTTTTATTTACGTGGGTTGCTCCGACGCAAACCCCAAGGTATCTACCTTGCGCGCTCTTGATGAATTTGATTTCAAAAAAAATTTCGTTGTTGCTGCGGATTTAAGTTCAGTCCCTTTACAAGCCAAGTGCTCTCGTTTCATTGATCACGTTGATGTGAGTTTCGATAACGGCATCACTTGGACCAATACCTCTTCTTACGACACCTCTTCACAATTCGATTGTCCAAATAGCAACTATGCTGTGACCCTTTCTAATTCAAAATCTCCTTGGAATTCGATGTCGTTTACAAATGGACAAGTCGTAAATGTTAAATTCCGTGCGATGTCCCGTGCTGGCTTTTATGTTTACCGAGATATCTCTGTGAAATACACACCGTCAGCGACAATTCGCCAAGAAGTTTTAGTAGGTGCTGGTACTTCATCCGCTACGAATATCGTACTTAAAGGCAGAGTCCGCGCACAAAAACAAACCGTTGCAACTGGCGGCAGCTTCATCGTGAGAGGGAGAATTCTCGAATGATGAAAACCCTTCTGACTTCCCTCTTTACTGTGTTTGTAAGTGCGGCCTTCGCGGGTTCTCCGTCACCAGGTCCTTTGATGACCTATGAGGGAGTTTTAACTGACGCTTCAGGAACACCGTTAACCGGGGCTCGCTCCGTTACATTTCAAGTTCTTTATGGCTCATGCATCGCTTTTGAGGAAACTCAAACGATCACTCCAGGATCCAATGGTGAATTCAGCGCCCTCGTCGGAAGTGGCACTCGCCAAGACAGCACTGGCAATACTGCGGATCGAATTTTTGCGGCCTCTGGATCCATTGCGTGTTCTAATAGTTCAAGCACTTCCGTCAGTGGTTTTTCTAATCGCAGTTTACATATCAAAGTAGATGGAACGGATTTGAGTCCTGATGTGACTATTAGCAATGTTCCCTTTGCTATCAATGCAATGAAGTTTTCTGATAAAAGTGTTTCTGATTTTGTTTTAAAAAATGATGTCAACAGCGCGACTTCTTGTGACGGAGTGAATAACTTCTTAACTTGGAATGCTGCGACCATGACCTTTGGCTGTTCGAGTGTTTCGGGTTTGACTGGCGGAACAGTTCTTTCGGTGACAGGCTCTGCACCAATCACTGTGACGGGATCTACTACAAATCCCGTTGTTTCAATCCCTCAAGCGACGGTCACGGCCAATGGTTATTTGAGTTCTGCAGACTGGAATACTTTCAACAATAAAATGTCGTCTGCTCTGAATGATGGCAAAATCTTCGTGGGCAATGCGAGCAATGTGGCCTCTCCTGTTGCTCTGAGTGGAGATGCTACGTTAGTGAATACTGGCGCTTTGACTCTTTCGAGCGTTGGCACAGCAGGTACATATTATAAGGTTACTACTGACGCCAAAGGCCGTGTTACTTCGGGCGTGGGCGCATTGAGCACGACTGATATTCCGAATTTGGATTGGAGTAAAATCACTTCAGGCAAACCTTCAAGTTTAAGTGGGTATGGCATCACAGATTCAGTATCGAATGCTGGAGGTTCTCCATCAATTCAAAGTGGTCTTGACAGTGCAAAACCTGCAAGCCCTGTAGCTGGAGCCATCTATATCGCGACGGATTCTAAAATTATCTATCAATATCTTTCTGGAACTTGGACTGCGGTGACTTCAGCCGCTGGTGGTGGCGGCACCATCACTGCTGTTACTGCAGGTACGGGACTTGCCGGTGGTGGCAGTACTGGAAGTGTTACTCTAGCTCTCGCAAACACTGCTGTCGCTGCGGGCAGTTACGTTCGCGCCAATATTACAGTCGATGCCCAAGGCCGAATCACTGCGGCTGGCAGTAGCCCTGCTATAAATCTTTCAACAGATGTCACCAGTGTTTTACCAATCACTTCTGGCGGTACCGGTACGACTACCGGTATTGGTGCCTTCAATGTGCTTTCTCCTTTGTCTACAAAAGGAGATACACTTGCCTACGACGGCAGCGGCAACAACGTGCGTGTTGCCGTGGGAACGAACGGCCAGGTTCTTACTGCAGATTCTAGCGCAGCGGCTGGGGTGAAATGGGCAACACCTGCCAGCGGTACTGTGACAAATGTTTCAAGCTCCAATGCTTATATCGGCGTTGCAAATCCGACAACAGCTCCTGTGCTTACTTTGAATGTGGGAACGGCTGCAAATACAGTTGCCGCAGGAAATGACTCTCGTTTTTCTGATTCCCGTGCTCCAAGTGGCGCTGCCAGCGGAGATCTTAGTGGTACTTATCCAAGCCCCACAGTCAGTAAGATCTTAGGAACAACGTTAAATTTTACTTCTTTAACAGCGGGACAAGCTTTTAAATACAATGGAACAAATTGGGTTAATGCAACTCTTAGCACTGCTGATTTAACTGACTCTGGCACATTGATAAAAGCTTCGCAAATGCCAGCGAATTGTTCTACTGGGCAGACCTTAACTTTCTCTTCTCCATCTGGAACCTGGAATTGCTCGACTATTTCGATTACGGGAAGTGCGTTTGGCTCGCAATCTAGCGGTTCATTCCTCGCTGCACCCACTGCTGCCGCTGGCAATCCTGTGTTCCGCAGTATCGCAACCACGGATCTTCCGATGACGGCATTTGATGGTATGTACTTCAAAAATGGTGGGAATGGTTTTGGAGCGGCAAGCACCTTCGGAAATACTGATGCATTCTCGTTGACAATCAAAACTAACAACACTTCTCGCATGACCTTTGATGCTACAGGAAATATCGGCATCAATACGACAGCGCCTAGCTCTCCACTGCACATCGTTTCTGCCGGCTCTACTGGCGATGGCATTGTATACGAGCAAACCTCTAACACATTCGTCGGTCCATCATTTATTGGAAAGAAGTCTTATGGTGGAGGCGCACCTCCTACATCGACACCATTGCTTGGACTTTATGGCTTTGGGAACAACGGTTCAGGTTTTCCAACGACTCCAGCCGCAGCAATCGAATTCATAACTTCACAAGCATTTGCTACGGGCGCAAATGGAACTGATATCAACTTTAAGACAAATGCTAACAACACATCTGGAGCGCCTCCGATTCGAATGACAATTGCAAACTCGGGTTCCGTCGGCATCGGAACCACGACTCCCAATATTTCTGGCTCTGTCGGTGGGGCCTTAACACTTTCTGGCACCGGAGCAGCAATTACAGATTCAAGTGTTCTTGAGTTCAACAATACAAAAACACCAGCAGCCGGCGTACAAACAGGAAAGATGTTATTTGTCGCAAACTCAAATGGCGCGACCGTGACTGACAAGATTACGGCTCAAATTTATTCAACACTAGAGGGATCTGGAGGCACAAATGGCTACGGCGGAAAACTCTTCTTCGTCACAAAGCCTGATGCCGTATCGGGAATTAACATCGCCATGGTTATCAATAATCTTGGCAACATCGGTATTGGCCAAGTTCTTCCCACTGTAAAACTGGATGTAGCTGGTGACATCAAATCTTCGGGCTGTGTGTACTATTACAACTCTTCTATTGGCACCTGCGCTTCAGATGAGCGAATCAAAAAGGATGTCCATTCCTTTGACCTTGGCTTAGATGCGATCCTAGGCATCAATCCCGTGAATTTCAAATATAATGGCTTGGCTGGTTTTCAAGATGACGGTGTTGAACAGCTTGGCGTCATCGCTCAAGATGTTGAAAAAACAGCTCCAGGTCTTGTAAAACGAAAAATGGTACAACTTCACCAAGAAGACACCAAAAAGACCGAAATCAAAATTGTCGACTACGGTGCATTCACCTATGTCATCATAAATTCAATTAAAGAGCTTTATCATAAATGGAGTGATGATAGTTCTGAAATTCATCGCGAGATCGCTTCGAACAAAACCAGCTCAGACCTTCGTGCCTCTGCCCTGGAAGTTGAGAACGCAAAGCTAAAACAAGAAAATGCAGAGATCAAAGCCCGCCTAGAGAGAATTGAGAAAGCTCTCAACAGTAAATAGTCAGAATTGTCTTCACCAAAGAAATTCGTTTCATTCCAGTATATCTTCTATTCAAATCTCAAAGAGACACAACGTCACCGCATCGAAGATATACACTTCACTACTCTTTCTTTAACTTCATTCATTTCATTGCTATAATAAACCTTACTGAACATAGAGGTACGTGCAATGAAATCAAGTCTTATCGTTCTTGGTATGATGGTATCCACAGTGGCGTTTGCAAAAACTACGACTGCTCCTGATATTCGATATACAAAGGGTGTTCTCAAGAAGATTTCTTGCCGTTATAGTGGCACTCACAGCCAGACGTCCACCGTTGGATCCTTTAACTTCAAAGATGCCGAAAACACGGTTTGTGATCCTTTAACAAACAACTCAGCGACGTCACCTGCAAACGGTTTACTCGCCAAGCTGTACCTTAAATCCGATGCTATGGACCCGAAAAACAAAAGTGTGATTGAGTACTACAATCACGGTCTAGCCATGGATAAGAAAATTTATTTTGCCGATGTGAATGTTCCGACACAACCTTTTACAAAGGGATTCTCGACCATCTCTGGCGACTCACTAGTCGATGCACAAGGTAATAAGGTCATCGAAAATTTTGCACTTGAGTACACGTCTGTTTTGCAATTAGCAGATGGCCAGGCCGAAGGCGATTATGAAATTGCCTCATTGGCGGATGATGGCAGTCGTCTATTCGTAAAAGAAAATAATATATGGAACGAACTTATCAACAATGATGGCGAACATTCAACGCGCATGGGCTGCCCGTTCCGTACTATCAGTCTTAAAAAAGACTCTAAAATACCTATAAAGCTTCTTTATTATCAAGGACCTCGTTACCACATTGCCAATGTTCTAATCTGGAAAAAGCACAGTCATGCACAGACTTGGAAAGAGCCTTCAAGACACTCTCTGTGTGGATATGCCGGTAACAATTACTTCTATAACTCGACAACGAGCAAGAAATCTATTGGTATGACCTTCCTAGAATTCACAGGCTGGAAGGTTATTGGCGCCAATAATTTTAAAATGCCAGAACAAACTTCGAATCCTTGCACTGTCGATCCATTGACACTTACCAAGTTTGCTGTGGCCTCGATGTCTGGCACCAGTGCCACTCTCACATGGGAAACAAATGCAGCTTCCAGCAGCCAACTAAGCATTACCAATGCTTACACTGGCGAGCAAATGTCTACAGATCTAGATAGCACCTTGGTGACTTCGCACACTGCGAAACTAGATGGCTTAGTTTCTGGCATGTACTATCAAGTACAAGCCATAAGTGTGGATGCCAAAGGACGCGAAATTCGCAGCAGCTATCTATACCTCGCTCCTTAAACGTTCATATTCCTAGCAGCCCCTGCCGCTGGTTTAGAGCCCACCCCTTTTTTCGGAGGAGTTGGGCTTTCTGGTTTTGTGGGCTTGTGCCACTGAACATTTCTGTCTTCCTTAATGAACAAGGTTCCTATAAAGAACGTCATCACTGCGACAGCGATGGGATAAGCCAATCCCGCAAAATGATTACCCGTACTTGCAACCAAGGCCGTTCCAATGAATGGCACCAATCCTCCGAAGACGCCATTTCCGATATGATATGGCAACGACATCGAAGTATAACGAATCTGCACTGGAAAGAGTTCCACCAGGAAAGCTGCGATCGGTCCATAAACCATGGTCACAAACATCACCTGAATCCAAACTAAGAAAGTTAACATTCCAACATTGGGGTCAACTCCTGGTGCTGCGGGGTTTGCGGGACTCCAATTAGAATAATACTGCATCCCTTGATATATCGGGTAATAAGAAAGTGCTGCGATCAAACAGCCCGCCATCATAATAGGCTTTCTACCAATTTTATCAGACAAAGCACCAAAGAAGACAAAGAACGGAGTTCCAAGAAGTAACGCCACTGCGATAATTTTATTTGCTAAGACGAAATCAACTTTCAAAACCGTCTGTAAATAGTAAAGCGCATAGAATTGCCCTGTATACCAAACAACTCCCTGCCCAGCCGTTGCACCAAGCAAAGCAAGAATAACCAATCTGCGATTCTCTGGCTGCACAAAGCTATCATGCAAAGGTCGCTTGGAAGCTTTCCCTTCCTCTTTCATTTTCACAAAGACAGGCGACTCAGACATACGGCGACGAATTAAATATGAAAACACCACCAACACAACTGAGACCAAGAATGGAATGCGCCATCCCCACTCTTTAAAGCTGGCTTCTGGCATATTCAGACGAGTTACAAGGATTATCCCTAACGAGACAAACAATCCCAATGTAGCGGTTGTTTGGATGAAGCTCGTGTAGTAACCGCGCTTACCATCAGGACTGTGCTCTGCCACATAGGTCGCAGCGCCCCCGTACTCTCCTCCCAAAGCTAAGCCTTGCAACAGACGAAGTACTAAAAGAAGCACCGGTGCCAAGAACCCGATTTGTTCGAATGTAGGAAGCAAACCAATGGCCGTAGTCGCAAGACCCATGATGACTAAAGTCACCATGAAAGCATATTTTCGGCCGACGACATCGCCGACTCGGCCGAAGACCAAAGCTCCAAAGGGCCGAACCACAAAACCCGTAGCAAAGGTAGCAAGGGTTCCTAATAAGGCCGCCGTTTCATGGCCCTTAGGAAAAAATTGTGCTGCGATGATCGTCGCAAGACTTCCGAAGATATAGAAGTCATACCATTCAATCAAAGTTCCCGCGCTGGATGCCGCGATGACTTTCCAAATGGTCGTCGGTGCTAAAGTACTCTTAACAGTCGTTGTGGCCATTGAAGATTTCCTCCCAAATAACCACATTCTGTTGAGCCTGGACTCTACTAACAAATAATTCTTTGTAAATTTCAGACTCTTAATTTTGATCTGTTAATTCGCAGACACCGCAAATCACAGGAAAACAAGTTCGCAGCTCAGGTTCGGTGCCTTGACCGCGATTGGTTGCGATTGTTTTTTTTCGCCCATACCGAGCTTCAAAATTTCTTGAAGACCGAGCTTGAATAAATCCGCATGCGATACATTCTCTTCGATCACCAAACGGCGATAAACCAAGAAAGGATTCTGAAGGGCAAAGGATTTAATCATGTTTGCAATGGAGAAGCTGCTGCCGCTGTCTTGCAAAAGCTTGTTGATAATCACAATGCCACGATTCAAGCTGATAAAATCATAGGGCAAGCGCAAACCCTGATTCATCGCCCACTTTGTCCAACCATCAATGGAAATATCCTCTGGATTTGTCAAACCGGCATTCATACGCGCTTCCACCAACGAATGAAACTGTTGCTCGGTCACTTCGTTGCCAGCTTTATTACTGATACTCCAAAAAGCCTTAGCCACTAACTGAGGATTTTGCACTTCAATTCCAGCCCCCAACATCATCACTTGACGTTGTAAGTCCGCAGAGATCACTCCGCCCATGCCGAAATCCAAGATATTCACTCGGATCTTCTCGTCAGTCAGGCGCACCATGAAGTTTCCCTGGTGCAAATCTGAATGATAGAATCCTCCTCCGAATAGAACTTCTCTGCCCCACATTTTTGCCAACTCTTCAACGATGCCCTTTTTTAACTGCGGTGCCATATCAGTCCAAAGAGCAACCTCTTTATCTAGCTTCTTGCCGATAACCATCTCTTGAACCATGAATTTAGACTTATCCGTCATCGAAGAATAAACCGTCGGGACATGGAACTCGATATAGTTTTTATATTCCGGAGTCTTCATAAAAACCGTCTGATTGTAGCGAAGCGCCGCCATCTTTTGTCTTGCCACCGTGTCCTCTTGACTGAGCTCGGCAGTCACTGTCGCCGTAAGATCAGAAACAATTGGAGTCAATTTGGGAGCACCTGTTTTCGCAAAGTCAGGGTTGCTATCCAAAATCGTTGCGACCTGTTTAAGAATGCGACCATCTTCTTCAACACGTTTTTCAATGTCAGGCTTGATAAAGCGAACCACGACATCTTTGCGGTCTCCATTGACCAGAATCTTAGCTCTGTGAACTTGCGCCATTGTCCCGACACCCAATGGCTTTTTCTCAAAGTACAAAAATTTATAGTTTGTGTTTTCTTGCTCAAGAATAGCTTCCACTTGCCTGTAGGGTACAGGACGAACCGCATCCTCCAAGGTTTTGAAGACCTTCGTCATTTCAGGACTCAAATCCCCTTGGCGAGCCACAATTTGCAAAAGCTTCTGCAACTGTGGACCTGAGTTTTGAACCATGATCTCAAACTTCTGCATGTCTGTCGCATTTAAATTGCCACCAAGAAAAGACGAAACAATTAGTTTTTTAGAGTCGGCAGAAAGACGCGCAAAGTATTCTGTAAACATCGTCTGCATGACAATTCTCATTGAAACATCAGGGGACTGAGCCATCTCTGACGTCGCAATCTTTTCGCCGATGCGATCAAATTCCTGCATACGATCTTTAAATAAAGCCTCATTGTGCTGAAGAAGCCAATTTTTTGCCAGCGTTTTGCCATTGGGATCTTGCAAGAGCAGCATCGCTTTAGCCATGATATCTTTAGACTGAAGATATCCCTGGGCAACCTTGGCAGACTCGCCAATGCGCTTCAGCTGTTGCATTTGCCAAGAAATATATTCTTCGACTTGTCTTTGGACCTTCGGGCTTTTTGATTTGTATTCAACTACGGCGCGAGGGCCGTCTTTTTCAATCATCTCAAGATCTAACGAGACACTTTGAGTATCGGGCCACTGGCCTCTGAAATGTTTTAAAAATTCATCAAAGTTAGCGACATCGACTGTTTGAACAGGAAGCTTGGCAACTGTACTAAAATATTTTTCAGCGCGGTCCAAATAATTATGCTGAACTTCAGAACTCTCTCCATGGGCAAGCAATGCATAGGTTATCGCCACACGTTGCTCATAAGACAAATAGAGCTCTGCCTTCTTGCTCACAGCCAAAGAGAGGCTCGTGAACAACAAACCGGCAGCAACCAGCACAACAGCTAATATCTGTCTCAACATGATACACCTTTAAAAAAGAGTTTTATTCAACTCTGTAGAGGTGCACGCTTTAGACCGAGCTTAGGCTCAATTAAAAGGTTTTTTACTGCTCACGACATCGACAGCAAGCCAGAAGTGTCAGCTCATTTTAGGTATTTATGTGCCCTACTCAAGTACTTGAAGACTATCGCCCACGCGAATGATTCCTTCATTTTCTGGAATCCAAAGAGTTCCAAAGAATACATCTTTCCCTTCGCGGCGATACCCAGCTAAGGTTTTAAGCGGATCTGGTCCACTCGGAGTTCCCGTCTTCTGATCTATGGTAATGATAGCGCAACGCGCGCACTTCTTTGGAAGAGAGAAGATCACTTCTCCCACTTTGATGCGCTTCCATGACTCTTCTTCGTAAGCTGTTGTTCCCTGATAAATAATATTTCCACGGAAGCGATCTACACCTACAGGATTTGCCAAACGCGAATTCAACTCTTCCAAACTTTTTAAGTTTACCAGCTGCAAAGGTCTGGCATCAGAAAAACGCACTTCAGGCTTCCATTCAGCGACATGGGAAAGAACACGACGTTGCGAGTACGGCGCATAACGTACCAAACGGCAATTCACGCCCAGATATTGTGATAAGGCTTGGGAGTATAAATCCGGCTCGAGGGCCGCTTCAAAGGTGTCACTCCAAACCGAAACTTTAACTTTACGTTGAAAAGAATTGTTCTTAGAGATTTTGAAAAACATTTTCTCAAAACCCACAGTCAACGCCGCTGTTTCGTGGAAAACCTCTACGGTCGCAAGTTTTGGCACCGTCCTTTGAGAAATAAACTTGCCGCTTTCATCAATCAACATCCACTGACGATCCCCCTCAGGACCTTCCGAGGTCATCTTCATTTCTTTGATGGATTGAGAGCGTGCTGATTTAATTGGGTAGATATAAAGTTCTTCAATTCTCATGAAGATTATGTTTTCTCTGACTGGGGAATGAAGCAAGGGCTTTTTATGTCAGAAAGCTGTCGCGTCCAAGCTTTTTGAACTGCACCACCAACTTGATACCAGTGGTGCAGTCTAAAATAATTACTTCAAAGACTTTTGTAGTTCTTCCAGACCCGCAACAGTTTTTTTATTCTGGTCAAGTTTTGCCTCAGGCAAAGCAAGGGCTTTGGCAATAACTTCTGCCGCCTCTTTGTTTTGTTTTAAATCTCTATGAACTTCGGCCAAGGTCTTCATATTGGAAAGACTTAAATCAGATTTGATAGCCGCAGCCTTCTGAGCATAAGGCAAAGCCTTTTCAAAAGACTTCTCTCGCACATAGAAACGAGCTAACTTTGTATAATAAACGTCAGTTTTTGGATAAGCCTTGATCAGCTTTTCAAACCAAGAAATCACAGCGGTCTTCTGACCAGCCTGTCTCATATAACCTATAGCTACCAAAACCTGGCCCGGTCTTTTTTCACTCAACGACATCGCAGAAAGTTCTTTACCCAGCACGGCTCTAGCTTCATCAGCCTTGGCCTTGTCTCCTAATTGATCATAATTAGTAGCTAATTGCGCTTGAAGTTCCATCTTTTCAAAGCCAGTGTAATCCCCAGACAAAGTTTTTGCGAAAGCTTCAGAGCGTTCTTTTTCTGAATTCAACAAAGCATGAATATCAGAAATATTTTTTTCACCGATCGTCTTCATTACCGCAGTAACTTCTGTTCCCTCGCCTTTAAGAACTTTCACCAGCTCCCCGCGCCAAACGATGGCCTCAACACCTTGGGGATAAACGGCAATCCATTTTTCTAAGGTCTTTTGATAAAGGTCCTTGTTATTCGCCTTATCTTCTTCGTATTTCTCTTGGTTAAAGTTCACTTCACTGTTTGCCAACATCAAGCTTTGCTTGTTCATAGGAGCAAGCCACTTCGCAGCTTCCTCGAAGTTCACAGAGTTAAAAGCTCTTTCTGCCAAGGCCTCGCGAGCCAGATCGTCCCCGGCCGCGGCCTTATCTTTTAACTCTTCCACAGAGGCTAATTTTTTTGTTTGAATTTGCTCTAGCTCTTTAGCAATCACCGTCGCAGGTTTGTAGTCCATCAAGCGAGCCAGCTCTTCACCTTGAGCGTTCATAATGATCAGGGTTGGAATGACTTTGATATCATATTTCTTCGAAAGATCTTTGTTCTCAGCTCGATCGACATTGATACTGACCTTGATAAGTTTATCCGTGGCCTTCTGAAAAACTTTTTCTCCGAATACTTCGGTTTCAAGACGGATGCACGATGGACACCATGGGGCTCCAAAATCCACCAGAACCATTTTTTTAGAATCCGCCGCCAACTTCAAAGAGTCTTGAAGATTGTCCTGGTAAAAACCATGCTTGTTCTTTTTCAATGGCACCGGTTTCACAACGACAGGAACTGCAGCTGCTACTTTTTCTTTAAGGTCCCCTGTGGCAACAAGCTTGCCGCCCTTGATGAGGTAAGCATATTCATGGGATTCACAAACTGTGTTCTTGTCATCACAGACATAGAAGTTCACAGCGAAGCTTTGTGCTTTGACCTTCGAAGCATCAAAGATCAATTCTTTGGGTTCTTTCTTCAAAGGTTCAGAAGTGTCCTTACCAAGAACCAAACCCGCCGGAGCATCTTTATTAAAATGAAATCCCGACTCTACAGAGCCGACAATTTTGGAGCCCTGCAAGGTTAAATGAGCTTTGCCATCGGAAAGACGCGCAAAGGAGTTCAACGAAAATACTAGTAAACTGGAAATGATAAAGAGTGTTTTCATGGGACTATTAAAGTCTCCACCAAAGGGGCTGTCCAGAGAATTGCTTATTAAGAATAAAAAAGGCCCCATTCCAGCAAAGGAATGAGGCCTTTTAGTAGTCAGTTTTCTAAAAAACTATTGTCCCAATACGTAAGCGAAGATCAATGGCGCGCAAATAGTCGCGTCAGACTCAACGATGTAGCTTGGAGTCGTTGGAGCCAATTTACCCCAAGTGATTTTTTCGTTCGGGATCGCACCAGAGTACGAACCGTATGAAGTTGTAGAATCAGAGATTTGAGCGAAGTAGCTCCACAAAGGAATATCTTCATGACCCAAATCTTGTTCCAACATTGGCACAACGCAAATTGGGAAGTCACCAGCAATACCACCACCAATTTGGAAGAATCCAACCGGAGCTTTTTTAGAAGCTACTATGTACCATTCAGCCCAAGCTTTCATGTACTGGATGCCAGATTTAACTGTGTGGATGTTTTTGATATCACCTTTAATGCAGTGACCAGTGAAGATGTTACCCAAAGTTGAGTCTTCCCAACCTGGAACAACCATTGGAAGATTTTTTTCAGCTGCAGCTAGCAACCAAGAATTCTTCGGATCAATTTGGTAGAACTTTTCAAGTTTTCCAGAAAGAAGGATTTTGTACATGAATTCATGCGGAAAGTAAGACTCACCTTTTTTGTCAGCATCTTGCCAGTATTCAAGAACAACATTTTCAATACGACGGATTGCTTCCTCTTCAGGGATGCAAGTGTCAGTCACGCGGTTCAAATGTTTTTCCAAAAGTTTTTGTTCATCAGCCGGAGTCAAATCACGGTAGTTTGGAATGCGTACGTAGTGATCATGGGCAACCAAGTTGAATACGTCTTCTTCAAGATTTGCACCTGTGCAAGAGATCGCATGAACTTTACCAGCACGAATCATTTCAGCCAAAGAAAGGCCCAATTCAGCTGTAGACATCGCGCCTGCCAAAGTAACAAGCATTTGACCGTTGTTAGCGATGTGAGTTTTGTATCCTTTAGCCGCGTCTTTCAAAGCTGCAGCATTAAAGTGGCGATAGTTATGTTCGATAAACTGAGAAATAGGTCCCATCATGCGCTCCTGTTAGATTCATCAAAGAGGCAGGAAAGTAGCATGTTTGGGCAAAAAAACAAGCAGAGACTCAAGTCGAAATTGGCTTTTGTGCAAGAACCGCTTTGGCAAAAAAACCTTTGTCTTTCCGAAGACCTACAAAGCCCCGGGAAGTGATCAGATCTTCCATGGGATTTTGACTGTAGTTCTTATAGAACGGCTCGTGAAAATCCACCGGAAACTGCTCCAAAGCCCATTCTAATTCCTTTGCCTCATCCTTTTGCACAGAGTCGACAAAACCCATATAACCGCCCTCTTTCAAAGTGCGGAAAGATTCATCAATAACTTTTGTGCGGATGGCCTGCGGCAACTCGTGGAAAAGAAAGCAGGAGTAAACCACATCGAATTGCTCTGCCAGGAATGGAAGGTCTTCTGCTTTGCCTTGAACGAAATCAATTCGATTCAAGTCCGCTAGATTTTCCTGGGCTTTTTTCAAATAAGGCTCACTCAAGTCCAAGACCGTGATGCGCGCTTTCGGAAAAGCCAATTTCACAAAACGAGTCAAACGCCCCGTCCCTACGCCCAACTCTAGGAAATGAAGATTCTCTCCTTGAGTGGGATAATGTTCCTTCATCAAGGGAATGATCAAACGCCTCATCGCATCTGCTGCACCGGAAAAAAGAATCTCCACTTGATGCTCATACAAATCCGCCGACTTCTTGGTTAAATAGCCACCGGATTGATAGTGGAAATTTCTTTGATAGTATTCGGGAACATCTTGAAGAAACTCCCGGGCCTCTTGATTGAACTCATGGATGCTGTGATCTTTGCGACGTTTAGAAATATGATAGCCATCCACAAGAATTTTTGGATAGCGAGCAGCATGCTTGGTTGCGGACTCAGGTTTTAAAACTTCTAAGGGATAAAGCCCCGCTGCGATATTGTCGGCGTCCTTTTTAAGAAGACGATACAGCTCTTGAAAAGATCGTTTGATATTTTTGGGCTGTATGGAGGGACGCTCTTTGCGTCGCCCTGTTACGATCAATTCAAAAATAGGCAAACTCATTTGCTGTACTGTAAAATGCACAGAGCGCGCAAGGGAGTAGCCCAGGCTCAATTTATTTTGAAATGGTATTTTGCTTCGCATGGGTCACCTTCTTTTGTTGTGCCCAATGTCTAAATGTTAAACCCAAAAGGACGAAGCCAGCAATGATGATAAGACCAACGATGGTAAACCAAGCAGCAACGATCATCTTAAACCTCAGTCTGTGCGGCTTGTGCCGCAACAGCAGCTTTCGTTGTTTTATAGATATCATTCACAATATGCGAAGCCATTGCCAGACCAAATGCTCCTGTGACGAAGCTTGCTGAACCATAGATCATATTGCGATTGTCACAACCATGAAGATCATTTTTTTGTGGGCAGACACATTTAAAGCCCATGCCTTTGTCATAGAAAAGCTCTTCGGGTTGCATCACAAGTTCATCAGAGAACACGCACTGAATGCCAAATTTCTTTTCTGGAAAGTCATACTTTTGGCGAAGAATTTTACGCAACTGTTGCGCCATTGGGCATGTGTGCGTGTCTGCTAAATCCACCTTCTGAATGCGAAGTGGATCCATTTTCGCAGCCGAACCTGCAGAGGTCACAACTTCAATTCCCTGAGCTACGCAAGTCGCAAGCAAATGCGCTTTTGCCGTCAAGTTATCAATCGCATCGACGATATAGTCCGGCTTATTCGCAAGCATCATTGCAGAGTTCTCTGCATTATAGAATTCAGGAATAACATTCACAACAGCTTGGGGATTGATCTTACGAAGACGCTCGCCCATCACTTCTGCTTTTTTCTTTCCGACCAAACCTTGCAAGGCATGAATTTGACGATTGGCATTCGTGATACAGATCTCATCGAAATCAATCACTGTGATTTGTCCAACGCCTGAACGGGCCAAAGCTTCCGCAGCCCAAGATCCTACGCCACCAAGACCGATCACCATCACATGGGTGCTCATCAACTTTTTCATCGCAGGATCGCCAACAAGACGTCCCATGCGATCAAAACGGCGGTGCAAAACGTATTCAGTTTCTGGTGGTTGTTGCAGTTCTGGTTGCATCACGGGCTCTTGATTTTGAGAAGTCGTATCCATTACTTAGGTCACTCCAAAAAGGCGGTGGAAATTCCCTGTAGTGATATCTAATATTTCCAAAGGATCAAGGGTTTTCAACTCCCCTATAGTCTTTGCTACCTCCCAAATGCTTTCCGGAGGATTTAAGCGCCCTTTATAGGCAGGCGGCCCCTGATCTGGGCTGTCACTTTCAATCAACAGGAACTCTAATGGAATCTCTTTAACGGCTTGGTGGAGCTTCTGATTGTCAGGGCGGCACACCGGGCCTCCCACAGACAAGAAAAGCCCTCTATTCAAGAAATCCTGCGCCTTATGGGCGCTTCCGTTAAAGGAGTGGACCATGCCCTTTTCCTGGGGCAAACCGAAAAGGTCCATGACCATCAAACTTTGCTCATGGGCCTGAACAATATGCAGGACGACGGGTCGATTGGAAATATGAGCTAATTCCAATTGATCTTCGAAAACACCGATCTGACGTTCTTGAGAGTCTTTCATGATATTCGGGCGAAAATCCAAACCGGCTTCCCCCAAGCCCATGGCCTCTGGAAGCATTCTTGCTAAAAGATTCAAAGCGTCTTCGCACTCGTCCTCATCATGGTCTGCAACCCAGTATGGATGCAGACCAAAACACAAACCAATATGAGAAGGATAACGAGCATGCAGAGCTTTTTGTTTTTCCCAATCCTCGGGACCGACTCCACCTTGCATAAAGAAATGAATACCGCGTGCTCGGGCCTCTTCGATAATGGCATCCTGCTGACCGTCCCAACGAGGGTCAGCCAAGTGACCGTGGGCATCCACCCATCTTCCAAATGCAACCATTGCGTCCTCATTCCTTGCCCCAACCGATTTGCTAGACTGGGGTCCTGTTAAAAAAGTCTCATAAAAACTCGACTCGAACAAGGAAGGACTGTCACCGATATGTCACTGGTGAAGGAGTGTGTATGAAGCACAAAAGTTTACGTTTGGGTTTTGATGTGACTATGGAAAAAGGCACGACATGGAAGCCATTGCAGGTTCAATTTTGGAATCAAGAGACTGACTTTAAAAAATTCTCTCCATCGGAGCCATTTAAATACATGGCCGATGCTTTGACCGCTTTGTCTTTGGTCAAACTAAATAACTACATCAAATCCCCTGTTGCCACTCCTCATTTGAATTATTCATTTGCATTGGATGCTTGGAAAGCCTTGGATCCACATGTTGAACTTTATGAAAGATCGCAAGCTCGCGTTCACGCATTGCAATCTCACCTTCCCGTTGTAGATCCAAAGATCTGCGCGGCCTTTGAACATCAGTTCAATGAGTCCTTTGATCTCGCTATGAAACCTTGGGGTGTTGATCTTTCTTCACTTTGTCATCTTCTAGAGACTTTCACTTGGTTTGAAAAACAGGTGGGTTCGCCATTGTTGTACAACTTTGGCTTGAACTTCTCGAAGCCTTTCATGGAAAAGCTTCACTGCCTTTATTCATTCCTCTATCACCTTCGCAGCATCGTGGCCGTCGATCACAATGCCCATGTGGAAGATCATTCCCACGAGGCCGTGAAAGTAGATGCCATTTCCGATTACTTGCCTCGTGCGGAGTACATCGTGAATGACGCTTTATTGTATTGGAATTTTAAAAAGTTCTCTCAACCGTTTGCTGGCCCTAAAACTCCAGACTCACGCGTTGAGAAGCTTTTCGTAGACCCTATGGAAAAAGCTTTCCACAAGTATTCACACAATGCTTGTCACCTAGTGGACAATCTTCCCAAGAGTTTTGTGAGTTCACTCAACCCGGTTGAGCTTGAAGAAGCATTCTATTTGGTGCAAATGGATTGGTTGTTGGGCTCCCCGGCTGGTTTGTGTTTCAAAATCCGTGAAGAACTTTTCGGCCTGCAAAGCGGCTACGAAAAAATCTTTTGGAAAGATGTTGAGCCAAAACCACATTCGAAGCCTTTTGCTTTACACCTGTGCTGTGAGCTGACGGAAGAGTCTGTTTACGGTTCAAAAGCTGGCTAGATCGTTTTTCTAAAATTGAAGACATAAAAAAACCCGCGTCCTAGGATGCGGGTTTTTTCTTTTGCGCGAACTCCTTGGAGCGTGCGTGGCAAAAAGGTACGGCGTACCTTCGGGGTTAGGCGCTTTTTTCGGCGCTTCTTTGGCGTAGTTTTTTTACTAGGAAGTAGACGGCTACTATGACTAGGACTGCGAGCAGGACTAGTTTGAATTCGCGGAGTTTTTTTAGGATGGGTTCGCCGTAATGAGCTAGTAAGTAGATTTGGGTTGGTACGCTGATGGCTGCGGCGATGCCGTCGATGAGCAAGAACTTCCACAATGGGAAGTGCATCATCCCGCAGGCCAAGTGACCTGGGAAACGAATGCCCGGAGTGAAACGGAAAATTCCGCAGGCATACATGCCATATTTATGAGTCCATTCCTCCACACGCTTCATTAAGTGTGGTGGGAACATTTTATGAACTCTAGGATGATACAAAAGCTTTCGACCGAAGACCCTGCCTATGGTGTAAATTAAGGTGTCACTGAAGACGACCGCCACAAAGGCAATGATTGCCGCATAGTGCACGTTAACAACAGGAGCACCGGCATACGGCGGAGGAAAGACATCGGGGTTCTTTCCTACAAAGGCTAAAATTCCCACGCTGATCAACGTCAGCTCTTCAGGAATAGGCAAGCCCACTGCAGACAATAGCATCATGCCAACGATGACAAGATAAACTGTCCCCGGTGAGTATGCGAACTGCGAGATCCATTGAAAAATGGGTTCGTTGGCTAATTCCAAAATGAAAGTTCTCCTAGCGAACTAATATGGAGTAACTTAAACGGCTTGAATACTAACGTCACACCGTGCTATCCATACTTTTAAACTACTTTCGTACCATGGGATTAGTATGCAGAGCGCAAGAGGATTTGAATACGGAGTAAAACACATTATCAGCCCTCAGTCGGGGGATGGTCCGCACTTGATAAGTGATGTTTTATTGAGCAATACCGATCTTGATCTGTCGCAAATTAAAAATCTGCTTAATTTAGGAGCGATTTATCTCAATGGTCAGCGTCTTCTAGAAGATTTCTCAGTTTTAGAGGGTAGTTACTTGCGAGTCCATACCAAACCTCGCCGTTTTCCGAAGAACGACGGCAAGTGGTCCGAGCGAATCATATTTGAGAATCAGCACTTTATAATTGTTAACAAAATCTCAGGTCTGCCCGTTCATGCTTCCGTGGATAATATTCGCGAGAATGTGCAAGCGTATTTAGAAGAAACTTTGCAACAACCTGTTTTTCTCACACATCGTTTAGATGTGCCCACCCGTGGTTTGATTGTTTACGGAAAAACCGCAGAGTTTCAAACAGCCTTCAACAAAATGCTGATTGCCCGTGAGCTTAAGAAAATCTATCGCGCACGCGTGACGAAGTCGCCGAACTTAGGAGTCCTCACTCACTACATGGAGCCGTCTCCCCGTGCGCCAAAAAAAGTAGATCGTGTTGAACAGCCCGGCTGGCAAAATTGTGTACTGGAAATTTTAAGTGCGACAGAATTGGTCGATGGCACTCACGAATTGAAAATTCATCTTCACACCGGAAGAACCCATCAGATTCGCGCGCAATTAGGTTTTGAAGGTTGCCCGATTATTGGCGATCACGCCTATGGAGCAGAGAAAATCTGGCACGAGGAAAAAATTGAACTCGAAGCCTGCGAGTTGGAGTTTACAAATCCACTCACAGGCGAATCACATCATTTTAAAATCTAGAACAAGAACGCATTCGTCATAACTGCATACTGAGTGTTCTCAGGTTGCATCCATTGAATGTCTTTTCCACGATTGCTGTTCAATCTTGTATCATTAGACACAAGTAACAAGAAATTCAAACCACGCATAGGACGGACTTCCAAACCCACACCCGCAGTCGCCGCTGTTGTGTGTGTCCCTTCAAGATCTTCTGCCGCTGAAGAATGATACCAGCTCTCGTCGAAACCTGCAGAAACCTGCCAACCCAAATACCTATTAATATCCATGTTCAACTGAAGATAATGTTTCAAACCAAATTGCTTTGTTGTTGAACGAGGGTCACGCATGAAAGTTCCATCGTCATATTCAGGAATGCCATCGGGATTATAGAAAGCCGTTTGTGATTGCAAATAGATGTCTGGTTTTACAACCCATTCAATAGAAGAGAATCGTCCAAACTGCCATTCAAAGTAACCTTCGAATCTGATTTTCGCGATAGTCTTAGCCGTCTGCATGTATTTGCTAGTTGGAAGATAAAGTTTTGCAACACCAGAAACATCAATATCACCGATATAACCCAAATCATAATTGGAGTAACTAAAGTGGATGTCTGACAATGAAAACTCAGATGGCTTCTGATCGCCGTATTGGTTCACACCTTCAGAGTTAAAAAGAAACGGAATACGCAATGAAGCTTTTGAATCTGGATTGATACGATAGTTCAAGCTTAGATAATCGTAGCTATCCACCATGCGGTCAGAAACTTTGCTGGGTGCTGTTTTACCGTAGGTCATATTTTGGACTGAAGCGATCGAGAACAAAGTCACAGACCAATCGTTTCTTTTTGCGTCTGCCGCTGACATCACAGAAGCTTCTTGGTCCATAGCTGCCTTAGCCTGAGTCGCTATACAAAGAACTGATAAGGATATGGCTAAGGCTTTTTTGAACATCGAAAACTCCCAAATATAAGTACAGATTACAATCCGGGAAGTTATGCCATAACGCACTAGGTTAGACAATACCCAAAGTTTAGACACTCATTGTCTCAAGAAAATCCTAAAACTCTTTACTCTTGTGTCACTTGACCAAACCTCTTACCTTGGGGGCATGAAAAATCTTCGATCTGTCCAAAATATATCCACTCTTGCAATGGCCCTCTTCTTCGCTGCTTTGACTGGTTGTGCAGTCAGCTTTCAGAAAGACAAATGGAGTCTTCCAGAAAAAGCTCCTAATGAAGTGAGCGTCATGTCCTTTAATATGGAGAACCTTTTCGACACAGTTCACACAGAAGGTCACGAGGACTACACTTTTCTGCCTATTTACGTAAAACAAGGTGATCCTAAGATGCGTCAAGGCTGTATCGATACGACAGAGGCTGGCTATCGCCGCAGTGAGTGTTTGAGCACTAATTGGACTCCAGAAGCTCTTGAAAAAAAGCTAACGAATATTTCCAAAGTCGTTTTGGATGTTGATAGCAACGGACCCGACAATCTTTTGATTATGGAAATCGAAAGTGATGTGGTTCTAAACCAATTGAATAAAGAACATCTTCAACCAGCTAAATACATCACTCAAGTGATCATTGACGGACCAGATAAACGCGGCATCAACGTGGCGTTCTTGTCGCGTTTCCCATTGGTAGGCAAGCCGATCCTTCACCCGATCCCTTGGAAACCAAAAAATGACGACGATAAAAAATGGATGGAGCGCTCTCGCCGCATCCTGGAAGTCACTGTGAAAGCTCCAAATGGCGACCCAATGACATTCTTCGTAGCCCATTTCCCGTCTCAATCAAACCCTACTTACTGGCGTCAACAAGTCGCCGCGTACTTGGCAGAGTTGATCAAAAGCAAAGGCCCTAACGCCATTGTCGTTGCCGGTGGTGACCTAAACATCACTCACGAAGAAGAAGAATCTAAACACATCCTGAGTGAAAACCTAAGCCCCGCAGGTGCCGTTTCCCATTTCGTAGGTTGTGAAAAATGCCAGGGCACTCACTACTACAAAAAATCTTGGTCATTCCTAGACGTACAAATTTACGGAAAAGGCATCCTAGCTGACGGAACAGCCAGCTACGAACTAGAACCAAACACAATCGACGTGATCCGTTACAGCTCAGTTCACCTAAAAAAAGGTAAATACCCTAAACGTTGGGACAACGAAGCCCAAGAAGGCGTCTCTGATCACTTCCCACTCTACGCAAGACTAAAACAAAGAAGTGCCGCAAAAACCCCAATAACCGAAGAAACAGCCCCAACAGAAAAAAAATCAGAAAAAACCCCAGGCAAAAAGAAATCAGCAAAAAAAGCCAGCTAACCAAATAAAAAAAGCCGCTAACAAAGCGGCTTTTTTTATTCCAAATTCCTCTTTTTCATTCCCAGAAAAAACCAACACCAAGGCTGGTCAAAAAGGTCCATACGCAAGGCGGAGGGCCTTTCACGAAACGCAGGCGTGGCAGCGCCACGCTGAAGTGAAGAGAAAGGCCCGACAACGCAGTCGGATGGGCCTTTTTCACCAGCCGCTTAGAAAAGTTGTAGGCGGCTTAGGTCTACTGTTGGACGTTTCCCACAAGTCGCAAGAGTCTTATTCCATTTACCAGCAACGTTGATTTGTTCGCCAGTGAATTGAACCGTGTACTTGTTCTTAGGACCCGCACTTGCGTTCATAGTACCTGAAAGCGTGTTGCAAAGACCATCAACATTCAAAGTCACGTCTCCGGCAGCGATGCCATCAAGATTTGAATTATAAACTTTGCCGTTTGGACCTGGGTAAGTCATTGCCGCTTTTACAGAAAGGATCTTCACGACATCAGTTGCCAAGGAAGCTTTATTCACTGTCAAAGTCACAGCCACTGTTACAGCATTAGGAACATTTTTGCCGCCCTTAGCGCCACTGATATTGCCTGCCGATTTCAGTTCGATCGTAAGTGCTTCTACATTGCTAGCCGGACTTACGTTCAATTCGTAAGTGCTTTCTGCAAGATTCACATAGGTTTTTTCAGTATCAGATGAATCCACTGAAGATTTTAAGTTAGCGCCTGTTGCCTTCAAAGTTTCCAAAGCACCATCTTTCAGCGTGAAATTCACGTTCAAAGTTTTGTTAGCTTTAGCTATCCAACCAGCACCATTTGAAGTGTATTCCAAAACATCTTTTGAAGAAGTGATGGTCACATTTTTAGAACCATCCGCACCGTCTGCCAACGCCGTAACACCAAGTTGAGTTCTATTATTCGCGATACTGCCCGTAGCCAGCTTCACCAATTCAATCGCTTCGATTTGTTTTTCCACTAGGAATGAAGACAAAGCATAATTACCAAGACTAAAATCACCACTTTGTGATCTTGGAGCGCCACCGCCCTTTTTAGAATTGATTTTTAGACGAGTTTTTTCATCTACAACCTTCACATCACGAGGAGTACAGGCTGTAAAACCAAGAAGAGACGAAATTAAAAGCGCAGGGACTAGTTTGCTTGTTTTCATGGGTCAGGAATCTACATGGAAATTCCGTAAACATCTAGGGGCTAACTTTGTTTAGCCCCCAATTCTAACCAATTCCTAAAAATTTACAGACGTGTCAAAAGAGTGAACAGGCAGCGAAGCCCGCCATTATTGATTTTAAGCTCTTTTTCAATAAGATAGCCCTTCGGCGCTGCGCTGAGCTTTTCGCGTTCTGGATACAAAATTCCGATCTTTTGCGGTTGATAAAGACCACAATAACCCTCTGCCAGCCCTTTCAGACCACCCAACCCTGCCCCGGAAAGACGCTCTCCATAAGGAGGATTGATGATCATCCACAAAGGCCCCGACGTTTGAAGTTTTTCGCCCTTTAAAGAGTCTTGATGAGAAGCAGTCAGAGGCACCGCCTGAAACTTGTCTTTTTCCTGGGCCTTGATTTGTTTTTCCACCTCTTGGAAGTTTGCACGAACCACGGTGAGCATTTTTTCTTCCAAATCCATCCCTACGAAGGCTTTAAATACAGTCGACTTCGGAAGGTCATAATTAAATACAAAACTAGGTGACTGAAAAAGCTTCGGCGTTTTCTTCCATGCCTGGAAAGAATAAGGACGTTGAAATTGCCCCTGCCAAAGGCTGCGCGCCTCGGTCAAAAAAGTCCCGGCACCCATCATCGGGTCGAACAAAGTGATTTGCTGCAATTCCGCCGGAGTCGCCTCACCGATGGTTTCTTTTAAAAGATACGCAGCAATGGTTTCACGCAGTGGAGCTTCACCTTTAAGCACCGACCAGCCACGCTTATGCAAATGCTCTCCTGTAGAGTCCAAGCTGATCGTGCAAAGATCATCTTCCATACGAACATAAATCGCTGCGCAAGGAGTTGCACCAGTGTTAGCTCCAAAAAGTTCTTGCAAGGCTTTTTCGGCACTCTCTTGCAAGCGCTTTTCATTATTCAAACGACTTTTCTGCGCAGCCACTTCCCACTCCACATTGCCGTGGGGCAGATATTCGCGCCATGGCAGCGCCTTAAATTTTTGATAAAACTTTGGCAGATCTTTGGTGCGAAATGAAGTCATGCGCAACAAAACCCGATTGGCTGTCTTTAAAAAGAAATTTAATTGCAAGGCCGCGAACAAATCTGTTTCAAACTCCAAACCACCTTGCAGAACTTCCACCTCGGGAAATGGCAAAGAGTGCGTTTTTGAATCTTTCCCTAAAAGATAGGGCCAGCACTCTTTCATCTCGGCAAGAGTGCTTAATTCATATCCTAACGGAGTCGAGACAAAAAATTTGTTCACGCTTAAAATCTCCAGTACGCATCAAAAGTGAAATAGTAACCGTCGACAGGTGATAATTTAAAAGAAGAAACATTCGTCGAGTTCACAGACAAGCTTCCATGGAAGCGATCCCAAATTTTCACATAACTCAAGTAGCCCCCGACAGCTTTCTTTTCAAAGTTATACGTCGGCCCCAACAACACACGATCCCAATTTGGCATCACAAACTCATAACCTGTCTGGAAGGAAGTCGTCCCCAGAGACTTGATGGCGGTGGCATCCGCAGCTGATTCAAAACTCAAAAGTGCTAAGGTGAAAAACGTATGGGACAAAGTACTTTCCGAAGAAATCGAGTCCCAGTAAAAGTTCAGATTCAGCGTCGATCTATCTTGCGAAGGGATTCGCGCAAAGTTCGGCCCCATTGAAATTATAGTCGAGTTCGACTGATAAACACGGAATTTTGCCGAGGCATTGTAGGCGCCGACCAAATAAGCCGGAATGATGGCGTCCACTGTGACCCAATCGCGAAGACCATATTTCAACTGACCGTACCATGTGATCAGATATTCATCCTGCCACAGTGTCTCGGCCGTATCACCCACTGCCAAGCCTTGAGTGATCAAGGGCTTAAATTTACCAGACACCAATGGCGAACGTCGACGCACCATCAGATCTGTGCTGCCCTTGTATTTGGGATTGTCGGTGGAAAGATCGATATGCAAAAGCTGATCGCCCACTTGAACTAAGTTCGCACGGGATTGGCGCAACAGCTCGCCAACAAGTTCATAAGAACCATCTGGTCGTCCGAATATATCTTTGATTTCGATAAAGGCAATGACTCCGGTTCCAACGGATTGAGACTCTAAGAAGACCACTTCACCCGGATACCAGTCAGAATTATAACTGACCGCTCTGACTCTTTTGCTGTCTAGAATGGCCTCAATGCGTGCCCGAGACTTGGCGTCTTTCACAACCAACGGCGGAGGATTCTTGTCCTCTAGAGGCAACATCACATCATCGTCAGTATAAGCGTTTGACGCCAAAAGAACTTGTGGAATTAATAAAAATAAAAGAACCAGAACCTTCATGGCCCCGACGATAACTTAGTTTGGAGCCTTGTTCAATTGCTCCTTCAATGTTCCAAACAGTCTAAGAATATCTTTACGGGTCGCTTCATCAACAAAATGCTTTGTAATCTGGAATCCAGTCAGTTTTCCTATGCCTGGCATGCTTCCTTTGAACACTAAATAGGCAAATCCCTCTTCAATGATGAATTCAAATTTTGTCGGGCTGACTGTTTTAAAGAAAGACATAAATCTTGGCGCAGCCGCGTAAACCTCATCCAATGACAACGTTTGATTTTTATCGACATCGTAAATGACCATAATCGACTCGACATAATGAAGAATCGTCACCATCGTGCGAATATTAGCAGTTTCAATCAACCCTTGCTTTTGGTCGATGGTCACCGCTGCACTTTTCAAATAACCATAGAAAGAGTCATAATCCGCATCACTCAGACCCTTCACATATTTTGCCATCCACGGCAAATTGTCGAAGTAGGTCGCAAAATTCGCGCGGAACTGCTTTTTAAAGCAAGTTTCATTCAGATAGGGATAATCAAAGATGTCTTTTTGTGAAACCTCACAAGAAGTCATGTCTTTACGAATATCATCACTTGAAGCCAAGCCCGCGCTGAATAGCAAACTGACGAATTCAAAGGTCTCACGTTGATCCATCCAAGCATCGCCATTACCGCTAAAGGTAAAGAAGTTGGCTTCAAGGAAGCTGCGCGAGCCCGAGTTTCCAGAACGACGGTCAAAAGCTTTAATATCCAGGCCTATCTCATTAAACTCATCGTACCAGGCGATCAGGCCTGCCTTACTCATGCGGGCTTCTGACAATTTGCCAGCGGTGTTCTCTGCATAACCCAACATCAACATGCGAGCAATCGCACGCATCAGGTTGGTCTTTGTCAAAGACTTCCAGGAAACATCATAACTTGAAGGATTAGTGGCCACAATCATACGACCATGACTGTTATAATTAACCATGATGGATGACTTCAAAATACTTCCGAAGTCGTCCCACGACTGATTCAATGCCATCTGTTCCAAGGGGTTGGCCGTAATTCCTTTTTCAATCACGTAGGTCTTATTGAAGCTGTCATATTTTGCCAAAAGATCTTTCTGCGAAATCTTCTGAGTCTTCTCATCAACCTTCAAAAGATCGACGAAGCTTTGGTCCATACGCCAGATATTAAACTCGCGGCGAATGGCTGCAAGATGCTTTTTCTCAAGCCCCTCAAGCCCACGAGAATCCCCGTTTCTTTCCGGAGACAACATGCGCAGCAAAACGATACGATAAATCTTCTTCAAGGAGCTTTCGCGCAGTTTAAAATCAAATTTAAAGTACGGCGTTAATTGGTCAATCAGTTCATCAATGTCCTCAGCCGGAATGATGCCCGCACTCTTCATTTGCTGGCAGTTCTCGATCAAATCCAAGCCTTGACCAATGAACTGACTCAACTGATGAAGCTCACTGGCATTGGAGTAATTCAAATTGTGAATCACATAACGATATTTCAAAGCCAAGCCATAAAGATCAATAACCGTGTTCAAGCTTTCTTTCCATTGATACAGCTTCGTCAGCTGAGCATGGCGACCCATAAGTATGTTTTTAACAGATTCAACTAAAGGCACCCACTCTTTGGCTTTTTCATAGGGAGCAAACGGCTGCGAACCTCTTAAGAAGTCCCCTAAACCGGAAAGTGCATTTTTGCCATCTTCAAACGTGTAGTCAGAATTAGACAATTGAGTTTTCTCAATCAAGCGCTGCAAGGAAAGTCGCAACTGTTCCGTGGCTCCAGACACCTGCTCCCAATTCGTTCCCTTATCCTTCGCTTGATTTAAAAGAATCTTCATGTGCGGAGAAAGCTGAACGGCTTCATCACGAACCGTCGCCAGCAAATCTACCACGCGGACAATTTCATCCTTGGTCAAATAAGTTTCGCTACCACCCAGAAGTGCCTTTTTAATTTTCATCAGCTCTGCTGCGAACTCTGGCGTAACCTTGTTTTCTTTTAAAAAATACTTCGCAAAGAAATTTCTAATCTCGTCAACGGTGTAAGCATTCGGAACCGAACCATAGGTTTTATTCTTAAAATACAGCAAGGCCTCCCGTGCGCAGTCAAAACTGCCACGAATATCCTTTTCGCTGGCGTCCCCGACAGAGAAGTCTTTTAAATGTGGAGGTAACTGTTTAAGACAAGCCAGTCGTTCATTCGAAAAATTAAGAACTTCCGGTTCAATTTTTTTACCGTTGATAAAGTCACTACAGCCCATCATAGAGAGGGCGGCGACCGCGGTCATAACGATTTGCAAGGTTCTCTTAAAGAGCATAAGAGACTCCCAACATCATACGGTCATTGTTTGCAAACTGAGCTATGTCATTCACGTTGTCTTTATTGGTTGGGCCCGCTTTTAGGAATTGTGCTTCGCCGAATAAAGTCCAAAGGCCCGAAAGGCGATAGCGTGTATTCACACGGACCAACTGAAAGTCATTTTTATCTGATTGCGTATAGCTGACTTTTGCAAGCAGACGTTGTCCTTTGCCCATATTCATATTGGTCATAACGGCAATTTGATTGGCCTGCTGGAAAGGATAAAGATTCGTCAGTGGTGTGTTGGCTAAATTTTCGCCGACCTCTTTCACTTGGCCACCAAAGATATCCAAACGCATCAAATTTAAAGCCCAAATACCATTGTCCCATTCGATAAATGGACTAACCAAAAGAGCATCCTCAAAGATCGGCTGACTCCATTGTTCATCGAATATTTTGTCTTTACCAGGACGGTCCCAAAGACCGCTCACTCCGAATTTCCAGTGACTGTATTTATAGGTCACATCCAGGCCCGTTAAAGAATGGAAGAAGACCTGTGGCTGCAGCTCGACGTTGCCCTTCAAGGTCGAAAGATCCAGGCTTCCTTGATAACCCAAAGCTAAAACGTTGTCAGGACCATAGAGATAACTCAACTGAGTTCGGAAGCCTTGCTGATCACCAAAAGCAATCTTCGCACCGTAAGAGTTTTGCAAAACGATTTGCGTAGTATTTGGTTGATCAAAGCGATATTGCATTTTCGTCGCCTCATCCCAAATACGCACACTTTGTGGTGGCTGATGGAACCAAGGATTCCCTTTGGCAAAATCACCGTCTTGAATTTCAAAGCTGGGGCCTTGATTGGGAATATAAAGAGGCGAACCAAATAAAACAAAAGTATAAAGCGGCTTGTCCACTTGCCAGAAAATGCCCGAAAGACCTTGCTCTTCAGGGGCTAATGGATTCCATTTAAATACGGGCTGCCATACTCCCAAATTCCAACGGGAATCGAGTTCATTCCAAAGCAGCTTTTTACGACCAATATAAAAGGTCTCTGACGCATTCTGATGATTTTGATAAAAGAACTCACTGATATTTAAGTAATTCATCAACGGCGAACCCATGGCCACGCCGCCAGATATATCCATTCTTAAAGAATCCTCAGAAAAACTCTCGGTTTTAAGTTGTGCACCCACAAATTGATAATTGGTTTTTTGCGTCGCCTCAAATTGAGGACTTATAAAAGAGTCTGAAAAGAGCTTCATCTCTGTGCGGACTTGAGCTGATGCAAATAGTGGCAAAAGAAGTGTCAGAGCACCTCCTAAAATCGCCAATAATTTGGTCCCCAACGGGGATCGCTTGAAAGCCATCGGCCTCCCTATCTGGGTCTTAAGCAGCATGGTTCATGCCCGTTGAGCCCTATTTAAAGCCTTCCTCCCTTTCAAAATTTTAAACATGTGACCTTTTACGGCGCTCTTGTTAGAATCTTTGGGATGTTGAGTACCGCCAAACCTGCCAAAATTTTAGTCATACGCTTCTCCAGCTTTGGAGACGTGGTTCAAACCCTGAGTGTGCCTTCGGCACTGGTTCAAACTTTCCCAGGGGCCCAAGTCCATTGGATCACTCGAAAAGATATGGCGCCCTTACTCAGAAACCATCCTCACATTCACCGTGTTTGGGAATTTGATCGCAAAGCGGGATTGCTGGGCTTGATTAAATTAACCATGGCCATGCGTGCAGAAAACTTCACGCATATTTACGATGCCCACAACAACATGCGCTCCCGCGTGATTGTCTTGATACTTCGTCCCTTGGGATTCCTCGGATTAGGTCCTGCTTTCATTCGCAGATCTATTCGTCGCTGGAAAAGACTTTTACTTTTCAAATTCCGCATCAACACTTTTGAGCAGCCTTTTTCTGGACAGCGCGATCTTTTAGAGCCGCTTCAACCCTGGGGTGTTTCCAAGATAGCTCCACCCGCTCCACAAATTTTCCCTAGCGATGAGAACACTCGTAAAGCGGCGGAAATTTTAGGTGACTACACGGGAAGCATTGCTCTGGCTCCATCTGCGGCTTTCTTCCTAAAACGTTGGCCAAAAAATTATTGGATGGATTTGATTCAACTTCTTCCTGGCGAACGTTTTGTTTTGTTGGGGGGACCTGAGGACTCATTCATCGAAGACATTCACGCGATTGCTCCGGACCGCGTTTTGAACCTGGCGGGCAAATGTTCTTTGCAAGTGAGTTCTTCCGTGGTTGGTCTTTCGAAGGTCATGGTGAGCAACGACACAGGACTTCTGCATGTGGCTGAACAGTTGGGCAAAAAAACCATCGCTTTGATGGGCCCTGCCCCGTTTGGTTTTCCTTCGCGCCCATCGACGAAAATCATGGAATTGGATCTTTATTGCCGGCCCTGCAGCAAACATGGTCAAGGACCTTGCGTAAATAAAGAAAAATATCAAAAATGTCTGGTCGACATAACACCAGCTCAGGTCGCTGAGCAATTGCGCCTGCTTCTGGGAGATCGTCCGTGAGTCTGTTGGTTTTCTGGCTTTATAAATTCATCTTAGTACCCGTGGCCTATTTGCTTTTGCAACTTCTTCGCCCTTTCATCAGTGGCAAGTTACGCGAAATGATCGAAGACAAGAATCAAGGTTTTTATAAAATCAAAAGACCTGGCTCCGAAAATGAAATCGCCTTAGGCCGCCCGTTGTGGATTCATGCCGCTAGCGGAGAAATTGAATACGCCCGCCCGGTCATCCGTGAATATAAAAAGCAACACCCCAATGTTCCCATCATTGTGACTTACTCTTCTCCTTCAGCGAAAAAAATCTTGGAAGGATTGCATGAGGTGGATGTGTGGGCCGCTTTGCCGTGGGACCTGGATTTCTTACTCAAAGCCTTTGTGACGAAATGGAACCCCCGAGCTCTTTTATATTCAAGAACTGATGTCTGGCCGGTTTTGGCGAAAGTTATTTCTCAAAGAAATATTCCGAGCTGTCTTTTTTCCGCAACATTTGCGGATAACTCATCTCGCCTTAAGGGTTTGACTCGCTTTCTTACCAAGTACTCTTTAAATCATGTCGACGAAATTCACTGCGTTTCCGAAGAGGATCGCAAGAACCTTGAGGCACTAGGCTTACACACAAAAATCTTCGTCAGTGGCGACACGCGCTTTGACCAAGTTTTCCATCGCCTAGAGAATCCGAAGCCACTGAAAAACGAATTGATGCCTACACCGGATGAATTCGTATTCATTGCTGGATCTACCTGGCCAGAAGATGAAGACATTATCATTCCCGCGATTGCGAAATTAAAGCGCAGCGCCTTGAAGGTCATTATTGCTCCCCACGAAACCACTCCATCTCATTTGGAAAAATTGGAAAAGCAAATGAGCGATGCGGGACTGCCGTATGTTCGCTATTCAAAAACCAGCGAATGGTCTGCGGGCAGTATTTTACTTATCGACCAAGTAGGAATTCTGGCAGAGCTTTACACATGGTCGGACATGGCTTTCATCGGTGGCTCATTCAAAAAACAGGTGCACTCAGTGATGGAAGCCCTGGCTGCTGGTTTACCTGTGATGGTGGGACCTCATCATCAGAACAATCGCGAAGCCTTGCTTTATCAGAAAAAGAATTTCTCTTCGGGAATGATTGTGCAAGTAGTGCACTCTTCTGAAGATGTCATGGTTTTAATAGATCGCATGCGCAAAAAATTCGATCAGTTACCTCATATCAAAGAGGAAATTCGCTCTGAGATTGGAAAGAACAAAAACAGCACTCAACGTGTCTTGTCTTCACTTTCCGAGCATCTTTAAAACTGCGCCATTAGTGTGGCGCTAAATGCGAGGATTTGGTGAAGAGCTAAGCTTTTACTGATGCTTCGTTCGGCACGCCATCCAGGCTCAACTGCCGCCGAGCTTCGCTCGGTTCACGCCATCGTGGTGTCCTTTGGCGGGAATAGAACCAACCTGAACTCCTAAGATCTGATAGTCATCACTAACTGCTAGAGCGATCGTAAGAGGTTTTAGCTTGGTGTGCTCTAAGGACTCCATTTCATCGAATAAGATAGTTCCAACTAGTGTTTTATAGAGAGCTGTGACATATGAATCGAAGTCTCAGCAAGATTAAGTTCACGATGACGGTATTTTAAATCTTATCAGACGAAGAGATTAGTCCGAGTTGCGCGTTGAGATACCTACCCTATCACCACGTTAGTGATGCAGTTTTACTGCACCATGAGCACCCGTTTCGCGGCGCTCAATGAATAGCCTTGCCTTTTCCGTCTACTGTCAAATTTTGAGACAGTTCTTTAACGCCATTTCTGTTTAAAGCGATTCCCAGTTTGAGATGCTGTGGCCTTGGCTTTGCAAATCAGGCCCTATTATGAAAAAAATCAGCAGACACTCTATTAATAATATAGTCGCACTTGGTTTAACGGCTTGTGGCCTTTTGGCAGCGCCTTGGGCTTCAGCTGACCTACTCCCGACCTTTGGAGCAACCCCCGCTCCATCAATGGATATCGCCTTTAAGAACAGCAATCCATCCAAGGGAATCTGGACCGTGCGTAAAACACAGTGGGATGCCAATGATGAGCTTGGCTATCAAAACTTCATCGTTCGCATGGCCCGATCTAAGTGTAACAGTGTTGATTCTTGTCTGAAGAACCCCGTGGCCAATCCTTATTATGATGCCAATCAAGAGGCTGATGTTTTCTATTATGCGGATTGTGGTCGCTTCCCTTATCTTTTAAGAATGTACTATGCGTGGAAAAATGGCCTTCCATTCACCGCAGTCACTGGTAAGTCAGGAACTCCTGAAGACATTGCTGAGTGGACCAGCGATCAACGTAAATTATTTAATTTCTTCCCGAATGCTGCGCGGGATTTCTCTTTGGCCAATAGTAAAAATGGCACTTTGATGAAGTCGCGCATCACTATTCCAGCGGCAGAGCCTAAGTCGTACAATTTCTTTAGCTCCGCTCGCAATATTATTTCTGCGGTGAACTCATCGAACTATCGCTTCGATGCTTCAGCTGCAATGCCAGTCGATCCTGACTTCTATCCTGTGAAAATGGATCGCAATAATATTAAACCAGGCACAATTATTTACGATCCATCGGGCCACGTCGCCGTCGTTTATGAAGTGACTGCAACGGGTGATATCCGTTACTTCGACTCTCATCCAGACAATGGCGTGACTCATAAATTGTACAATAAAGCTTTCCAAAGAAGTCGTCCTGCCCACGGCGCGGGATTTAAAAACTTCCGCCCATTCTCAATCCTCAATACACGTAGCAATTCAACGGGCTACACAGCAGGAACATTGGTGACAGCGAACAATCAAAGCATTCCTGGATTCTCGTTGGAGCAATTCATTGGGACACAACCGGATTCAGCGGGAAATTGGTCTAAAGGAACATTCAGCGTTCAAGGCCGTACCGTTGACTACTATGAGTATTTGAAGCTCAACATGGCTACGGATGTAAACACGAAGATTCGTCCTCTTGATCAGTTGAAAGCCGAAATTGACGAGCTTTGCTCTGGCTACCAAGATCGAGCTTTGGATGCACAAAAAGCTGTTGATCAAGGTTTGCATTTACAGCCACATCCAGAAAAATTGCCAATGAATATTTATCAAGCGGATGGTGACTGGGAAAATTACTCAACACCAGGACGCGACTTCCGCATTCGCTCTAGCTTCTATGAGATCATCAAGTCTATGAAAGGCTACAATGATCGTATTATTGCGCGTGACTCGTTGATTGATTATAGCGGTGACAACTTTAAAGCGGACGTTATTGCCATGGCAAAATCAGCTGGTGAAAGCTGCAATATCTCTTATAAAAACTCTGTAGGCAGAGTTGTGACTTTCAACTTACTGGATGGTTTAAGCCGTGTGAACCGCTTGGCTTTCGATCCGTACTTGTGCATGGAAAAACGCATGGGTGCTTCATCAGCGCAAGAACTGAGCACTTGTACTGACGATGAAACAAAAAACCGTTGGTACAAAGCAGAGAACTTTATGCGCAATTTGCTACTGAAAGACACCACTGTTATTTACGGCCAAACACTCGAGCAATTGGAAAAAGAAAATGCGAAGAATCCTACATTCTATCGCTATGATTTCTTGTATTATATCGACAAATACATCCCATAGATCCCATACATCAATCACCTTTTTGTAAGCGCTAGCAGTCTCATCAAAGGACAGCTAGCGCCGAAGAACGTCACGTGTAAAAAGCTTTTTTATTAAGTCTTTTACTTTTGAAATGAAGGGCCATTTCTTGCGCACGGCTTTTGAAATAAAGACCGGTGAACATGGGGTCTTCATGAAAAGAAGTGCGTTATCGACATTTTGTCTCATTATGATACTGGCTTTCCAAGCTTGGTCGCAGGATCAAGTTCAGAACCAGATCAGCACTTCTTTGCCGGCAAAGAAGAAGGAAGATAAGTTCCAAGCGGACTGGCGCCTTCGTCTTGCGGGTCAAGACATCAAAGACGAACAATCGCAGGCTAAATACGTGGATTTCCGCATGGATCTTCGCGCAAAGTACACCCTTACTTCATCATTGTTCTTGGATCTTCAGCCGTCAGTGCGCCTTGTTTCAGGACAAGCCCAAACCATTGATGGGGCTGACAAAATGGAAAATAAACTTCTATTGAACCAAGCAGCGGCTCATTACACCCCGATCAGCAATATTCGCTTGTCTGCAGGGGCTTTAAGTCAACGCTATCTTCATACCTCTTTATTGGTGGATGAAATGGCCTTCCCTGCGGCTCGCCTTTTGGGTCTTATTAAAGGCGATACCCTGGAAGCCGGACTTGCCGTGGAAACAGCAATTCCGACATCTACTTCTTTAAGCACGAATACAAAAGAACTTGAAGCAACTCCTTCACTGAATACAGCGGCGTTGCTTTTGAAATGGCAAACCAACAAGGACACTTTCTGGAAAACCCGCGCTGGTTACTTCATGTATAACAATTTGCCTTCAGCAGTGGCTCAGCAATCTTTGCTTTTAGGAAATATGCAAATCAACAACATGTCAGATGCTCAATACACTTTCCTTAATAAGTTCCAAGGAATCGAAGCCTCCACAGAGCTTCAAGTTCCTTTGTTCAGCCGTGTGGATCTGATCATTCAAGCTGAATACCTTCATAATGACAAGGTGGCTTCTCAAGACGCGGATGCCACGAAGTATGTCCTTGGTACAAACATCCAAGTGACTCGCAATATGGATTGGACTCTTATAGGTAGCTACTTCTCAATCGCGCCAGAGGCCGCTGTCTCTTACTTCAATGCCCGTGGGTATGAAACGAACCGTGTGGGCTATGGTGCCGAGACCTATTTCAACTTTAAAAAAGAGGGCTTTAAATTGGGCGTGCAGTACAAAGATGCAGAAGTCATGTATGAAAACCCAGTTCAAACTCGCTATAAATCGTTGATGATCAAGTTGGAGACAGCCTATGCAGACATCTAAGACTCTCCTTACACTTCTTCTTAGTTTGAATGTGCTAAGTCTTGCAGCTTGTAACTTGCCATCCCCTAAAGATAAGGGTGCATCTGCGCAATCTGCAGATGGTTCAGACAATTCTGACGCTGCAACTTTCAATGTCGAAGCCGCGCCTAGCCGCTCTTCAGTATTAGAAGCTACAAAAGAAGGTTCCTTCGCACTTCCAACTTCGAAAGTATTCAATCTCTATGCTTGCTTGAAAGACGTTTACTATAACAAAGTGATCTCTGGCCATAAATTCAAGATTGAAGAAACTGGCAAAGAAGTAACAGCAGATGCGTCTGGTTGCTTAATTTGGTCTGAGAGCATTCAATACAATTACTTGGCGGACTCTCAGTATATTAAAATCGACCGTCACATCCGTGGCACTGGCCTTCATAAAGGTGTTCGCACCGTTTCCTATGCAATCAATCCATGGTCACACGGCGAAAACCTAGCGGCAGTGATGGATGTTAAAAATGAAGATGCCATTCCGAACTTGGTAAAGTCGCAAAAGTCTTCCGCGTTGGCTTTGAAAGGCTTTTCTGCTGATCAACAACTTCGCACTCGTCCTTTGTGGTTGGAGGAAGGTCGTTTGTTCGTCACTGAACAGAAACTGACTTCAGCGGGTGTAGATCTTTTGATTGAAATGAGAGGCACTCCATCCATTCAGCTCACAAAAATGAATGGCGAGATCTTCCTTCGTCCTTTGACAGCGGGTTCTTTCAAAGCTCGCATTAAAATGATTCACTCTTATGTAGAGGCCGGTAAAGAGATCCATCGTTTGCTCGCACAGACCGCAATGCTGGACGCAAAAATGGAAAATGGCAGCTTGGCTGTCAGAGCTCCTATTTCATTATCAGCGATCCCTACCCGTGGGCAGCTAGTTCTTGGCGTTCAACTTCTTCCTGAAAATGGACCTGAAGGCCTTGTTGGTTTTGATGGTATCTATATCTTGGGCGATTATGATCAAATCAAAGGATCTTCATTCTTGAAACTTGCTAGCCAAGTAGCTCAAGAACAAAACTTTAAAATTGATAACTATATCAACGCGCAAATGCTGAAGGCATCTGACAATAAGAATGGCGCAACCACAAGCTCTGGCACAACGACAGATGGCCTTCAACAAGACGTTTATCAAAAACCAAAAATTGAAGTCTCTCAACTTGAAATTAAACATGTTCGCGTTGGCGCAGAGACAACTTCAACTCGTGAAGTGATCTACAATGTCAAAGCCTGCGTGAAGAGCGGTCTTGACCAAAAAACAGCTCGCGCGCAAACTTTCAAAGTTACTAAGTTCCGTCAAAACAACTCCGACACGGTGGAATCTTTGTCTGTAAAGACAGATAACAACTCTTGTGTAAACTGGGACGAAAGCATCAAGATCAAATATTTTGATTGCCAGCACTACATCAAAGGTTTCGTGCAAATCGAAAACACCGATCTAGGCATGAATGAAAAACTAGACATCATCGTGAACCCTTGGGACAACACTGGCTCCATGGGCCGCGATCTTCGCTATGTCGATCCCACAGAAAAGCTTGCTTTGGATTGCAAGACTGAATCTCGTCCAAAAACTCAAGTGATCTTGGATTCATTCAACTACAATACATTGTCGTACGGCTACCAAGTCGACAATCTTTTGAATTTGAATGTGACCAAGAAAATTCAAATTAAAATGGAACCGCGTCTTTTGATGTACTCAAGTTTATCAAATGGTCGTGGCGATATTGAAAGACTTCGTGACGGTGTTTATCTTGTTAAATTGGCAATCGTTCAAAACCGCGACTACAACAGCAAAAACACCTATGTGGCTTCTGCTGAAAAATTCGTGAACGTGATGAGTGGCCAAATCAATACCGACATCACTTTCCAAACCCAAGATCTAAAGGCTTTGGGCAACCGCAATAACATGCTTGTTGAGGTTTACCCTGTTGACGAAAGCAAAGTCGAAGTTTCAGCAAATGGAATCAGCTTAAAACAATCTGGTGCTTCTTTGGATTCTGCTATCGACACTAGTTCAGGTCTTGAGTCTCCGACATTTGTAGGTCCAGTCGTTTTGAATGTTGATGAGGCTTCTCGTCCTCTTAGAATTGTTGATGCATCTGCGGTGAGCACATTCCTTCTTAACGGCACTGGCAAAAATGACACTGCAACTAAGGGTTTAATCGCCCAAGTCATCAAAGAGGGCTTAACAGCTAAGGCCACTTTAGCAACAGCAGCATTGACTCGCTCTGCAAATACTCAGTTTGCCCAAGAAAATAACTTGGCCTTGGTGAATTTGAATACAATGGCAGCTGCGGCTCCATTGACGAAGGCTATGAATATCAAATTGACGAACTCGCGCTACATCTTGAACAAAGAAGATCTTCAAGGCCTGGTAACGACAGGAACTCTTTCTAAAGAAACCGCACAAAAGCTTTGTGCTTTCTGGGCGAATGACTACTTGCCAAGCCAATACGCTGACAAAGGTGGCGGAGCCAATGACTTGTTAAGAATGGGCTTCGGCACGGATTGTTTCCACGCTGTGAGCAAGAACCCAGGCCGTTTCTTCCAAATTGAAACGCGTTTGGCTATTAAAGAAGTTGGCGAAACAAAATACATCAAAGGCTTTAATCAAGGTTTAACCGTGGGAACAAATTTCTCTTTGGTTAAATCCCACTCTGCTTCGTTTGCAAGATCAGTCAGTATCAGTGCTAAGGCAGGTATGTCAAAAAAGTTCCTGGACCTATTCTCTTTAGGAGTTGATCTGGGTGGCTCTTTGTCTTGGTCTTGGGTTGATTCAACAAGCAATAGCAATGCGATCAACATCGGAACATCAACGTCAATGACTGTTCAACAAAGCTTGTTGAATATTCGCGTTAACAAATACGAGCAGTGTGCGATCGTAAATTTGAATCCGTCATTGTTTATCAAAGACCCAAGCTGGTTCGGTCGCAAAGATTATTTGACAATCTTGAACTCTCGCTTGAACGAAGCTGAGCAAGCAGATGTGGCAACTCGTGGTTTAATGATTTGCGAAGGCCAAGTACGCACACAGCCTATCGACATCAATGAAAACTTCTATTTGATCGCTCAAGAATCATGGAGCACGCAAATGCAAGACAATGGTGACGAAAGAAACCGCAACTTCTTTGTGGCCTTGAGATCAACAAACGATTTCAATCGCTTTGTCTTGGCCATCAAGGGTGAGACAAAAGCACCGGCAACAGCAGAAAGAGAAGCCGAACTACAAAAAGATGCCACAGGTATGATGGAAAAAATCTTTAAGCTTGGCGCAGCTTCTTATCCAGGAATGTTCTTAGTCAAATAACTGCCCGACCGGCAAAAAGGAAAAAGGTACGCCGTACCTTTTTGCCACTCAGTGCGTTGAATGATTCTGATTTACTTTAACAGCTCTTTTTTTAGAAATTCTATACTGCGTTCACCGAACCATGAATAGGATTCCCCGTTCACGATGGCTCCGTCGACACCTAAAGATTTAATGTCCGACATCTTCTTCGCAAAGGGATAGGGTTCTGAGGAGAATAAGAACAAAGCTTCCGGAAAATCTTCAATCTCCAGCACTGGGTACTTGTCGTCCTCTGGAAAAGCTACAATTTCAGCGCCCAGCTTTTTAAGAACAGAGCCGATGTATGTTTCTTTATTGGCCGCCATCCAAGGCTTTCTCCAAATAAGATAGACAACCTTGTGAGCACTCCCCGAAGGAACTTTAACCCACTCCAAAAATCCTGGAATTTTTTTTGAATCCCACTTGGGAGTTGGCGCCTCCAAGATATCCAGACATTGGACTGACAGCTCTAAGAGATGCGCATTTTCAAAATACTCACCTAAGCGCACCAATTCTTTCTGTAAAGATTCGATGGAGTTTACGTGGGTCGCCAAATAAGGAACGGGACATTCTTCAGCCATTTCCAAAGGATTCTCTTCTTGATCTAACAAGACTAAATCCGGCTTTAGATCAGCTACCAAATCCCAAGAAACATCTTTGGTTCCACCGACAATGGGAATATTCGTAATTTGCTTCGGAGGATGAATACAATAGCGTGTGCGTCCAACGACATTGATACCTGCTTTTAAAAGTGTCTCCGTCCAAGACGGGACCATACTTACCACTCGCATTAATATCCTCCTTTTTCAGAGTATCTATTGAGACAACCAGAGTCAAAAGTTGACGGTCTAGCCCGACAGGATGACTATAGCCGTTTAACAGTGAGGTTAATTTATGACGCAACTCTTCTCGCTTCGCGGCAAACCGGCTTTGGCTCCATACAAAAAAGGCGATGTCCTTGTGTTGTTTGGTGAGCTTTTCTCTCGTGGCTATGCCAATGGTTTGGTTGAAGAAGCAGAACATCGCGGCATGACGATTGTCCGTGCAACAGTTGGTCGCCGTGAAAAAGACGGCAGCCTTCGCGCTTTGACAGCTGAAGAATCAGCTAATATTCCAAAACCATTTATCAATGTTCCCCTAGAGGCTGGCTTTGATATGGAACCAGACTCTAAAGGCGTGACTCCATGTGATCAGTTGAAAGATGTGAAACTTGGCGAATGGCAAGACATGAAGTTGGACTGGAAGTCCGTTGAAGAGTCCCAGAAAAACAGCGTTCTTCGTTTCAAAAAGAACACCGATCTTTTCATGAAGGAACTTGAACAGCACATTCCTGCGGGGGCCAACGTTGTTTTCGCCCACCTTATGGCCGGTGGAGTTCCAAGAACAAAAATCATCATGCCTTTGCTCAACCGTGCTTTCAAAGGAACTGGCGATCGCCACGTCCCTTCAAAAGCTCTTTTCGATTCTGAAATCGGTCAGCTTTGTTTGAAAAACTTCGTCGAAGTGACTGCTGAAACTTTCCGTCATTTGGTTGATGGTTCTGCGGCCCTTCGCAAAAAACTGGAATCACAAGGTTCACATGTTTCTTACACTGCCTATGGATACCATGGAACTGAAGTTCTAATCCGTGGCGCCTACAAATGGCAAACCTACACGCCTTACTTCCAAGGTTGGGCTAAGATGGATTTGGAAAAATTGTCTGAGCAATACAGCAAACAAGGTCTGAATACTTGTGTTTACAACTGCCCAGAGATCCTTACAAACTCAAGTTCGATCTTCCAAGGTGTTGAAGTATCACTTTATCCTTTACTTGCAGCTCTTCAAAAAGACGGCGCCGACAGAAAACATACTGAGAAAGTTCTTGCTGAGTGCAAAAATCTTTTGAAAGACGATGTGACTTTTGAGGAAATCATCAAGTTCACAGACAACTATCTGACGAACGATATCACGGTGACCCATAGCAAGTACGATGTATGGCCACAAAACTCTAACAAAGAGCAAATGGAATACATGCTTTCAAGCTCAGATCACCTATTCAGCCTGCACAAGGATGAAAAACAATTGATCACAGCGGTTTTGAGTGAAGTGGTCTTTAAGTCTTGCGGCTATGTGATGCTCCACGACTCTTGGAAACCAAAAGCTCCTGTTTCATGGATTGGCCACGACCTTGTCGCGGAATGCATGTAACTAAACTTTTTTGAGGCCGTTAAAAAAAGACCCTCTACAAGTCTGCCGGGTCTTTTTTTTCGACGGCGATGTGCGGAGATAAAATGTCAGTAAAGGCCGGCGAACCTTGGAGTTACCAAAAGTATAAGTTTCACGGCCTTTCTTTATCAGGTATCCGCACTGCCATCGCCATGCCGGAACTTTCTTTAAGTTTCGACGTCGCCCAAGGTTACCCTTACCTTTTAAATCTTAAAAATTTCTTTATCAGCCACGGTCATCTCGACCATGCCGCTGGAGTTCCCTATATCATTTCCCAAAAAGCCATGACATCCCAAGAAGCTGGCAAATTCTATATGCCAAAATCCTTGGTAGAACCTTTGGATCAAATCATGAAGATCTGGGAAAAAATAGAAGGTCATGAATACAAATACGAATTCATCGGTGTCGAAGCCGATGATGAAATTCAACTGAATGCGCAAACCTATGTAAAGGTCTTTCCAACCACTCACCGCGTGGACTCATTCGGCTATACAATCTTTGAGATCAACAAAAAACTTAAAGCAGAACTTCAAGGCCTTTCCCAGGAAGAAATCGTTGAACTCAAACGCCAAGGCCACGAAGTGAACGAGTTGCAGCACATTCCGGTTGTAAGCTTCACCGGCGACACCCAAATAGAGTTCCTAAACTCAAGACCCTGGGTTCGCAATTCAAAAATCCTTTTGATGGAAGCCACATACCTAGACAGCCGAAAAACCATCGAAGCCGCTCGCCAATGGGGCCATACCCACTTGGACGAAATCATTCCAAGGCTTAAAGAGATCAAAAGCGAAAAGATAGTTCTGATCCACCTATCCAGCCGCTACTCTGACAGCGAAATCAAAAAAATTATTCAAGAGCGTATTCCACAGGAATACCAAGACCGAATAGAAATCTTCCCCGGCCGCTAGAGCATGTCAGGCTTTCTGAAAAGATTAACAGTATTTTGAACAGTATTTTCGCAAAGGCTTAATAGAAAAGAAGACTTTCAGCAGGGTTTGACGGCCTGAACTGAGATTCGAAGTGGCCGAACGAAGCGCAAAGACTCTTTAAAGTCTTTGCGGAAATCCCCGTTCGAAGCTTTTAGAACATGTCGTTTAGGTCCAACCAAAGTTTGCGGCTTTTGGATTTTTTATTCTTAAAATGTTCAGTCCATTCCTGCGAGCTGTGCTTAGACCAATGATCCGCCAAGTTAGCTGCAAAAATCAAGGGGCTGTATCCCTGCCCGATTTTATCTTTAGGAGGACGAAGAGCCGTCAACATTTCGGGTCCATAGAAAGCCGAAGGAATAAGACGATCACGGTCTCCCAACTCACCAATGATCAATGCATTCTGCACTTGTCCCAAAACCGTGCGACTCAAAGAGCTTGAAGTTTCATTGGCCTTCGGAGCTCCCGCAGAACCCACGATCACCAAACCTTTTTGAGCCTTCTTATTTAAAAGCTCAACTAACTCCTTATTATGGTCATTGGCTTTCATATTGAAATCGAAGAAGACAAAGCTCATTGCTTCCGGTAAAGATTCCACTCTTTCACGAAGGCTTGGCATGTCCAAAGCACCCTCTTTAGTATAAGGAGTGTAGTTTACAAGCTCGCAGCTTTTGCAAGACTGACTGTCAAAAACAGGTTTGATCTTCTTATCGAAGTCTTCCTGAGTTTGCGTTCCGAAATAAACCACGGTTGTTTTTCCCGTTGGGACCGATGCATGAGCGAATGCCGCTCCCCAGCACATGAGACCCAAAAGACTTCCTGTCAATGTTTTCACTAATTTCATTTTGTTCAATGTCATGTCATAGAGTTTGCCCTCGCGTTTCCTTTGCTGTCGACTTTTTTAATTATTTATTGAACAATGCAGCAATATGGATTCATGGAGTCGAGTTCAAATTTTTCATTCAGGTGACGACTACTTTGAAAGTCTGATGAACGACCTTCGACATGCACAAAAAAGCATCACGATTGAAGGCTACATCTTTGCTGTGGATCGACTGACTCAGGATCTTTTGAAGGAGCTTGAAAAAGCCCGCAGTCGCGGCTGTTCGGTGAAGCTCATTGTCGATGGCTTCGGCTCTTACAATTATATTCCAGACCTAACCCGCATCTGCAATGAGTATGGCTTTGAGATCCGGGTCTTTCATCCGATGCCCTACTTCCGCTCACTCACGCAAAAGTGGCCTCGCTTTCACGAGTTTAAATGGACCAGCTTCCTAAGTCGCATGAATCGTCGCAATCACCGCAAGATTGTGATCATCGACGAAAAATCAGCTTATCTTGGCAGTCTTAACTTTATTGAAGTTCACAGTGCCAAATATGTTGGCACAAAAGCCTGGCGAGACACCGGTGTTCGCGTGGAAGGGCCCGCGATCAAACAACTGGTCGTCGCCACTCAAATAACTTATTTGCGGACAGTTTATCGCGGAATTCTTACTTGGGTCGGACGATGGCGAGTTCCGCATTCTTCTTTCTCAACGGCCTTGCAACTCAATACCACACAAAAAATGCGTCGCACGCTCTATCGCGACCTTCTACGTCTTTTGAGTCATGCTGAGACCCGAATTTACATCACCACGGCTTATTTTTTACCGAAGCGCTCTCTCTTGAAAGTCTTGCTGAAAGCGGCTGACAGAGGTGTTGACGTTAAATTAGTTCTACCTGGAAAATCCGATGTTCCGTTAGTAAAATGGGCCGCCTTCAGCCTCGTCCGCTTCCTCCTTCACAGCCGCATGCCCATTTTTGAATATCAAAAAACTATTCTGCACGCGAAAACGATGATCGTTGATAACAACGTTTATATTGGTTCCTTCAACCTCAATCATCGCAGCCTTTTGCATGATCTAGAGGTGATTGCGCGCTTTGAAGACGTCGAAAGCCTTCAAAATATGCTGAATCAGTGGGATGCAGACCTCCAAAATTCTCGCCCTGTCAGCGAGTCCGACTTCAACTCTTCATGGGTGAGCCGCTGGTTTTATAGAATTGCCTTCCGACTGCGCTATATGCTTTAAAACTCTCAAGTTTTTCCTTTGACCTTGAACCTGATTCCTTGTGATCCTAGGTCTATGAATTCACAAGTTAAAGTTGCCATTACCGGTGGCCCTTCCGGGGGAAAAACCACTCTGATCGAAACTCTCAAAAAAGAATTGGGACAAAAGTGTGCTGTCGTTCCTGAAGCAGCCAGTATTCTTTATCGCGGAGGTTTTCCTCGCTACAAAGAAGCCCAAGGTATCGTCCATGCTCAACGCGCGATCTTTTTCACTCAACATGAGTTGGAAGACATGATCTGCACGATGAGTGGAAAAAGTTTGATTGTGTGTGATCGTGGCACCATGGACAGTTTGGCTTATTGGCCAACTAGCGAAGGTCACTTCTTCAATCAAATTGAAAGCACACGGGAAGCCGAACTTGCCCGCTATGACTGGGTCATTCATCTTGATACCGCTTCTGGTGACTTCTATGATTCTTCAAATCCTATTCGTACCGAAAATATCGACGAAGCCTTGGCTTTAAATACTCGAATCAAAGATGCCTGGGAAGGTCATCCACGTCGCCTAGTGATCACTCACAACGCTGATTTTTTATCTAAAATAACGACTTCCCTTGCTGTGATCCGCGCCATCCTTGCTCACAAAAATGCCGATGAAATTACGAAGGAGCTTCTCTAATGAAATTCAGCTTGTTCACTGTCCTTGCGACTCTTCTTCCGCTGACGTCTTTCGCCCAATCAAAGGGCGATTTAAAACCTCTTCTTTTTCAGGCGGATAAAAATAATCTTCAAGTTTTGCCGCAAAGATTTGAGTACTCTCTTTGGGATGAAGACCGTCTTTCCGTTGGTGACATTCTAATCGATTCGACTCAAGTTACCTTCGATCTTGAACCATCGACAGAAAAGAAAAATCAATACCGCATTCGTTTTACTTGGCCCGCAGGTCTTTTGAAAGAAGGCGAACTGGCTATCAAAAACAACTCTGGCAAAGCTATCTTAGCAACAGAGCTTAGCCCCCACACAGTCAAAATTTCCCGCGGCACTCCCATGGAAGGCCGTGAAAATTTGCGCTCTGACATCGCTTCTTACTCTACAACAGTTGACGCAAAAATCGTCGAAGACATGAAGTACTTCCCGTTCATGGTGTTCTGTATTTATCGCGAAACAGAAGGCACTCGCCTATATCTGTGCTCTAAAGAACTTTATATTTCTGCGCAAAAAGGTCAGATCGTTGTAAAACCCCGCAATCTGAACAAAAAAGAAGCCCATGTTGAAATCAACGGTGCGACCGTTGGCAATCAAGGCATCATCTATTTGAATGATCGCAGCGAAGCCGTTAACTTCAGAGCACAAACTCAATCCGGATCTTTCTTGGAAATTGAAACTCGCAGAAATGATGTCGACTTCAAAGACGTTGTCGAAAACGGCAACAATTTGATCTTAACGGCTTCTGGCGCAGAACCTGCTGACGAGAAAAAAGTAAAAAAGATCTCAGCGACGGATTGGCAAGTTGTTCTTCCTAAGGAGCGTCCGATTGTTTACCTCAAAGGCGATGGAGATATTCCTATGCGCCAAGAGTTCAATGTTAAAGGTCCCCTTCCTCAGGAAAAATTCCGTCCTTATGTAGGAGCAAAATCAGCATCAAAAACTTACGCTTCTTCATTGGCATTGAGCGTGACGCCTCCTACAGAAGGACAAATCCTTCCCAATGCAGAAGACAGCACCGCCCGTCTTGAACAACAAGGTGCGGGCTTCCGCTGGTCTTTGACTGGAATTCCATCCGGCGAAGAAAGACGTTATTTAAATGTCAAGACTGCGGAAAACACTTTCGTTGCCGGATACGACACAGATCGCGGTGCTCCTTATGCTTTGTACCTCGGAGGTCGCTATCAACTGCCATCTGGTTTGATGTCTGCTACCTTGGGTGGCCAATGGTGGATTGAAAACTTCTTGTTCGTAAATTCTTCTTGGAGTCGTTTCCACTGGGGATTGGCTCTTGATCTCCAACAACACTTAAACGACAAAACTGATTATCCTAAAGTTGACATCACCACATTCGAACTTCTGTGGAGAGCTAAAGCTGGCTTTAATATGGTCGATGAAACTTGGGGCTTGAGCTTACCAGTACAGATGGTCAAAGCAGAAAGCGCCAGTGTTACGATGTTCGGCTTAGGCGCCTTCTGGCAAAAACAACCCAAGCAAAAAACTTTGGCAAGATTTATGAATTGGTCAGAGCTAAAATTACAATACTTCCCAGGTTCTTCTAGCAGCGATTTCAAAGTAAAAAGTGCCTATCGCTTTGAAGCTGATGCTTACAAAAAATTCTCTGCAAAGTCCAATTGGTACTTAAAATATGGAGCCGCTTTAAGCCAATATAAATATGATCCTGCAGCACCAAAGGAAGACATCCAGTTAGATCTGACCGCAGCTGCTTATTGGAAGTTCTGATTCCTAAAAGGACAAATAAAAAAAAGGGAGTCTTTCGACCTTACTATTACCCACAATTCTAACGAATTGTGGGTTTTGTATTTTTGGGGTACGTTCTTTTCTTTAAATGGAGTTAAGAACAATGCAGAGTCCCATCAAGGAAGATGGATCGTG
>JACXTT010000183.1_pt1 | contig 100279 bp, 96 predicted proteins | sample 9270951 | NCBI WGS metagenome assembly JACXTT01 (sample SAMN15532306, study PRJNA645909) | rock metagenome | isolation source: weathered quartz diorite | place: Puerto Rico | collected 2017-06-21 | reverse complement strand
TTCCGGACGACGGACGTGACGGGAGTGGCGAAGCTGCCGGAGGGCGTGGAGATGGTGATGCCGGGGGACAACGTGCGGATGGACGTGGAACTGATCATGCCGATCGCGATGGAAGAAGGACTGCGGTTTGCGATCCGGGAAGGCGGCCGCACCGTCGGCGCCGGCGTCATCACCGGCGTCATCGCGTAGGGTAAGGGAGACATGGTGGTTGCTGTCAATCAAAAAATCCGAATCCGCCTCAAAGGCTACGACTATCGCGTACTCGACCAGTCCGTGGTCGAGATCGTGGAAACGGCCAAGCGCACGGGGGCCAAGATCCTGGGGCCGGTTCCGCTGCCCACCAAGATCAATAAGTTCACCGTGCTGCGCTCGCCGCACGTGGACAAGAAATCCAGGGAGCAGTTTGAAATCAGGACCCACAAGCGCCTGATCGACATTCTCGAGCCGTCTCCTGACACGGTCGACGCGCTCATGAAGCTGAACTTGGCGGCCGGCGTGCACGTGGAGATTAAGTTATGAGGTACCAAGCATTCCGGGGGATTGTGGAGATCAAGCCGTGATCGCGGGACTTCTCGGGCGTAAGCTCGGCATGACGCAGGTCTACGGCGAGCAGGGGAAACTGATCCCGGTGACCGTCGTGGAGGCCGGGCCGTGTCGGGTCGTCCAGGTCAAGACCGCGAAAACGGACGGCTACCGCGCGGTTCAACTGTCATTCGGGCCGAAAAAAGAACAGCGAGTCAACAAGCCCTTGAAGGGCCATTTTAAGAAAGCGAACGTGCCCCCCACCTACCACTTGCGCGAGTTCGCGACGGACGGCGAGGGCGTGGAACTCGGACAGGTCGTGACCGCCGAAGCCTTCCAAAAAGGGGAGTGGGTATCGGTCACCGGGACCTCTAAAGGAAAGGGCTTCGCGGGGGTGATGAAGCGCCACCATTTTAAGGGCGGACCGGCGACCCACGGGTCGATGTTTCACCGTCAGCCCGGGTCAATCGGGGCCAGCTCGTTTCCATCCCGAGTGTTTAAGAATAAGAAGCTGCCAGGACACATGGGCGCCGAACAAGTGACCGTCCAGGGCGTCCAGGTCGTCGACATCCTGCAGGACGAGAACCTCTTATTCCTGCGGGGCGCGATCCCCGGTCCGACCGGCTGTATCGTGGAAATCCGCCGTGCGCGGCCGACCGGGAGCGCCGCATGACGCCAGCCCCGAAAAAAGGGAGCAAAGGGCCCTCGGCCCCCTCCGGTCGCGCAGCCAAGCCGAAAACCCCGCGCGGTGGGAGCAAGACCACGTCGGCCTCCCCCAGTCGGGCGGCGAAGCCGACGGCGGCTCGTCCGCCGCGCAAGGCCGCATCCGCGCCGTCCAAGCGGGCGGCGAAACCCGCTGCGCCGCGGCGTGCGGCACGCGAAACCGTGAAGACGGAGCCCGCCGCGCAAGCGCCCCGCCCGAAGGTCGAAGCGGTTGCGGCGGTTTCGGGGCCGAGGGTGGTCGACGTGCTCAACATGAAGAAGCAGAAGGTCGGACAGGTCGAATTGTCCGGTCCGATGTTCGCGACCTCCCCCAACGCGACCTTGATCCACGAGGCGGTCGTGATGCAGCAGGCGGCCATGCGCCAGGGGACGGCGAATACCAAGGGTCGTGGCGAGGTCAGCGGAGCGGGGCGCAAGCCGTGGAAGCAAAAAGGAACGGGACGGGCGCGCGCCGGATCGATTCGTTCTCCGTTGTGGCGAGGGGGCGGAACCGTCTTTGGCCCAACCCCGCGCGGGTATGGCTATGCGTTTCCGCGGAAAAAGGGCCGCGCCGCGCTCGCGGGCGCGCTGAGCGCGAAGCTGGCGCAGGGCGATCTTGTGGTGCTGGACGAGTTGTCCCTGGTCGAGGCCAAGACCAAGGCGATGGTCGGCGTGCTGAATACCTTGGGGCTGGAAGGGTCGGTGTTGATCGTGAACCGAGACGAGAGCGGCAAGCTGACCAGGGCCAGCAACAATCTCCGTCGCGTGACGGTGCTCGATGTTCAGGGGCTGAACGTGTACGACGTGTTGGCGCACCGCCACATCGTCCTCGTTCAATCTGATCTCAAACGGCTCGGGGAGGTATGGGCGTGAAGTCAACAGCGCGGCTTGATCCTCACGATGTGTTGATCGCGCCGCTGGTGACCGAGAAGAGCACGATGCTGCGGGAGCGGCACAACCAGATCGCGTTCATCGTGTCGCGGCGGGCGAATAAGTCCGAGGTGAAGAAAGCGGTCGAAGAGGCGTTGAAGGTGAAGGTGGAGTCGGTGAACATCCTCAACATCGCGGGGAAGACCAAACGTCTGGGCCGATTCTCCGGGACCCGGCCGTCGTGGAAAAAAAGCATCGTCACGCTCAAGGCGGGTGAGAAGGTCGACTTGTTCGAGGGAAGCTGAGCCATGGCTGTGAAGCAATATAAACCGACGTCGCCCGGCCGCCGCGCGATGACGTCCTCCTCCTTCGAGGAGTTGACGAAGCGTCGGCCCGAGAAGTCGCTGGTGACGTCGCGGCCGCCGTCCGGCGGACGCAACAACATCGGGAAGATGACGGTTCGCCACCGCGGGGGGGGCCACAAGCGGGTGTACCGGCTGGTCGATTTCCGGCGCGAGAAATGGGATATCCCGGCGACGGTGGCCGCGATCGAATACGATCCCAATCGGTCGGCCCGCATCGCGCTTCTGCACTATCGCGACGGCGAGAAGCGGTATATTCTCGCGCCGCACGGGTTGACGGTAGGTGAGACGGTGATGTCGGGGCCGAACGCCGAGATCAAGACCGGCAACGCCCTCCCGCTGGCAAAGATCACGGTGGGCACCCAGATCCACAACATCGAGATGAAGCCCGGTAAGGGAGGTCAGATCGCGCGGAGCGCCGGCAGCGTGGCTCAGCTCATGGCGAGGGACCAGGACTATGCCCAGGTCCGCTTGGGCTCCGGGGAAGTGCGGTTCATCGGCGCCTCGTGCATGGCCACGGTGGGTCAAGTCGGCAATCTGGAGCATGAAAACGTCTCGATCGGGAAAGCGGGACGCTCGCGATGGATGGGGCGTCGTCCTAAGGTGCGCGGCGTTGCGATGAATCCGGTCGACCATCCCCACGGGGGAGGCGAGGGCAAAGCCGGTCAGGGCAATCCTCATCCCGTGTCGCCGTGGGGCCAGCTGGCCAAGGGGTTCAAGACCCGTCGCCGCAAGGACACCGACCGTTTCATCGTGAAGCGAAGGAAATAGGAGCTCGTATGCCCAGGTCGGTTAAAAAAGGTCCGTTTGTCGATCAGAGCCTCGCGGCCAAGATCGAGAAGATGAATCAAAGTCGGGACAAGAAAATCATCAAAACGTGGTCGCGTCGGTCGACGATCACGCCCGAGATGTTGGGGCACACGTTGGCGGTCCACAACGGCCGGAAGTTCATTCCGGTCTACGTGACCGAAAATCTCGTCGGCCACAAGCTCGGGGAGTTCTCGCCCACGCGGTTGTTTAAGGGACACGGGTCGGCGAAGACCGAGAAAGCCACCGCGCTTAAATGAGACTGTCGCAAAAGTCCATCTGCTGCGTTGCTCCGCGATCCGTAAGGAGAGAGGTTTACAGCCGCTCCCTCGGAGCGGGACGGATTCTCGGTTCCTCGGAGATTGCTGCGCCACGCACAGGTCGCGTTGCTTCGCCATACGAAGGGCGCATTCTCACGTACGACCGCGATCCCCCGGGAATGCCGTGTACCTTCAGGAGCTTCCCAGTACGTTCCGGTCTCCTCGGTCCCTGCGGCCTTGCATCTGGAGCTTTTGTAACAGTCTCAAAGTCAAAGAGAGATAGGCAGGCACATGGCTGAAGCCAAAGCAGTCTTAAAATTCGTGCGGATCTCGCCCCGCAAGGCCCGCAACGTGGTCGATTTGATCAGGGGCAAGAAGGCGGGCGAGGCGATTTCCACGCTCAAGTTCACGGCCCGCGGCGCCGCGCGCGTCATCGAGAAGGTACTGCGCTCGGCGATCGCGAACGCGGAAGATCGGGAGATCGGCGATGTCGACGAGTTGCTGGTGAGTCGCGCCTTCGTCGACCAGGGACCCACGCTGAAGCGGATCCAGCCCGCGCCTCAGGGTCGCGCGCACGCGATTCATAAGCGGATGAGTCACATTACCGTGGTGGTCAGTCCGGCTCCGCGGCGGGGGGGAGGCAAGCAGCATGGGGCATAAGGTTCATCCGATCGGATTTCGCCTCGGGTATATCAAACCGTGGAATTCTCGGTGGTTCGCCGAAAAGGAATACGCCGCGCTGCTCCATGAAGATTTGAAGGTCCGGAAGATCGTGAAGGCGAAGCTCTATCACGCGGGGATTTCTCGGATCGAGATCGAACGTTCGGGCAACCAGTTGAGGATCAATCTCCACACGTCTCGTCCCGGCATCATCATCGGGCGCAAAGGGGCGGAGGTCGATAAGCTCAAAGTGGAAATCGAGGCGCTCACCAAACGCCAGGTGGTGATCAACATCAAGGAGATCAAGAAACCCGAGGTCGACGCGCAACTGGTGGCCGAGAACATCGCCCTCCAGTTGGAGAAGCGAATCGCGTTTCGCCGGGCGATGAAGAAGGCGGTAGTCTCCGCGCTCCGGTTGGGTGCGAAGGGGATCAAGGTCAACTGCGCCGGGCGACTCGGCGGGGCCGAGATCGCGCGGACGGAGTGGTATCGCGAAGGTCGGGTGCCGCTCCACACGATGCGCGCCGATATCGACTACGGGTTGGCGGAAGCCAAGACGACCTACGGCCAGATCGGCGTGAAGGTCTGGATTTATCGCGGCGAGGCGTTGCCCGGTGCGCTGCTTGCGAAGCCGGAGGAACGGGGAGCGCGGTCCCATGCTTAGTCCCAAAAAGGTCAAATACCGCAAGATGCAGAAGGGCCGGATGAACGGCAAGGCCTATCGCGGCGCGGCGCTCGCCTTCGGGGACTTCGGGCTCAAGGCCATGGAGCCTGGGTGGGTCACCGCCCGGCAGATCGAGGCCGCCCGAATCGCGATGACTCGCTACGTCAAGCGTGGGGGACGCATCTGGATTCGAATCTTTCCGGACAAGCCGGTGAGCCGAAAGCCGGCCGAGACCCGGATGGGAAAGGGCAAGGGCAACCCCGAGTTTTGGGTGTGCGTGGTCAAGCCGGGACGGATCTTGTACGAGATGGAGGGGGTCACCCCCGACGTGGCGAAGGCGGCGTTCCGACTCGCGTCTTATAAGTTGGCGATTGCCACGAAGTTCATCGAACGGGGAGCGGCGGTATAAAAATGGATCCGAAAGATGTGCGGGGATTGACGCCGGCGGAGTTGCTCCAAAAGGAGCGAGACTTGAAGAAGGAATTGTTCCACCTGCGCGTGTTGAGTGCGACGGGGCGGGTGGAGAGCCCCGCGCGGATCAAGACGGTCAGGCGCGATATCGCCCGGGTGAAGACGATCGCCCGCGAGGCCGAGATCGCCGGGACGAAGAGGGCGTGATGAGCCAAGACGGGACGGAAAAGGCCGCCGAGCGGAAATCAGCCAAGTCGGTCGTGGGACGGGTGATCAGCAACAAAATGCAAAAGACCGTCGTGGTGGCGGTGCAATGGACCATCACGCATCCCCAGTATAAAAAGGTGGTCCGCCGCACCAGCCGGTACATGGCTCACGACGAGCAGGGCTGCGGGCTCGGTGACGTGGTCAGGTTGGAGGAGACGCGGCCGTTGTCCAAGCGGAAACGTTGGCGCGTGACCTCGATCCTGGAGCGGACTGCGCGCGATGTGCCGGCGGCGCGGGAGCCCGTGGCGCCATGATCCAGATTTATACCATGCTCGATGTGGCCGATAATTCTGGGGCCAAGAAAGTGATGTGCTTCCACGTCTTCGGGGGGTCGAAGAAGCGGTATGCCTCGATCGGTGACGTGATCACGGTGACCGTCAAGGAGGCCATCCCGCAGGGCAGCGTCAAGAAGGGCGACGTGGTGAAGGCGGTGGTCGTGCGCACGGCCAAAGAGGTGCGCCGGGACGACGGGTCGTACATCAAGTTCGATCGCAACGCGGCCGTCCTGATCAACCCTCAAGGGGAGCCGATCGGCACGCGTATCTTCGGCCCGGTGGCGCGCGAGTTGCGGTGGAAGAAATTTATGAAGATCATTTCGCTTGCGCCCGAGGTGCTGTAGGAGATGAAAAGGATGAGGATGCGTCATGGCGGTTGAGACCAGTCCGGCGAAGTCCCGCGTCAGAAAAGGGGACACGGTCGTCGTCCTTAGCGGGAAGGAGCGAGGCAAGCAGGGGAAGGTGCTCCAAGTGATGCCGAGCCTCTCGAAGGTGGTGGTTGAGAAGCTCAATCTCATCAAACGCCATACCCGCCCCAGCAAACTGAATAAGGGGGGGATCATTGAAAAGGAGGGCCGGTTGGCGCTTTCGAAGGTGATGGTGATCTGCCCCCATTGCGCGAAGCCCTCCCGTCTGACGGTCGCGGTGTTGGAAGGCGGAAGGCGGCTCCGACGGTGCAAGCGTTGCGACGAGATCGTGGATAAGGGATAAGCATGGCAAAGACGGCGACCACCGAAGTGCTTCCGCTCAAGACCCGCTATCAACAGGAAGTGGTTCCCCTTTTGATGAAGGAATTCAGCTATCGTAATTCGATGGAAGTGCCACGGCTGGAGAAGGTGGTGCTCAACGTCGGGATGGGGGAGGCGACGAGCAACGCCAAGTTGTTGGAGGCGGCGGTCAAGGAAGTGGGCCTAATCACCGGCCAGAGGGCGATGGTGACCAAGGCGCGCAAGTCGATCGCCGGGTTCAAGTTGCGCGAAGGGGTCTCGATCGGGTGCAAGGTGACAATGCGTGGCCAACGGATGTGGGAGTTCCTCGAACGGTTGCTGCATGTCGCTCTGCCCCGCATCCGGGATTTCCGTGGCGTGCTGGGACGGTCGTTCGACGGCCGTGGCAACTATACGCTCGGAGTGAAAGAACAGTTGATCTTTCCCGAGATCAAGTACGACGAGATCAGTGCCATCCATGGGATGGATATCACGATTGTGACGACGGCCAAGACGGATACGGAAGGCAAGGCCCTGCTCAAACACCTGGGCATGCCGTTCCGCAATTAATCGAGTCGCTGAGGAGACGAGGAGCCGATGGCACGCATCGCCCTGATCAATAAAGCCAAGCAACCGCAGAAATTCCCCGTGCGGCAATACCATCGCTGCGGCGTGTGCGGGCGCGTGCGCGGCTTCATCCGCAAGTTCGCGATGTGCCGGATTTGTTTTCGCAACTATAGCTTGCGCGGCGATATTCCGGGTGTGGTGAAATCAAGTTGGTGACCGCCGCGATGAATGCGCCGAGCGAAGGTGGCTTCGCGATGCACGAGTCGCGCTCCCCGCAGCGCGCTGCGGGGAGCTTCAACCGCGTGTCGTCCGATCAGGGCGCGACGCAGCAAGGAGTGAATGCCGGATGAGCATGACCGATCCCGTCGCCGATATGTTGACTCGAATTCGTAACGCGGTCATGCGGCGTCACGAATCGGTGAGCATGCCCGCCTCCCGCCTCAAAGGGGAGATCGCGCGCCTCTTGAAGGAAGAGGGATTTATCCGACAATACAAACTGGTGAGCAATGGCCCCCGAACCTCGTTGAAGATCGAGCTCAAGTACCTGAACGAGGACGAACCCGTGATCGCCGGTCTGTCCCGTGTCAGCACGCCGGGTCGGCGGGTCTACGTCGGGTCCGACCGCGTGCCGAAGGTGAAGGGCGGGTACGGTGTCGCCATCCTGTCCACCAATCGCGGGGTGATGACGGACAAGCAGTCTCGGCAGACGCGCGTCGGCGGGGAAGTGCTCTGCTATGTGTGGTAGGACCAAGAGAAGCTCACAGCTCCTAGCTCACAGCTCACAGGAAAATCGAGAAGTTCCCTGTCAGCTGTCAGCTGTGAGCTAGGAACTGATTGCTGGAGTCATTATGTCTCGAGTCGGTCGTAAGGAGTTGCCGATCCCCAAGGGGGTCGAGGTCAAGGTCGCCGAAGGGACGGTGCAGGTCAAGGGGCCGAAGGGGACGCTCTCCAAGGCGATTCATCCCGATGTCTCGGTCAGCCTGGACAATGGGCACGTCCGCGTCGCGCGGCATTCGGACGAGAAGTTTCACCGATCGCTGCACGGGACGCTGAGGAACGAGATCCAAAATATGCTGGTCGGCGTGACCCAAGGATACTCGCGAGTGCTCGAGATCACGGGCGTGGGGTATCGGGCGCAACTCCAAGGACGGAGTCTCCTCCTCAACCTGGGATTTACCCACCAGATCGACTTTCCTTTGCCCGCGGGGGTCGATGCCGCGGTCGACAAGCAGACGACCGTGACGATCCGCGGGGTCGATAAGTATCTGGTCGGACAGACCGCGGCGAAGATCCGAGCGATGCGCAAGCCCGAACCGTACAAGGGGAAGGGCGTCAAGTATGCGGGCGAGCATATTATCCGCAAAGAAGGCAAGACGGGTAAATAAAGCGCCTGTCCATTGGCCCTGGGGTGCCTTGCATCGGGCCATTCCTGAACGGGCTTCTGTAGTCGGTTAACTTGTTGGAGTGGAGTGACGGGTCATGAGTCTGAGTGCAAAAGCCAAAGTGGAGGCGAGACAGCGGCGCCACCGGCGCGTGAGAAAACGCGTGGTCGGAACCAAGGATCGACTGCGGTTGTCGGTCTTTCGAAGCAACAGTTACCTCTATGCACAGATCATCGACGATCTCGCGGGCCGGACGATCGTCTCGGCATCGACCCTCGAGCCCTCGATCAGGGACCGGGTCAAAGGCCATTCGATCGACGCCGCCAAAGCCCTGGGGACGGCGTTGGCGGAGCGAGCGAAAGCCGCCAATGTGACGGCGGTGGTGTTCGACCGGGGCGGGTACCAGTATCACGGCAAACTCAAGGCGTTGGCGGAAGCCGCCCGGCAAGCTGGGCTGATTTTTTAAGGGAAGGGGGCTGTGTTTGGAACGGATTAATCCGGACGAATTGACATTGAAAGACAAGGTCGTCTACATCAACCGCGTGGCGAAGGTGGTCAAGGGCGGCAAGCGGTTTAGTTTCTCGGCGGTCGTGGTGGTCGGAGACGGCCAGGGGTACGTCGCGGTGGGGAAAGGGAAGGCGGCCGAGGTGCCGGAAGCCATCCGCAAAGCGGTCGAGCACGCGAAGAAGAGCCTGGTGAAAGTCCCGATCAAGGACGACACGATCCCCTACGAGGTGGTTGGGCGGTGCGGAGCCGAGCGGATCATGATGAAGCCCGCGTCGGAAGGCACGGGTATCATCGCCGGCGGCGCGGTGCGGTCGGTCATGGAGATCTCCGGTATACGCAACATTCTCTGCAAGTCGCTGGGAAGCGGCAATCCCTACAACGTCGTCAAAGCCACGTTGAACGGACTGACCGCGATTCGCGATCCCGAGGTCCTGGCCCGGATGCGGCGGATTGATCCGGCCGAGGTGGGAGCGTGACGGTGGGGCGGCAACTGGCGATCACCCTGGTGCGGAGCTCGATTGCATGCCCGACCTTGCATAAGGCGGTTGTGAAGGGGTTGGGGTTTCGCAAGCTCAATCAAACCGTGGTGCGTCCCGATACGCCGGCGATTCGGGGCATGATCGCCAAGATCCCCCATCTGGTGAAGGTTGAGGAACGCGCATGATCAGATTGGATCAATTGAGGCCCGCGCCGGGCTCGAGGAAGAAAGAAAAACGAATCGGGCGGGGGATTGGGTCGGGCCACGGGAAGACGTCGACCAAGGGACACAAGGGCCAGGCGGCCCGTTCGGGAGGGACCAAGGCTCCGGGGTTCGAAGGCGGGCAAAGTCCGCTGATTCGCCGCGTGCCGAAGCGAGGATTTGTGAATATCTTCCGCCAGGAAGCCGTGGTGATCAATCTGGAGCGCTTGGCAGGGTTCGATGCGAAAGATCCCGTCACGCCGGAACGGCTGCAGGCGGCCGGACTGATCAAGTCCGCTGCCATGACCATCAAGGTGTTGGGACAGGGCGCCCTGTCCGCTCCCTTGAGCATCAGGGCGCACGCGTTCAGCCGCAGCGCAAAAGAAAAGATCGAAGCGGCCGGTGGACAGGCGATCGTGATCGAGGGACCGAGGTCGCCGCGTGTTTGAACGGCTGCTCACCAATCTTCAGAACGTCTTCAAAATTCCGGAGCTCCGGCACCGGATTTTGTTTACGCTGGGGATGCTTGGCGTGTACCGCATCGCGGCGCACGTCCCCACTCCCGGGATCAACGGCGAAAAGCTGAGCGAATTCCTCCATCGGCAGGGCGGGGCGCTGATGGGGTTCCTCGACATGTTCTCCGGCGGGGCGCTGGCCAAGGTGACGATCGTCGCGCTGGGCATCATGCCCTACATTTCGGCGTCGATCATCCTCCAGCTGTTGACGGTGGTGGTGCCGACGCTGACCAAATTGGCGAAGGAAGGGGAGCGCGGGCGGAAAAAGATCATTCAGTACACTCGCTACGGGACGATCGGGATCGGACTCATCCAGGCGTTCGGGATCGCGGTGGGCCTCGAGAAAATGGAAGGGGGCGTGTTCGTCCAGCACCCCGGGTGGTCCTTCCGGTTGATGACCATGCTCACCATCACCGCGGGCACGGCGTTTTTGATGTGGTTGGGCGAGCAGATCACGGAACGAGGGATCGGGAATGGGATCTCGTTGATCATCTTCGCCGGAATCGTGGCGAATATTCCGAAGGCGCTGATCAACACCTATAATCTATGGGACACCGGCCAGCTCAATTCGATCTTCCTCTTGGCCCTGGCCCTCATGATGGTCGGGGTGACCGCCGCGATCGTGTTTTTGGAAAGCGGCCGCCGGAAAATACCGGTGCAATACGCCAAGCGGGTCGTGGGGCGGCGGGTGTACGGCGGGCAGAACACGCATATCCCGCTCAAGATCAACACGGCGGGCGTCATTCCGCCGATCTTCGCCTCCTCGCTTATCGCATTTCCGGCAACCATCGCCGGGTTCATCCAGATTGCCTGGGTGCAGGGGCTGTCGAAGCAACTGGCGCCGGGATCGTTGCTGTACACGATCTTGTATGTCGCGCTCATTATCTTCTTTGCGTTTTTTTACACCGCCGTCGTGTTGAATCCGGTCGATATGGCGGATAATATGAAAAAGTACGGAGGCTTCATTCCTGGCGTGCGTCCGGGCCAGAAGACGTCGGACTTTATCTATCGGGTGTTGACGAGGATCACGTTCGCCGGCGCTGTGTACCTTGCCGTCATCTGCGTGATCCCGGAGCTCTTGATCTACCAGGCGGGTTTGCCATTTTTCTTCGGGGGGACGTCGCTCTTGATCGTGGTAGGGGTGGGTCTCGATACGGCGCAGCAAATCGAAACGCACATGATCACGCGCAACTATGAAGGATTCATGCGCAAGGGACGGTTGAAAGGCCGGAGCGGATAGCCGTGCGCGTGGTCTTCGTGGGCCCGCCGGGAGTGGGCAAGGGGACGCAGGCGCAACGGTTGGCGGAGCGCCGGGGGGTCGTGAAAATTTCCACCGGCGACGTGCTGCGCGAAGCGGTGCGGCAGGGCACGCCGTTGGGCGTCCGCGCCAAGAGTTTCATGGACGCCGGGTCGTTGGTACCCGATGAGCTGGTGATCGGGATGCTTGCGGAACGACTGAAGATGGATGATACCAAGCGGGGCTACCTGCTGGATGGGTTTCCTCGTACCATCGCGCAGGCCGAGGCGCTGGGGAAGATGTTGGAGGCGCGGGGCGAGGCGCTCGACCGGGTGATCGCTTTCGAGGCCGATCCGGAGGTGATTATCGATCGCCTATCAGGACGCCGGGGCTGTCCGCGGTGCGGAACGGTGTACCACGTGCGGTTCGATCCCTCGCCCGCCGGGACGCGGTGCGGGGCGTGTGGTGCCGATCTCTTCCAGCGCGATGATGATCAGGAGTCGACCGTTCGTCGGCGGCTGACGGTGTACCAAGCAGAGACCGCGCCGCTGCTGGAGTATTATCGCAAGCGAGGTCTCTTGGCGCGGCTCGATGGATCGGCGCCGATCGACGACGTGGCGGCGCGGCTTGATGACGTGTTGACCGCGACGCGACCGGCATGATCATTTTGAAGTCGGCTCAGGAAATCGCATTGATCGCCAAGGCGAGCCGGGTCGTCGCCCTCACGATTGCGTTTCTTCGCGAGCGGGTGAAACCGGGGGTGACCACGGCGGATCTCGACCGCCTGGCCGAAGACTTCATTCTTCGCGAGGGCGCGCGCCCCGCGTTCAAAGGGTATCGCGGGTACCCGGCGACGCTCTGCACGTCGGTGAACGAGGAAGTCGTCCACGGGATTCCTTCGCCCAAGAAGCGGCTGAAGGAGGGCGACATCATCGGCATTGACGTCGGCGCGATCGTGGAAGGATATTACGGCGACGCGGCGGTCACGCTCCCGGTGGGGCGGGTATCGGATGAAGCGATTCGGCTGATCGAGGTCACCGAAGCCGCGTTGGCGGCAGGCTTGGCGCAGGTGAAGGTCGGGAATCGCTTGTCCGACATTTCGCACGCCGTGCAGATGAAGGCGGAAGGCGAAGGCTACTCGGTCGTCACCGACTTCGTCGGGCACGGGATCGGACGCAATTTGCACGAAGATCCCCAGGTGCCGAACTTCGGCAAGCCGGGCGAGGGGCCGAGACTGAAGGAGGGGCTGGTATTGGCGATCGAACCGATGGTCAATGTAGGGAACCACGAGGTCGAGGTCTTGTCAGATCGCTGGACGGTGGTCACGCGGGATAAGAGCCTCTCGGCGCATTTCGAGCACACCGTCGCGTTGACGTCCGACGGTCCGAAGGTGCTGACCCGCGCGGCATGAAGACGAGCTGATGCCCAAAGACGACGCCATCGAAGTGCAGGGGACCATCGTCGAGCCATTGCCCAACGCGATGTTTCGGGTCGCCTTGGAAAACGGGCATCGAATCCTCGCGCACATTTCAGGCAAGATGCGGATGCATTACATCAAGATCCTTCCTGGGGATAAGGTCACGGTGGAATTGTCTCCGTACGACCTGACCAGAGGACGGATCACGTACCGGTTTAGCAAGTAAAGGACATCGTCATGAAGGTCCGGTCGTCGATCAAAGCGATTTGCGCGAAGTGCAAAATCATCAAGCGTCGCGGCGTGATCCGTGTGATCTGTGACAACCCACGGCACAAGCAGCGGCAAGGGTAGGAGCCTGTCCATGAACGGCCATCTGCGGCGTTGTCGCTGTGCTCCGGTGCTCACGTACGACCCAGTACGCTGCGCTCCGGTGCTCGCTCCGCCTTGCATCTGGCCATCCCTGAACAGGCTCCGCAAGTAGAAGAAAGAGGGACTATCCGGCCGTCGAGAAGGCGGCGGATGCAAGGCGGAGCGACGCTGAGCACCCGGAGCGTACTCGGTCGTACGTGAGGATGCGAAGCGGAAGTGACAACGCAGCAGACGCTGCCTTATCGACGGAACGGAGAGGGTATGGCGAGGATTGCAGGGATAGACCTTCCGCGAGACAAGCGGGTCGACATCGGGCTGACCGCGATCTACGGGATCGGACGGGCGGCCGCGCTCACCATCGTGCGGAAGGCCCAGGTGGACCCGGCAACGAAGGTGAAAGCGCTGCAGGAAGCGGAGGTGGTCCGGCTGCGCGAGATTATCGACCGGGACTGTAAGGTGGAGGGCGACCTTCGCCGTGAGGTGGCGATGAACATCAAGCGACTCATGGATATCGGATGCTATCGCGGTTTGCGACATCGGCGAGGGCTGCCGGTCCGCGGCCAACGCACGCACACCAACGCCAAGACCCGCAAGGGCCCCAATCGCCGCTCCATCGGCGCTAAGAAGAAAGAGAAATAAGTATGGTGAACAAGAAGGTCGGGAAGAAAAAGGAACGTAAGCACGTTCAGACCGGAGTCGCCCACGTCCAGGCCTCGTTCAACAACACGGTCGTCACCTTGACCGATCTGGCGGGGAACGTCGTGGTGTGGACCAGCGCGGGAAACCAGGGTTTTAAGGGATCGCGTAAGAGTACGCCCTTTGCGGCCCAGCGGGCGGCCGAATCCGCCGCCAAAAAGGCGATGGAGCATGGAATGCGGCAGGTGGATGTCTACGTCAAGGGGCCGGGCTCCGGGCGCGAGTCGGCGATTCGGGCGTTGCAGGCCGCAGGCTTGAAGATCAATCTGATCCGCGACGTGACGCCGATTCCGCACAACGGGTGTCGGCCGCCGAAGCGTCGTAGGGTGTAGGAGCCTGTGGATGAAGGGCCATCTGCTGCGTTGTCGCTGCGCGTCCGGTGCTCACGTACGACCCAGTACGCTGCGCTCCGGTGCTCGCTCCGCCTTGCATCTGACCATTCCTGCACAGGCTCAGGCGGGGCAATGTTGCCAGCGTTAACGAGTATCAAGAAGAAGGGGAGGGTTTAGTGGGACGTTATATCGGGCCGGTATGCCGGCTGTGTCGCCGAGAAGGCACGAAATTGTTTCTGAAGGGGACGCGGTGTTACGGCGAAAAGTGCGCCATCGACCGGCGGAGCTACCCACCCGGGCAGCATGGCCAGGGCCGGATGCGGACCTCCGAATACAGCCTTCAGCTCCGTGAGAAGCAGAAACTCAAACGCATCTATGGTTTGCTGGAGCGCCAATTCCGGGGGTACTTTATGCGGGCCGAGCGGATGAAGGGGATCACCGGCGAGAATCTGCTCGCCCTGCTCGAGCGGCGGCTCGACAACGTCGTGTACCGGCTCGGCTTTGCCTCTTCCCGCCGAGAAGGTCGGCAACTGGTGGGGCACGGCCACCTCCTGGTCAACGGGAAAAAAGTGAACATCCCGTCGTATCTGGTTGCCGTGGGGCAGACCGTCTCGATTCCGGAAGGGTCCCAAACGGTGTTGCCCATCCAGAAAGCGCTGGAAGGCGTGGACGGCCGCGGGGTCCCGGCGTGGTTGGAGCTGGACAAGACGCGGTTTGCCGGGCGGGTGAAAGAGTTGCCGACCAAGGAAGACATTGCCCTGCCGGTGAATGAGCAACTCGTGGTCGAGTTGTACTCACGGTAACGAGGCCTTTTCGTTTCGCCGCGACGTGAACGGTCGCGGCGCTCTAGGTGGGAGACATCGATGATCATTAAAACGAACGATTTTCAGGCCCCGCGGAAGCTCGAGTGCGACAAGGAGAGCCTCACCGACACGTACGGTAAGTTCACGGCCGAGCCCTTCGAGCGAGGATTCGGCACGACGGTCGGGAACGCGTTGCGGCGAGTCCTGCTGTCGTCGATCGTGGGTGCTGCGGTGACTTCGATCAAATTCGAGGGAGTCTTGCACGAGTTTTCCACGATCCCCGGCGTGAAAGAAGACATGACCGACGTGGTGCTGAACCTCAAGCGACTTCGCGTCAAGCTCCATGGGGATAAGCCCAAGGTCGTCAGCATCGATAAGCGGGGCCCGGGCGAGTTGACGGGCGAGGACATCATCCACGATGCGGACGTCGAGATCCTCACCCCGGATATTCACATCGCCACGCTCGACAGAGACGCCCACGTCCGCGCGGAACTGACGATCAAGCTGGGACGAGGGTACGTGCCCGCGGACCGCAACAAGGAAGAGGGGATGCCGATCGGGACGATCCCGATCGATGCCATCTTCCCTCCGGTCAAGAAGGTGAATTTCGCCGTGGAACCGGCGCGGGTCGGCCGGATTACCGACTACGACCGTCTCGTGATGGAGGTCTGGACCGACGGCAGCATCACGCCCGAGGATGCGCTCGGGCACGCGTCCAAGATCATCAAAGACCACATGTCGATCTTCATCAATTTCGACGAGGGCGACGCGGTCGCGGTCCCGGCGACCGAGGAGCAGCGGCGGGACTTAAACCGCAATCTTTTCCGGAGCGTCAACGAGCTTGAGCTCTCGGTGCGGGCCGCCAACTGTCTCAAGAACGCGAACATCAAGACGATCGCGGACCTGGTCCAAAAAACCGAGCACGAGATGCTCAAAACCAAGAACTTCGGCCGGAAATCCTTGAACGAGATCAAAGAGCTCCTCCACGAGATGGGGTTATCGCTGGGCATGAACATCAAGGACATCATGCCGCCCGAGGGCGCGGAGGCCGAGGCCAAGCGTGAAGAGGGAGTCGTCTAAATGCGCCATCGGACGGCAGGACGCCCATTGGGGCGCAACTCAAGCCACCGCCGCGCGCTCTTCCGCGCGCTGGTCACCTCGCTCCTCGAGCACGAACGCATCGAGACGACGGTTCCGAAAGCCAAAGAGGCCCGTGGCTTTGCCGAGAAAATGATCACGCTGGCCAAACGCGGAGATCTGCCCGCCAGGCGGCGGGCGCTGGCCTTCATCCGCAAGGAGTCGGTCGTCAAGACCCTGTTCTCGGACATCGGTCCCCGGTTCGCCAATCGCAACGGCGGCTACACGCGCTGCCTGCACACCCGCCGCCGCACGGGCGACGGGGCCGAGATGGCAATCCTCGAACTGACCGAGCTCAAGGCACAGGTCGTGACCAAGGCCGAACCCGAAAAGGGGAAGGCGTCGAAAAAAACGAAGCCCGAAACGGCCAAGGCGAAAGCGGGATAAAGTCCCGGCAAGATCCTGCATGACCACGGCGTGGCCCCAAGCCACGCCGTGGTCGTTTAGCCCTCGGGTCAAGCGGACCGACTTGACCGTCTCGGCCGTTTCTCCTATAGTAACCCCCACTGTGTCGATGCCCCATGCTTTGAACCTCTTGTTCCGACGAGTCGCTGTTTCCTTGCTGTTCGCTCTCGGGTGTCTCTCTGTCTTCGCCCTGCTGGATCTAGCCAGCCCGGTGTTGGCCGCCGATGACGTGGCGCCCTGGCCTAAGGTCCGGGCCAAGGGGCTGCTCCTTGTTGACCTGAGCCAGCAGGAGGTCTTGTACGAGTCCAACGCGACCACGCGTCTGGCTCCGGCGAGCCTGACGAAGATCATGACGGCGATCGTGACCATCGAGGAAGGCGATCCGGAGGCGAACGTGACCGTCAGCCGTCGCGCCTCGCGGGCGACCGGTCATCGGCTTCACCTCCGAACGGGCGAGACGTTCCGCGTGGGCGATCTGATGACGGCGATGCTCGTGACCTCGGCCAACGACGCCTGTCTCACGCTGGCCGAAGGCATCGGCGGGACCGAGGAAGGATTTGTCGAGAAGATGAATCGCTACGCCGAGACGCTCGGTCTGGGCGACACGCGATTCGCCAATGCGTGCGGCTACGACGCGCCGAACCATTATTCAACCGCGCGCGACCTCGCCCGTCTGGCTACGGCGGCGATGGCGCACCCGGCGTTCGCCAACGCCGTCAACCATCGCGACGGTACGCTGACCACGGTGGAAGGGCGCAAAAAGACCTATCGCCTTCGGACCACCAACCGTTTGATGAACAGCTATGAGGGCGCGGTGGGGGTGAAGACGGGCTTCACGCGGGGCGCCGGGCGGTGCCTCATCGCGCGGGTCATCCGCGAACAGGGGGACCTCTTGCTGGTCATGTTGAACGCCCCGCGCCGGTGGTGGGACGCCTCGACCCTGTTGAGCCACGCGTTCAAGACCCTCGACCAGGCCCGCGCCTCGAAGGCCGCGCTCGCGTCCGACGGGCTGGTTCCCCTCTAGAAGCCCTGTCCATGAATGCGGTTTCTGCATCCCCTCTACTGCGTTGTCAGGCGGTGCAGGACCCCGTCTGGTGTGTCTCATCGTTGGAGCGCTGCTGATCGAAGTGCTCTACCCGTCGGTCGGACACAGCGGGGCGTCGGGCCCGATGGCCCTCTGAGTCCTTGCCGGCTTCGCCCCGCCTAGAAATCACGCCAGTTGTCCTCATGAAGAACATCCTAGTGGCCTTGCTCGCGGGCCTTAAACTCATCGCCGAACTCCGGTGAGCCGAGAGGGACAATCCGTCCGGCCGACGTAACAGACGCTTGACCACGCCGATGGAGTATGCCAGCATACCGGCCGTATCAATGGACAAAATTGTCGATTTGCTATCATAGTCTGGATCAGCCGACGGGAAGAACGGGCGTATTCGAGCTGCAACGGGGTCCGTGGCGGATCGATGATATCGCTGGAGGAGAGCCGATGAAAAAAATTGAGGCGATCATCAAGCCGTTCAAGCTCGAAGATGTGAAGACCGCGCTGACCGAACTCGGCGTGCACGGGATGACCGTTACCGAAGTCAAAGGGTTCGGGCGCCAAAAGGGCCACAAGGAGATCTACCGCGGCGCGGAATACATCGTCGAATTCGTCCCCAAGGTGAAGGTCGAAGTCGTCGTCGCTGATGGGCTGCTCCAACGGGCGGTGGACACGATTATCCGAACCGCGAAGACCGGAACGATCGGCGATGGAAAGATCTTCATCACGCCTGTCGGTGACGCGATCCGCATTCGAACGGGCGAGACCGGCGAGGGCGCGCTCTAGGTCCTCCACCGCTTCGAGCGACGTCTCGTTCCCTCTCGGTTTTCTCTCCGATACGTATTGACGCGTCTTCGGCGTATGTTATCTTGACTGTGCCTTGAAATCCGCACAGATGCGACAGCAGTCTTTTCCAGGACGGCGACAATGGCCTTCCCTCCCCTCGTTCGGGTGACGCTCCATGTCTGAATCACGTCCCCCCGATACCCCGCAGGACCGCATGGATACAGAGAGCCGCATCGCCCTGCTGCAGAGCTTTGTGGTGGAGTCGGACGAGCGCCTCACGACCATGGAGGAAGCCCTCGTCGAGTTGGAGACTCGTCCCCACGACATCGAGTTGATCCAAGAGATTTTTCGGAACGTCCACACGCTCAAAGGCAACGCCGCGTGCCTGGGATTCCCCAGGGTTTCCGAATTCGCGCACGCGGTCGAGGATCTCCTCCAGCGTCTGCGGAGTCGGAGCCTTGCCGTGGACTCCGGTCTGATCACGGTGTTGTTGCAGAGCGTGGATGTTTTGCGGCAAATGGTCCCCGACGCAGCCGCGGGGGCCGAGGAGATTCGACCGGCGTATGCGGCCTTGCAGTATCGGTTGAGCAGTGCGATGCCACAGGCTGAGGTGGAATCCATCGGGGTCGACGAGCGGGAAGAGAATCGGCAGCGGGCGTTTGGGCGCCGGCAGGGCGAGGCCGGGGAGTGGGCCGAGCGAACCCGAACGTTGCGCGTCGAGATCGGGAAACTAGACCAGATGCTGACGCTCGCCGGTGAGATCGCGACCGCGCAGGGACGCCTCAAACAACTGCTGCGGACCACCATGGGGCGCGCGGGCGACGCGACCCTCGAAGCCCATCGGGAAACCGATCGACTGTTCCTGGACCTTCAGGAGCTGATTCTGAACGTCAGAATGATCCCGGTCGGACCGCTCTTTCGACAGTACATCAGGACGGTCCGCGACGTGTCGCGCGCCCATGGGAAGCGTGCCCGCCTAGTGATTGAAGGCGGAGAAGTCGAGGTGGATACGACCATCGTCGAGGCGCTCAAGGATTCACTGACGCACATGGTGAGGAACGCCCTCGATCACGGGATTGAATCGCCCGAGAGGCGCAAACAGGCGGGGAAGGATCCCACGGGAACGGTTACCCTCCGCGCGTTTCATGAAGGCGGCCACATCGTGATTCACGTGGAGGACGACGGTGCGGGGCTGGATCGACGCCGGATCCGTGACACAGCGCGGTCCAAGGGGATCGTCGCCGATTCCCACAGCCTGTCGGACGACGAGGTGTGCCGGTTGATTTTCGAACCCGGGTTCTCGACGGCCGAGGCGGTGACCGACCTCTCGGGACGCGGCATGGGGATGGACGTCGTGCGCCGCCACATTGAGGAATTGCACGGTTCCGTGTCGGTCGAGAGCCGGAGCAAAGCCGGTACGACGCTGACGCTGCGTCTTCCCCTCACCTTGGCCATCGTCGAAGGGTTTGCGGTGGGCGTTGCGGGCGACGTCTACATCCTCCCGCTCGGTGCGGTGGTGGAATGCGTGGCGCTGCCCAGGTCCGAGCGAGAACGGGCCGATGCGCAGGGCATGTTCAACCTTCGCGGACATCCGTTACCGTACCTCCGTCTCCGGGATCTGTTCTCGAAGCCCGGAACCCCTCCGGATCGGGAGCACGTGGTGGTGGTCACGCATCACCGTGGGGGCGAGGGCCTGGTTGGCCTCGTGGTCGATACCCTGTTCGGCGAGCATCAAGCGGTGATCAAACCGCTCGGAAGACTTTTTCAGGATGTGCCGGGGATCTCAGGGTCGACGGTTCTTGGGGACGGTCGAGTGGCGCTCATTTTGGATGTGTCGAGTCTCTTGCGCCACGTGGTGAGCCAGATACCGGCGTTGCCGGCGTAGTCCAGTAGCGGGTCAAGGACGTGGTGCCGCTCGCAAGACCCGGCATGCGTGTGGATGGGGGGATTCATGAAAATTAGGATTGGGGTGAAACTACTCCTTGGTTTTGGGTCCGTGCTGTTCCTCCTCGGGATTGTGGGTCTTGAAGGATGGCGGCACGCGGTTCAGCTTTCGTCCGCGTTCGATGACCTGTATACCAATAACCTGAGTGCATCGATCCAGTTGGCAAGCGCGGAGCACGCCTTAGGGGAACTGCGAGACGGCATCCCCCAGTTCATGGCGGCCGACGAACCGATGCGAGCCAAGATTCTCGCCGACCAGATCAAATGGTTTGAGCAGCTCGACCGTCAGATGAAAGCCTATGCCGTCGGGGCGAGAACCCCGGTGGAACGAGAGGCGCTCAAGGAATGGGACGTAGCCTCGACGGCGTTCGCGCAAGCGCGGCCGCGATGGTTTGAGCTCTACCGCGCCGGGAAACTCGACCAAGCCGCCACATGGAGGGCCGACAATCTGACGCCGCTTGCGGCCAGATCGGCCAGAGCGCTGACGCGGTTGATCGAGTTGCAAGTGGGGAGCGGCGAGGCCAAGCAGCGAGAAACGGACCAGATCGTGACGCGATCGTCGACGGTGTTGTTAGGCCTGGTGGTCCTTGCGTTGGTGGTGGGGTTCGGATTGGCCATCGTCTTTGCGCGCAGTATCAGCCGAGACATCGTCCAGATCACGGTGGTGGCCAACGGGTTGGCCGAAGGCAATTTGGCCCAACGGATCACGATCCGATCGCGCGATGAGGTCGGACAGATGGCCGACGCCATTCGTGGCATGGTCGACACGTTTTCTCAGGTGATCGGGCAGGTGCGAAGCGGGGCTCAGGCTTTGTCGATGGCGGCGGGACAGGTCGCGTCGTCCTCACAGAGCCTTTCGCAGGGGACCAACCAACAGGCCGCTTCGGTGGAGGAGATTACTTCGAGCTTGGCCGAGATGAGCGCGTCCGTGACCCAGAACGCGGAAAACAGCCACCAAATGGAATTGATGGCGATCAAGGGAGCTGGCGAAGCCGAAGAGAGCGGAAGGGTCGTGAGCGAAGCGGTGCGCGCGATGAAAACGATCGCGGAAAAAATTTCCATCATCGAGGAGATCGCCTACCAAACCAATCTGCTGGCGCTGAATGCGGCCATCGAGGCGGCTCGGGCCGGCGAGCACGGCAAGGGATTCGCCGTGGTGGCGACGGAGGTGCGCAAGCTCGCGGAGCGCAGCCAGGAGGCGGCCAAGGAGATCGGAAGTCTGGCGGGATCGAGCGTGAACGTCGCCGAGCGCGCGGGCCAGTTGTTGATCGAGCTGGTCCCCTCGATTCGTAAGACGGCCAATCTCGTCCAGGAAGTCGCGTCAGCTTCCCAAGAACAGTCGTTGGGCGTCGCGCTGATCAACAAGGCGATGAACCAGGTGGACGAGGTGATGCGGCGTAACGCCTCCGCGGCGGAGGAACTGTCGGCCACGGCGGATGACATGTCGTCCCAGGCCGAAGCGCTCCAACGGCTGGTCTCGTTCTTCCGGACGATGGCGCGAGATGAGGCTGCGACCGATCCCCGGAGGCCGGGAGCGCGCCCTGCTGCGGGTTCAGGGAACGGTGAACGCGGCGGTCTGATGGGCCGGGGCGGGCGCGCATCTGGATTACGGGCCGCGACGCGGGGAAACCTGGCGATGGCGCCCACGGAATCCGATCCCGATTTTCAACGGTTTTAGACCTGCCCGCGATGGACACGGTCGACGAATCGGCGGAGCAGACGCAGTACCTCACGTTTACCGTGGCGGGGGAAAACTGTGCCATCGGCCTTCTCACGGTGAAAGAGATCATTGCATACGACCCGAGCGTAACCGCGGTACCCACGATGCCTCCGACCATTCGGGGCGTGATCAACGTGCGGGGCAATGTGGTTCCGGTTATCGATCTTGCGGTGACGTTCGGGCTGCCGCGGAGTCCGATCACGAAGCGGACATGTGTCGTGATCGTGGAAGTGGACCTGGAAGGCGATCGCTCTGCGATGGGTGTCATCGCCGACTCGGTGAGTCAAGTCGTGGGTTTTTCATCCCGCGACATTGTACCCCTGCCGTCCCTTGGAACCCGGATACGGGTGGACTATCTAAAAGGCCTGGGCAAGATCGGGAAAATGTTCATCTTGATTCTGGACATCGATCGCGTGATGTCGGTCCACGAGTTGCTCGCGGGTGCCGCGACGACCGCCCCGGAGGCCGGGGGCCCATCTTCAAAAACACTGGGATGACCCGCACGGCGTTGCACGGTTGAGTGAAGCTTCCCGCAGCAAGCACGGTGCCGGAACAGTGAGCTGTCTAGCAGCATTTTTGTCGTTGCCGTGCAGTTTTGTTCGACGTTTTTGTCTCGATCTCCCCTGCGCCGCGATCGCGCGCCTGAAATCCCCTGGCACCACGCTTGCTTTACTCAGGGCGAACCCTATCTCGAGAGGGCTGCCTGATTGGATTATCAAGATTTTCGCAGGACAGGTCATTGGCCGACGTTGCTGTCGGCGTTCTTGTATTTCGATGTCAGCTTCATGGTGTGGGTGGTGCTGGGGCCTTTGGCTCTCTACATCACTCAGGACCTTGCGTTGAGCGTCGAAGAAAAGTTCGGCATCGTGGCCATCCCGATTTTGTTTGGCGCCGCGCTCCGTGTCCCCCTTGGAATCCTGGCCGATGAGATCGGAGCCAAGCGCGCGGGGCAGGTGGGCCAGCTCGTGGTCATAGCGGGCCTCGTCTACGCCTGGGTGGTTGGATTGAACACGAAGCTGGAGGTCGAGTTGCTTGGGGTGATCCTGGGTGTGGCGGGGGCGAGCTTCGCCGTGGCGCTGCCGCAGGCGAGCCGGTGGTACCCACCCCGCTATCAGGGGCTGGTCCTGGGGATCGCAGGGGCCGGCAACATGGGGGTGGTACTCGATGCGATGCTGGTTCCCTGGTTGGCAGAGCGATTCGGCTGGCAGGCCATGTTCGGTATCTTGCTGATCCCGGTGACCATCGTGTTCCTCCTATACTCATGGATGGCCAAGGATGCCCCAGACCGATCCGAACCGGTCACCTTGAGAAACTACGCACTCGTGCTCAAGGACCACGACACGTGGTGGTTTATGTTTTTTTATTCGATCACGTTCGGTGGCTTCGTCGGATTGAGCAGCGCCCTGCCCCTGTACTTCACTCAGTGGTACCATGCGTCGGGGGTCGCCGCGGGGATGATGGTCGCCATCGTCGTGTTCGCAGGGTCCTTGTTCCGGCCGGTGGGAGGCTGGCTGGCCGACCGGATCGGTGGAATCCGAACTCTCCAAATGTTATTCGCCGTGGTGGCGCTCATGTATCTGACCATCGCGGTGATGCCCGAGGGGCCGAGACCGGGAGGGGATGCCGTATCGCTCTCCAAGGTCGGGGGGTGGAGTGTGTTTGAGCTGCCGGGTGTGGCCTGGACGGCGGTGGGGATCTTTTTTGTGGGTGCCATGGCTCTGGGGATGGGCAATGGCTCCGTGTTCCAACTCGTTCCGCTCCGTTTCCGCCGCGAGATGGGGGTGATGACCGGACTGGTCGGCGCCGCCGGAGGGATCGGGGGGTTCTTCCTGGCCCGCGCGCTGGGCTGGTCGAAAGGGCTCACGGGAGAATTTGCCCTGGGATTCTGGGTGTTCTCGGGTTTGGCCCTCTTCGGTCTGTTCGGTTTGGTGGTGGTCAAATCCCGATGGAGGACCACGTGGGGGGCGGCCTCCGGCGCTCGCGTGTAGGGAGCCTGTCCATGAACGGCCATCTGCGGCGTTGTCGCTCCGCTCCGGTCCTCACGTACGAACCAGTACGCTGCGGTCCGGTGCTCGCTCCGCCTTGCATCTGGCCATTCCTGAACAGGCTCCAGCGTCTTGGCAATTCCGTATTCCTTTCTGGCGCGCAGGTGTAGAATACCGGGCCGATGAGTCAGACCGGATCCACCCACGAACTCCAGACGCGCATCGGGTTTCTGAGCGAGCAGGGACGGCGAGACGCCAACGAGGATTACGTCGCCTCCCATACCGGTGACGCCCGCCAGCGTGCGACCAAGGGCATCGTCGTGGCGGTGGCGGACGGGGTCGGCGGAGCGAACGGTGGGCGCCAGGCTGCCGAGGTCACGGTGCGAGGATTTCTCGACGGGTACCTGGGCCTGCCGGAGACGCTGGGGGTCGAGCGGTCGGCTGGCCGCGCGCTCGATGCCATGAATCGGTGGGTCTGCGCGCAGGGACGCCAGGATCCCGCCTTGCAGCACATGGCCACCACGTTCAGCGCGCTCGTGCTCCGAGGTCGTCAGGCGCACACCATCCACGTCGGGGACAGCCGCATCTACCGGTTGCGGGACGACCGGCTCACGCGGTTGACCACCGACCATACCCTGAACCATCCGGATCTTCGTCACGTCCTCTACCGAGCCGTGGGCATCGAGGATGTCCTGCGCGTCGATTACGCCGCCGACAGCCTCAAACTCCACGATCGGTTCGTCCTGTGCAGCGATGGCGTCCACGGCGTGCTCTCAGATCGAGCGCTCCAGGCGTCCATGGCCGAGCGGACCTCTCCCCAGGAAAGTGCCGAACGTCTCGTGCGCGCCGCGGTGGAGGCCGGCAGTCAGGACAACGTCACGGCGCTGGTCGTGGACATCATCGGGCTTCCTGCAGTGGACGAGGCCGAACTCGATACCGTGATTGATGCGCTGCCGATCGTCGAGTTGCCCCGGGCCGGCGATGTCGTGGACGGGTTCCGTCTGGTCGACGTGGTGTCGAACGGACGGTACAGTCGCCTGTTCAGGGCCGAGGACACCCAGGAGGGCCGAGACGTCGTGCTGAAGTTTCCCCATCCCCGGGTGGCCGGTGAGGCCGCCTACCGGCGTGCGTTCGTCCGCGAAGCATGGATTGCCTCGCGCGTTACGAGTCCCTGGGTCGGCGACGTGATCGAACTGCAGCCGGGTCGCAAGACCCGCCTCTACTCGGTCATGCCGTATTATCAGGGCGAGACGCTCGAAGCGCGCCTCGGACGCGACCCGGCGGTCTCGCTGGAAGAAGGCGTCAGTGTGAGTCTTGCTCTGGCCAAGGCGGTCTACGCGCTGAACCGTCTGCGCATCATCCACCGCGATATCAAGCCCGAGAACGTCCTGTTGCCGACCGAGGGGGGCCTGAAACTTTTGGATCTTGGGATAGCACGGCTGCCGGGCATCCAGGAATCATCCACGGAAGAAATCCCAGGCACCCCGAGCTTCATGGCGCCCGAGCTGTTCGAAGGCGCGGCGGGCGACGAGCAATCCGATGTCTACGCCCTGGGGGTGACCCTGTATCGGATGTTCAGCGGAGGGAACTATCCCTACGGCGAAGTGGAGGCATTCTCCCGTCCCCGGTTTTTAAAGCGCACCCCCCTCATGCAGTATCGTCCCGATCTTCCCGCGTGGCTCGATGCGGTCCTCGCACGGGCTACCGCCGTGGAAAAAGACCGGCGTTTTGCCGATGCGATGGAAGTGGCGTTCGAGCTGGAAAACGGCGTTGCCCAAGGGGGAAAACGCGTTCAGCAAACGCTCCCCCTGTACCACCGCAACCCGGTTCTGTTCTGGCAAGTGATCGCCGGACTCTTAGTCCTCGCGCTGCTTGCGACGTTGACCCTCTGACCATCCCCATTCGACCAACCGACCACGCCTAAGACATTCGTGTAGATCATCAGACGTTTTTGTCTCATCTCGACCAAGAGCGTCGGCGTGCGGCGCGATTTGATCGCGTTCCAGGGCCTGGCATTGCTCTTGTATTACATCAACCGCAGAGGGAGCGGCACACTCCGCCGAACGACTCATCGTAACGCGTCGTCCGACTCTCCCGACGCCTCGCGACGGGGTCTCGCCGAGTCACGCGCTGTCGCGGTCGTGCCGAGGCAACCGACGAGGGGGGCGGGAGGCTACCTCCTCCCGCCCTGTCCGGAGCGGTGAGGACGAGGACTGAGAACCACGAATCATGACCATCCGCGAAGGGGTCAAATACCCCACGTTTGCCGATCAATTCGCCACGATCGACTTCGAGGCCGACCCGCTGCCGATCCTGTGCCTCTTTCCGATCCCCGAACAGGTCTCGTTGGAGGAATCCTCGATCGGACTGTGCGGACTGGATTGTCTGCCGCGAACCGTGGCGTGGACCGACCTGTCATCTTTGCCCCGGGTGCGGCTCCGTGTACCGTTGGTCTGTCAGATCTTTAATTGGTCCGAAGAAGTGGAGTGGGAGGGAATCCGCTTGGCCGACGTCCTCGACGCGTACGGGGCCGAGACCGAGGCGGCCGGTTATTACAGCATTTATTCGCGCGACGGACATTTCTTCGAGACGTTGTCCCGCGATGAGGCCCGAGATCCGCGCGTGTTGCTCGCGTACGGCCTCAACGGCCGGCCGTTGCCGGATGTCCACGGCGGGCCCCTACGCTTGGTCGTCCCCTTTCTCCAGGGATATAAGAGCGTGAAGTGGGTGCGGTCGATCCGCGCGTTCCGGACCGACCCGATCGGCATCAAGCGCCTGCGGGGCCAGAGTCGAAGCGGACGGTTGAGTCAACAATGGCTCGATCGGCTCGGAATCAAGCCGCCAGAGGGGCGGGCGGGAGACCCGGAGTGATACCACGGGTGGTCGTCGTCGGCAACGGGATGGCCGGGGTGGCGGCGGTGGCGGAGATGGTCGCCGGGCCTTCGCCGCCGCGCATCACGGTGTTCGGCGCCGAGCCGTACGTCAACTACAACCGCATCCTTTTGTCGGACGTGCTGGCGTCCGCGAAATCCGTCCAGGACGCGATCCTCAACCCCCGCGAATGGTACGAAGGCCACGGGATCGACCTCCACACGGGGTCTCGGATCACCGCCCTCGACCTTTCACAGCGCGAGGTGGTGACTGAGGGCGGAGATCGCTGTGGCTACGACCGGCTGCTCCTGGCGATGGGGAGCACGCCCTTCCTTCCGCCGATGAGCGGCTTGGACAAATGCGGCGTCTTCACGTTCCGCAACATCGGCGACACCGAGGGCATGATTCGCTGGTCCGCGACTCGCACGCGTGCCGTCGTCGTCGGCGGAGGGCTCCTGGGGTTGGAGGCGGCTCGCGGCCTGACCAACCGGGGGATGGTCGTGACCGTGGTCCATCTGATGGGCCACCTGATGGAACAGCAACTCGACGCCGGGGCGGGCGCCTTGCTGAGACGGCGGATCGAGCGGATGGGGATAGGGATACGGCTCGGTTCTACGGTGGGAGAGATCCTTGGCGGCGAGACGGTGGAGGCCGTGCGCCTTTCCACCGGCGAAATCTTAGATGCCGAGCTCGTCCTGGTGACCGCCGGTATTCGCCCCAATGTTCAGTTGGCTCGCGACGCCGGCATGGCGGTCAATCGCGGCATCGTGGTGGACGAGCGCATGGCGACCTCCGTCGACGGCGTATACGCGGTGGGCGAGTGCGTGGAGCACCGCGGGAAAACGTACGGATTGGTTGCGCCATTGATCGAGCAGGCCAAGGTCGCGGCCGACTCGATTGCGGGCGAAGGGCGGCTGCGATACGAAGGCTCGGTCACGCAGGCCACGCTGAAGGTGGCGGGGGTCGAGCTGACGTCGATGGGGCAGGTGACTGCCGCGTCCGAGGCCGACGAGGAGCTGGTCTATAGCGACAGCGGCACCGGGACGTATAAGAAGATCGTGATCCGCGACAACCGCGTGGTCGGAGCGATCTTGCTGGGAGACGCCTCGGCCGGCGGGACGATCCGAGAATTCTGGACGACGGGCCGCGATGTCTCCGACGCCAGGACGACGCTCCTTGCGGGGCCAGCGGGTGAGACCGTACCGGTAAGCGCCATGGATCTGCCAGATACGGCGCTTATCTGCAACTGCAATAGTGTCACCAAGGGCGAAATTGTGTCGTCGGTTCAGGAAAAGGGCTGTACGTCACGCTCGGCGGTCGCCGAGTGCACGCGCGCGACGACCGGGTGCGGCACGTGCGCCGGTCTGGTCGACGAGATCCTGCTCGCGCTCGTTCGCGCACCAGCGGACGGAGCGCCCGCGTCGGCGAAACCCCCCAATAAAATCGAGAAGTTGAAAAAGGAAAAGTCCGGTTTGGACGTGCTTCCGGACCTGTCAAGATATGCTCGTGAGGGATGGGAGGCGATCACCGAAGAGGATGTGCAGCGGCTCAAGTGGTACGGGGTGTTTCTACGAACCCCGACGCCAGGCCACTTCATGCTCCGTGTCCGCGTGACCAACGGCATGGCGACCGCGGCGCAGTTTCGAGCGTTCGCGGCGATTTCGCGCGAGTTCGGTCGCGGATTTGCGGAGCTGACGACGCGGCAGCAGGTGCAATTGCGGTGGATGACGATCAATCAGATCCCCGAGATATTCGAGCGACTCAAGGCCGTCGGCCTCAACACGATGCAGACGGGGATGGACAATATCCGCAACGTGATGGGTTGCTCGGTCTCGGGACTTTCGTCAACCGAGGTTCTCGACACCGGTCCGATCACGCGGGCGCTGACCGATCTCTTCGTCGGCAACCGTGAGTTCACCGATTTACCTCGGAAATTTAACATCGTCATGACGGGCTGTCGCGAGAACTGTACCCACTCCGGATCGCAAGATATCGCCATGACGCCGGCGTCGAAAACCGTCGACGGAGAAGTCATCTACGGTTTCAACGTGGCGGTCGGCGGCAAACAGGGGTCCGGCGGGTTCCGTGGGGCGACCGCGCTGGACCTCTTTGTCCGTCCGGAGGAGGCGGTTGAAATCGCGAGCGCGATCATTTTGATATTCCGTGACCACGGACCCCGCGAATCGCGCAATCGCGCCCGATTGGCGTTTCTCATCGACGAGTGGGGTAGCAAACGTTTCCGCGCCGAGGTGGAGCGCCGGGTCGGCCGACCGCTTCAGCGCACGGGGACCGACGAGCGGAATCCCCGGAAGAAAAACATCCATATCGGGGTGTTTCGTCAAAGACAGCCCGGTCTCAATTATGTCGGTTTGGCCGTGCCGATCGGTCGACTGGGCACCCACCAGTTGCTCGATCTCGCCCGTCTTGCCGACGAGTACGGGAACGGAGAAATCCGGATTACCCCCGAGCAGAACATCGTCTTGGGCAGCGTGCCCGATCGCAGGTTGGGAGCGCTCTTGGAAGACGAACCGGTACTAAAAGACCTGCCATACAACCCTTCAGAGATCATGCGAGGATTAGTCGCGTGTCCCGGGACCGACTACTGCGGCCTGGCGGTCATCGAAACCAAGGGGCGGGCGCTCACGATCGCGAGATCGCTTGAGCGAAAACTGGCCGTGACAAAACCTGTGTCGATCCACTGGTCGGGGTGTCCCTCCGGGTGCGGGAATCATCTGATGGCTGACATTGGCCTGTTGGGAAAGCGCGCAAAGGTGGACGGCCGAGTTGTGGACGCGGTTGACATCTTCGTGGGTGGTCGGTCGGGGCCCAGGCCGGAGGCCGGAGTCAAGATCATGGAAGACGTACCGTGCGATCGACTTGAGACCGTACTGGAGGGCCTTGCAGTCCATGTGGTGCGTGAGAAGACCGTGGACATTGTCCGGGGGGATGGGACCGGAGCCCCAGCGATGGCAGTCGCGAACAGCTCTGGCGTAGCCGGACACACGGTGAAGCCCGTCGAGATCAGCGGAGACACGCCGTGAACGGGAATACTCTCCGGAAGGATCGCTCGGTTCCGTCGATGCGCGAGGCGGTAGAGCGCCTCGAACGGGAGTTGATCGTCCGGACGTTGGAAGCAACGGCAGGGAAGCAGTCCGAAGCCGCACGCCGACTCGGCATCAGTGAACGTGTACTTCGGTACAAGATGAAGAAATACGGCATCGTCCGCACGACAAAAGTGTCGTTTACCGACAAGAGTGTCTGATGGCCGGAAACCTTCTGTCTTCTCGTGTCGTTCGAAGGACGCGTGCTCCCATCGCGGAGGAAGCTCGACATTCTTGTCGTTTCATCGGTTCGATCCAGATCGGGCGAATGGCTCAAAATTATTCAATTTTTTCAGTGTAATATGCCTCCTCGTTAATGGCCAAACTATTCTGGCCTGGGTCTTGCTCATGATCCCGGACTATCCGGGCATTATCCACCGCTCCCGACGAGGGAGCCCACGGAGGAGGAAGTGATGCAGGCAGGGACAAACAGGACAGTGAAGCAGTGGACATGGGGTGTCGCAATGGCGATCGCGGCGCTGGGTGCGCCGGCCTACGGCGCTGATCCCGCGGCGGTCATGGACGGCCTCAAAGGCGTGTCGGTCAAGGGCTACGTCGAGGCCCAATACAACTACAACTTCAACACCCCAGGGCCGACTCCCAATCCGACAACCAGCTCGGTCCAGGCCAACGATTTTCGTGTGTTCGATACCAAGGCTGACAGTTTCACCTTCAACATGGCCGAGCTCTCGCTGACCAAGAGTTCGGACAAGGGGGCGGGATTTGGTTTGGTCTTGAACTATGGCCTCGATGCTGGGGCGATCAGGTCGGCTCCATTCCCGGCTGGGACAGGGACCTCTGATTTCAACGTGCAGCAGGCATACGTGACAGAGAAGATGTTAGGCGGGTCGCTGGAACTCAAGCTCGGAAAGTACGCCACGCTTTCAGGAGCCGAAGTGATCGAGGGGCCCAGCAACTATAACATCAGCCGATCCTATCTTTTCGGCTTCGCGATTCCATTCACCCACACGGGGGTGCGAGCCACCTATACGGCCCCGGTTCCCGGATTGTCCGTGGCGTTTGGGCTCAACAACGGATGGGATGCCATGAGCGACACAGACACTGGGAAGACTGCGGAGTTGCAGGTGGCCTATGCACCGATGGACCTGCTCTCGCTGGGGGTGACGGGCTATTACGGTCCTGAAACTTCTGTTTCAGGGAGTGATAACCGCGGCCTCGTTGACGTGTTGGCCACGATCAAGCCCATGGGCAATCTTGCCGTGGTTATCAACTACGACCGAGGGTCCCAGAAGGACACCGCGGTGGGCAACTCCCTGTGGCAGGGCTATGCGGTCTATGCCAACCTCGGGATTGGCGACAAGCATGCTGTCACCCTGCGCGGCGAAGTCTTTGACGATCAGGATGGGTTTAAAACGGGTTTTGTCCAGACGTTGCGGGAGCTGACGGCCACCGTGTCCTGCAAGATGGTGGATAGCCTCGAGTTGCGTGCAGAAGTCCGTCACGATGAGTCTAATCTAGACGTGTTTGTGGATGACAAGGGCGTCGCGAAGGATAATCAAAACACCGTCGCGCTCGCCGCGTACTACACATTCTAACGATCCGGCAGGAAGGAGTTCGGTCTATGAGCAGCAACGGTGCAGTGCGACGAGCGTGGGTGATGTTGGCGACGATGGCGGTCTTGCTCCTGGCCGTTCCCTTCTGGGGAATGGCCCAGGAGGCGACACCGCCCGCTCCGGCGGCTGAAGTGGCGGCGCCGGCGGCTGCAGCCCCGGCGCCGAAAGTGGACAGCGGCGACACCGCGTGGGTGTTGACGTCCACGGCGCTGGTGCTGCTCATGACCGCGCCCGGGCTGGCGCTCTTCTACGGCGGGATGGTCCGCAAGAAGAACGCGCTGGGGACGATCATGCACAGTTTCATTATTCTGTGCCTAGTGAGTGTCATCTGGGTTCTGTGGGGATATTCGCTAGCCTTCGGGCCCGACAAGGGCGGTGGGTGGATCGGCGGGCTGGAATGGTTCGGGTTGAACGGGGTCGGCGGCGACCCGAATGCGGACTACGCGGCGACGATTCCGCATCAGGCCTTCATGATCTTCCAGATGATGTTCGCGGTGATCACGCCCGCCCTCATCACCGGGGGGTTTGCCGAGCGGATGAAATTCTCGGCGCTGCTCCTGTTCGTCACGCTGTGGTCCACCTTCGTCTACTCTCCGCTGGCCCACTGGGTCTGGGGAGTCGGAGGATGGGTGCGCACTTTTGGCGCGCTCGATTTTGCTGGGGGCACCGTGGTGCATATCAGCTCCGGTGTCGCCGCCTTGGCGGCGGCTCTCATCATCGGGAGGCGCCGCGGATATGGCACCGATTCATTCGCCCCGCACAGCCTGCCGCTCACCGTGTTGGGGGCGTCCTTACTGTGGTTCGGATGGTTCGGGTTTAACGCCGGCAGCGCGCTGGCGGCTGGCGGCGGGTTGGCCACCAGTGCGTTCGTCGTCACCAATACGGCCACGGCTGCCGCCGCGTTGACCTGGATGTTCGTGGAGTGGGGCTATCGCGGAAAGCCGACCGTCTTGGGCGCCGCCAGCGGTGCCGTGGCCGGACTCGTGGCGATCACGCCAGCCTCAGGATTCGTCGGACCGATCTCATCGATCTGGGTCGGCGTAGGGGCGGGGGTGCTCTGCTACTTCGCGTGCATCATCAAAGCGAAACTCGGTTACGATGATGCCCTCGATGTCGTGGGCGTCCATGCAGTGGGCGGAACGTGGGGCGCATTGGCGACCGGGCTCTTTGCCTCGAAGGCCATTAATTCCGCCGGTGCCGACGGGCTCTTCTTCGGCAATCCGGGCCAGTTTCTCATCCAGATCAAGGCGGTCCTGGTCACCTGGGTCTTCGTCTTCATCGCGTCCTTCGTGCTCCTGAAGGTCGTCGACGTGCTGGTAGGCTTGCGTATCAGCGACGAGGAGGAGAAAATGGGGCTCGACTTGGCCCAACACCACGAGAGCGCATACAACTAACGCCAACCGGCTCACATCATGGAGCACGGGTGTGAGGGTAGCCACACAGGCCGACCCGACACCGAAGGGGAGACGCATGAAGAAGATCGAAGCCATCATCAAGCCATTCAAACTGGACGAGGTCAAGGAGGCGTTGACCGAGTTGGGCGTGCAGGGCATGACGGTCACCGAGGTCAAAGGTTTCGGGAGGCAGAAGGGGCACAAGGAGGTCTATCGCGGCGCGGAATACGTTGTGGAATTCGTCCCGAAGGTCAAAGTGGAGGTCGTGGTGGCCGACTCCCTGGCTCCGCGTGCGGTGGATACCATCATGCGGATGGCCAAGACGGGCACGATCGGCGACGGGAAGATCTTCGTCACCTCGGTCAGCGAAGTCATCCGAATCCGCACCGGTGAAACCGGCGACGGCGCGCTGTAACGACGGAGATCGGTTTGGGAGGTGTCTGCGTAGGGGCGACCGGCCGGTCGCCCCTACGCTACCGTCGGATGACGGGGCAGAAGGGCGAGAAACGCCTCCTCGTCCATCACCGTAATTCCGAGGTTTTTAGCCTTCTCCAGCTTTGACCCCGGTTCTTCACCGGCCACAACGATATCCACCTTACGGCTCACGGTATCACTCACGCTGCCTCCGGCTGCCCGGATCGCGTCCTGCGCTTGTCCCCGCGTCAACGACGTCAGCGAGCCCGTCAGGACAAAGGTCTTCCCGGCGAGCGGGCCCGCCGTGTCCTCGTAGGCCATTCGAAGACCAGCCGCCCGCAGACGCTCGATGAACTTCCGGTTCTTGGGCTCGTCGAAGAACGCTCGCACGATCCCGGCGATGACGGGACCCACGTCGCGGACGTGGGCGATGTCCTCCTCGCTCGCGGCCATCAGCGCGTCCATCGTCCGGAACGTCTCGCAGAGTTTTTCGGCCGTTTTCTCGCCGACGTGTTGGATGCCGAGGGCGAAGAGCACGCGTTGAAACGGCCGAGACCGGCTCGCATCGATCGCATCGATCAGATTCGCCGCGGTTTTGTCCTTCACGCGCTCCAGTTTCAGGAGCCGTTCCTTTGTCAGTCGATAGAGGTCGGCGACATCTTTGATATACCCTTCGTCCAGCAGACGTAGCGCCCACTGTTCGCCCAGGCCGCGGATCTCCATCGCGCCCTTGGAGACGAAGTGCTTGACCCGTTGTTCGAGCTGCGCCCGGCACGCGGCATTGACGCACCGCGAGAGCACCTCGCCGGCGGGCTTGACCACATTGCCGCCGCAGACGGGGCATGACGCGGGCACGACGAATGGGCGCTCTTCCCCCGTGCGCCGCTCGGGGATCGACTTCACGATCTCGGGGATCACCTCGCCCGCGCGTCGAACGACGACCCAGTCTCCCTCGCGTACGTCCTTCTTCGCGAGAATGTCCTCGTTGTGGAGCGTGGCCTTGCGCACGGTCACCCCGCCGACGTGGACCGGATCGAGCATCGCCACGGGAATCAGCGCACCATAGCGACCCACCGTGATCGCGATCTCGCGCACGCGGGTCGTGGCCTCCTCGGCGGGGAACTTGTACGCGATCGCCCAGCGTGGTCGCCGCGAGACCTCGCCCAACTCGCGCTGCACGTCCAGGTCGTCTACCTTGATCACCGTGCCGTCGGTGTCGTAGTCGAGCTCTTTGCGACGGGTTTCCCATTGCTGCGAGAAGGCCCACGCCGCATCCAAATCGGGCAGGCGTTCACTGTGGGGGTTGACCGGGAAGCGAAGGCGCTTGAGGAAATCCAGTGTTTCCCAGTGCGTACGCAGCGTGTGACCTTCGATCACACCGACCGAGTACGGGAAAAACTGGAGCCGCCGCTCGGCGGTGATCGTCGGGTCGAGCTGACGGATCGCGCCGGCCGCCGCGTTGCGGGGGTTGGCGAAGAGGGATTCTCCCTGCTCCATCCGGCGCCGGTTGATCTCGGCGAACGCCCGGCGCGGCATGTACGCCTCGCCCCGCACTTCGAGGACGTCGGGCGGGTTGGGGCCGAGCCGGAGCGGGATCTGGCGGATCGTGCGTAGATTCTGCGTCACGTCCTCCCCGACGAAGCCGTTGCCGCGGGTCGCGCCGCGAACGAAGACGCCGCGCTCGTACCACAACGCAATGGCCAGCCCGTCGATCTTGAGTTCCCCCACGTACCTGATCGGACGGTCGCCGACCCGATCGCGGATCCGACGTTCGAGGTCGAAGAGCTCCTCGCGGGTGAACGCGTTTTCCAGGGAGAGCATCGGGATGCGGTGCTCGACGCGCTCGAAGCGGTCGACCGGCGCGGCGCCGACCCGCTGGGTGGGGGAGTCCGGTGTGAACAGTTCGGGGTACGTGCGCTCCAACTCGCGCAACTCGACCATCAGCCGATCGAACTCCGCGTCGCTGATGGTCGGTGCGTCGAGGATGTAGTAGCGGTAGTTGTGCTCTTCGATCTCGCGGCGGAGTTCCGAGGCGCGTTGGCGGGCTTGGGCGCTCATGGCCATCGCCGTCATTCTACCGACTCGGCCGGTCCCCCTCAAGCCCACCGGGTGAATCGAGGGGGCGTCCCGGGACCTCGGAACGACGGACCTTAACGGTCATCTCCCGAAACAGCGGACGGCGCGGGGAAGTCCTTCCGCAACTGGTAACGCTTGATCAATTCGTGAAGGGTCGGTCGGCTGATCCCCAGTTCCAGTGCAGCCTGACTGATCTTCCCGTTGCAGCGCTGGAGCACGGTTCTGATGTGTTTGCGCTCGGCCTCTTCGCGGACTTCTCGCAGGGAGAGGGCTGGGCTCTCACCGGTTGGCGCGGCCAACTCGAGGTCGTGGGTGGTGATCACTTTACCCTCCGCCATGATGATCGCCCGTTTCATCCGATGCTCGAGCTCGCGGACGTTGCCGGGCCAGGGCGAGTTCCGGATGGCCTTCAGCGCCTCGCCGCTCAAGCCTTTGAACTCTTTTTGGTACTGCCACGCGAACTGATGCAAGAACGCGTTGGCGAGCAGCACGGCGTCGTCGTCGCGCTCGCGCAGCGGGGGAAGCGGGATGGTGACGACGCCCAGTCGGTAGAAGAGATCTTCCCGAAACCGCTTTTCGGCGGTCTCGCGCTTGAGATCGCGGTTGGTCGCGGCGATAACCCGGACGTCGAGCGGAATGGTTTCCCGCCCGCCCACGCGTTCGATCCGGTGTTCCTGCAGGAAACGGAGGAGTTTGCCTTGGAGCGACGACGGGAGCTCGCCGATCTCGTCCAGGAACAACGTCCCGCTGTCGGCGTACTCGAACTTGCCCTTGCGTCGCGCGTCGGCGCTGGTAAACGATCCTTTCTCGTGCCCGAACAACTCGCTTTCCAGGAGCGTTTCGGGGATTGCGCCGCAATTGATCGTGACGAAGGGGTTCTGCGCGCGGTTGCCGGCCCGATGGATGGCCTTCGCGACCAGTTCCTTGCCTGTCCCGCTCTCTCCAACGACCAACACCGACGCGTCGGTGTTGGCTACTTTGCGGATGGCGGCAAAGACCCGTTGCATGGGGGCGCTCGCGCCCACGATCTCCTCGAAACCTTGCTGGGTGATCTGGCGGCGTAGCGCGGCGTTTTCCCGCTCGAGGTTCGACAAGAGGGCGGCCCGCTTGAGGACCACCCTGACCTCCTGCAAGTCGGCCGGTTTGGCGAAGAAGTCGAACGCTCCTTGTTCGACGGCCTTGAGCGCGTTGGCGTTGTCCTGGTTCCCGGTGATGACGATGACCTTCGTCTGACGGTCCACGGCCAGGATTTCTCCGAGGGTTTTCAGGCCTTCTTCCGCCCCGCGGGGCGCTGGAGGGAGACCCAAGTCGAGCGCGACGAGCGAGGGCCGTTCCCGCTGCATCTGCGCGAGCGCGGTGGCGCGATCTTCAGCCAGGAACACGTCGTATTCGTCGTTGAGCGCCCACTGCATTTGGTTACGAATGACGTCTTCGTCGTCCACGATCAGCAGTTTCGGTTTGGTCATGGCCCCTCATCGGCGGCGGATGGGATCGAGAACGTCAGCGTGCTCCCCTCGCCCTCTCGGCTCTGAACGCGCACGCGGCCTCCGTGCGCTTCGACGATGGTCTTGGATTGGTAGAGCCCGATGCCGAACCCCTGGCTCTTGGTGGTCGCAAAGGGCTTGAACAGACGGGTCTGGAGAAAGTCCGGCGCCATGCCTTGACCGTTGTCCGAGACCGAACACGCCACCATCCCGTCCTCGACTCGCGTGGCCACGCGAATCTCGCCGTCGCGGGCGGTGGCTTCTTCGGCGTTGAGCACCAGATTGGTCAGGACCTGCTTGAGTTGCGCTGGGTCCGCGCGAACGAGCGGAACCTCCCGGAAATCGGGAACCAGTTTCGATCGGACGGACGGTGACAGTTCGGCGAGAACGGCATGGGCCAGTGCGTTGAGGTCGACGGCCTCGTACGCGGGCTCCGGGAGGTGCGAGAGTGCGCGCAAGCGGTCCATCAGGCGCGTCATCTTCTCCACCGTCTGGGAGAGACTCGCCAGCGCGTCCTGACGGAAGGCCGGATTGTCGAAATTGCGGCGCATGTTGTCCACGAGCAGCGACAGCATCGACACGAAGTTCTTTAAATCGTGCAGCAGGAACGTGGAGAAGGCGTGGAAGGCCTCCATTTCTTTCGAACTGACGAGTTGATGCGACAACTGAGCGTTGAACAGGTTGCCGGCAGCCTGCTTGGCCATAGTTCTCATCAAATCGTAGTCTTCGTCGCCCAGGGTGAAACCCGACTGACTGGGCGACAGGCCCAGGATGCCGATCACGCGGCTCTGCACCATCAACGGCACCAGAATGCTCACGTTCAGGGCTTCCAGGGCCGCGCGTTGCGGGATGTCCAGCGCGAGTCGCTGGGGATGGTCCACTGGCGCGTCCGGGAGCATCGGATAGTCGCGCGCCGCGAGAACCGCCACGGTCGCGGGGTCCCACCGCATCGTGCCGGGCAAGGCGGCTTCGCCATAGACCACCAGGAACTCGCGCTCTCGGTCGTCGGCGAGCCACAGGATCGTGCGTTTGATCCAAAAGGTCTCAAAGATCATCACCGCCAAGGCGGGGGCGATCTCCCCGACCGTAGGTTTGGAACTCAGGCGTTCGGTCAACTCCAGCCACTCCTTCCGGTAGTCGTATTTGTACTTGAAAAAGTGCCGGTCGATGAACACCTTGAGTCGTTTGCGGACGTCGTAGGAGAGCAGAAGGATGCCCAAGGCGACCAAGCACACCAGTACCAGAAGCGATCCCAGATAGGCGCTAAGCGTGTTGCCCAGGCTCTTGACCGCCTGGGCCGCGGCGCCGACCGCCAACAGGTAGCCGCCGACCGCCACGACGGTGACCGAGTTGTACACGACGTAGCGCGACACGAAGACGTCCACGTCCAAGAGGCGGTGCCGCACCAGTGAAAACGTGATGAGGCCGCACCCGAGCAAGATGGCGGTCGAGACCAGGGGAGCGATCGACGGTTCGACGGCTGAAAAGAGCAGTGCCTGGCTGAGGGCATAGATCATGACAACCATGATGGAGACGATTCCCAAAACGAAGTATTTGATCCTCCATCGCTGGTCGTGGTCCGCCGCCCGAAAGGTCCGCTCGAAATTGGCGACGACCGTGGTGAACGCCAACAACAGGAAGACCGAACCCCAAAATCCCTCCCGCTCCAACGCGAAGTCGTCGGTAATGAATCGGCCCAGTCCCAAGACCGCCAGGGCGCCCATCGTGAGCGCGGCCGACGCCCAGAGCCCGATCCGCCATCGCGTGACATACTGGGACGGGTTCGCGCGGCCGAACATCAGGCTGAAGGCCAGCCAGGGACCGGGGAGAAGGATCTGACCGGCCAGCGCGATCTTCTCCCAGAAGACGGACGAAAGGTCGGACGCGGACTGCACCGCCATGAAGTGCCCGAACTCCATCGACGCCAGGGACAACATTCCCAGCGCGAAACTTTGGTGAACGCGATGGCGAGGGTTTCGGGATAGAACAAACAGCGTTAAGGCGAGGCAACAGAGCGCACTGAGTAGGGACAGACCGGACCACAATAGTGTCATGTCCCCGATTCTATGCCTTTTTCACAACGGTCGCAAACCCGCACCGCGCCAAGGGCGCGGACTAAAAATTCTCCCCGATCCATACGGGTGACGAAGTAACCCGCACCGCGCCAAGGGCGCGGACTGAAAACGTGCCGCAGGCCACCCCGCGTGTGGCGCAGCAACCCAGGGACGGTCGCCCGCCACGAACGTTGGGGCCGCGGGTTTTTGCTTCGCCCCGGTGATTCCCGTACAATAGCCGCGTGCGGAAGTATCTCACGGTCTTTCGGGTCAACTGGCAGAACTCCCTGCAATACCGCGCCCCCACCGTCATTTACATCCTCGGCTATGCGCTGTATGTCTCGGTCCTGTTGTTCCTGTGGACGGCCATCTACCGCGAGGGAGGTCGCGTGGGGCCGTATTCGCTCGCCGAGTTGGTGACGTACTACCTTATCCAGTTCGTCATCAACACGGTCGTGTTATCGTACGTGAGCTGGGAGATCATCGACCAAATCCGGGAGGGATTTTTCTCTCACTTCCTCGTCAAACCGGTGGATTATTTCGCCTACTGGTTTACGATCAACCTATCGGGCAAGCTTTTCGAGACGATTCTGATCCTGCTGGCGGTTGCCGGGTTCGGGCTGGTCGTGGGGCCGTCGGTGAGCCTGCCCTCCGATCCCCTGACCTACGCGAGCTTTCTCGCGGCGATGGCGTTGGGTATCGTCCTGGCGTTCGAGCTGGAGTTTTGCATCGGGTTGATCGCGTTTTGGCTGGTGCAGGTCCGGGTGTTCAAGTACATGCTCCAATACGCCGTGTTCTTCTTCGCGGGCACGCTGTTGCCGCTCGACCTCTTTCCACGGGTATTGGCCGAGGTGGCCGCCCACCTGCCGTTTCAATACCTGGTCTTCGTCCCGATCCAAATCTTCTTAGAGAAACGGCCCGCTCCGTTGGCGGATTTCGCGGCGGCAGGGGCGTGGATCGCGGCGTTCTACTTCCTCGCGCGGTGGGTGCTCGCGCGAGGAGTAGCCCGGTATGAAGCGGTTGGGAACTAGCGCAGTGAGGACACTCCGTCGGTATCTGTCCCTCTACCGATCGTTCCTCGCGCACAACCTGAAGAACGAGATGATCTACCGCGCCAACTTCGTGCTCTTGGTCGGGATGGATATCTTCTTCATGGGAATCAACATCGCGTTCTTCGCAATCCTCTACGCCAACGTGACGACCATCGGCGGCTGGACGTTCCACCAGACCATGATCCTCATCGGCAGCGTGGGTCTCGTGTGGGAAGCCGCGTACCTTCTCTTCCGCCAAGGATTTCTCGAATTGGGCGACTATGTCCGAACCGGGCAGTTCGATGCCTTGCTCGTGAAGCCCGTCCGGCCGAATATCCACCTGGGGTTTCGCCACGTGTCGCTCACCGAGAGCCTGGGCGAGGGCGTGATGGGGCTGGGGCTGGTGGCGTACGGTTTCGCCCATGTCGGAACCGGTTGGCTGGCGATCCCGCTCTACGTGGCGATGCTCGCGGTGTCGCTCGTCACGTACTATGCGTTTTGTCTCGCGATCAACAGTGCGGTGTTTTGGATCGTCAAATCGCAAGAACTGAACAGCATCGTCTACACGTTCATGGAGACGGCCCGCTACCCGCGCGATATCTACCGCGGTCTCGGTAAAGCGATCTTCACGTTCGTCATCCCCATCAGCCTGATCGCGACGGTGCCCGCCTCGGTCCTCGCCGGCCGCCAAGACTGGGGGCTCATCGCGTTGGCGCTGGCGGTCGCTGGCGGGATGATGAGCGGAGCGACCGCGCTGTGGAATTGGAGTCTCAAACATTATTCGTCGGCAAGTTCGTGAACAATTGCGGGGATCGTAAAAGAGGGTGAGGCACCGCCTCGCCCCTACGAAAGACGACCCGTCTGCGTAGGGGCGACCCGGTGGGTCGCCCGAACCGTACCAGGAACATGTGATGGCGGCCATCGAGGTCAAGGGGCTCAGCAAGACCTTTGACTACTTTAAAAAAGAGCCAGGCCTCAAGGGATCGCTCAAGAGCCTGTTCTGGCGCGAGACGCTGTACCAGCACGCGGTGAAGGATGTATCGTTTTCGATCGAGGAGGGCGAGCTGGTGGGGTTTCTCGGGCCGAACGGGGCAGGGAAGACGACCACGCTCAAAATCCTCTCGGGAATCTTGTATCCCACGGCGGGCGAGGTGTCCGTGTTGGGCCACGTGCCCTGGAAGCGCGAGGCCGCCTACCAGCGCGCCTTTTCGATCGTGATGGGCCAGAAGAACCAGCTCTGGTGGGACTTGCCGGCTCGCGAGTCGTTTGCGCTGAACCGAGATATTTATGCGATCGATCGCGTCGAATATCAGCGCATCCTCGACGAGTTGGTCGAGATTATGGGCATCGGGCACCTGTTGGATGTTCAAGTTCGCAAGCTCTCGATGGGCGAGCGGATGAAGTGCGAGCTGATCGCCGCGTTGTTGCACCAACCCCGCGTGTTGTTTCTGGACGAGCCCACGATTGGATTGGACGTGATCTCGCAGGAGAACATCCGGACTTTCATCGAAGAGTACAACCGAGCGCGCAAGACGACCGTGGTCTTGACCAGCCATTACATGCGCGACGTGGAGCGGTTGTGCCGGCGCGTGCTGGTCATCAACGACGGCCGTATCATTTATGACGGGGCCTTGAGCGAGTTGGCAGACCGGTACGTGGATCATAAGATCGTCACCCTCCGCTTGGCGGAGCGGGTTCCGGACGAAACGCTCGCGCGGTACGGTAGCGTCAGCGAACGCAATGGCCTGACCGTGACGCTCAAGGTTCCTAAGAAGGATCTCGCCCAGACGGCCCACGCGCTGCTAAGCGCGCTGCCGGTGGACGATCTGTCGATCGAGGAGGTGGCGATCGAATCGGTGATTGCCACCATGTTCGCGGAAGGAGCGGGGAGGCCGAATTGAAGAGGGTCAGCGTGCCGTCGTGGGATTTGGGCGATCTGTATGCGGGGCCGGATGACCCGGCCCTTCGAAACGATATGACGGAGACCTTGGATCGCGCGGTGGAGTTCGAGAACCGCTACCGCGGTCGGATCGCCTCGGGCGCGCTCTCGGCCGCGGAATTTTCGGACGCCGTCGCGCTGATCGAGGCGATGTACGAGCGGATCCGCAAAGTCGTCGCCTACGCGTCGCTGGTCTTTTCCGCCGACACGAGTCAGCCGCGCCACGGCGCACTGTACCAGTCCGCGCGCGAACAGGCCACGGCGCTGCGCGAGCACCTCACGTTCTTCGAGCTCGAATGGGCGAGGCTGCCGGACGATCGGGCGACCGAGTACCTCACCGCACCCGAATTAGCTCGGTACCGGCACTACCTGGAGGTGGAGCGGCGGATGGCGCCCCATCGCTTGTCCGAACCCGAGGAACTGGTCCTCGAGGCCAAAGAAAATACCGGCGTTCGAGCGTTCGAACGACTGTTCGACGAAACGATGAGCCACGCGCGCTTTGTGCTCGCCCACGGCCGCACGCGGAAGACGCTGGCCGAACAGGAAATCCTCTCGCGGCTTCACGTCTCGGATCGAGCCGTTCGGAAGGCCGCCGCGCGCGGCCTCTCCAGGGGGCTCGCCGTCCACTCTCATCTCTTGACATACGTCTTCAACGTCGTGATCGCGGACCACGCCGGTACCGATCGGATGCGGAGATTCCCGACGCCCATGGCGGGGCGAAACCTGTCGAACGAGATCGAGCAGCCCGCGGTGGACGCGCTGATGGAGGCGGTCGAAACCGGTCATGGATTGGTCCAGCGGTACTATCGGTTGAAACGCCGGCTGTTGGGCGTGGACACCTTATTCGACTACGATCGATACGCCACGATTTCGTCGGCCGAACGGACGGTGGACTGGACGGCCTCGCGCGAGATCGTGCTCTCGGCATTCGGAGCGTTCTCCCCGCGGATGCGAGAGATCGCGGCGCTTTTCTTCGAACGCCGATGGATCGACGCGGCCATTCGTCCCGGTAAACGCGGTGGCGCCTTTTCGCACAGTACCGTGCCGTCGGTGCACCCTTACGTGCTGGTGAACTACGCGGGTACGCCGCGCGACGTCATGACCGTGGCGCACGAACTGGGCCACGGCGTCCACCAGTACCTCTCGCGCGGGCAAGGGTGTCTACAGGCCGACACGCCGCTCACGATGGCCGAGACCGCATCGGTGTTCGGAGAGATGCTGGTGTTCAAAGCGCTGCAGACCGCTGAGACCGATCCAGAGCGGGCGCTGGCTCTGGTGTGCGGCAAGATCGAGGACTCGTTTTCGACGATCTTCCGGCAGGTGGCCCTGACGAGGTTCGAACAGACCCTCCACGCCGCCCGGCGTCACGAGGGGGAGTTGACCACCGCGCGCGTCAATGAGCTGTGGATGGCGGCCAATCGCGCGATGTTCGGCGACGCGGTCGTTCTCACCGATGACTATGCGCTGTGGTGGAGCTACATCCCCCACTTCATCCACTCGCCGTTCTACTGCTATGCCTATGCGTTTGGCGCGCTCCTGGTGTTTGCTCTCTACCGTCGGTACCTCGATGAGGGCCCGGCGTTTGTCCCGAAGTACGTCGCCCTGCTGGCGGCCGGTGGATCGGACGCTCCCGAACGGCTTCTGGCCAAGGTGGGCGTGGACATCACCGAGCGCGGTTTTTGGGGCGGCGGCATCGAGGTGTTGAAAACATGGGTGGACGACGCCGAACAACTGGCCGCGCGACGAACGGCTCCGCGGGCGAAACGGGCAGGGCGACCGAGGTCGTAGCGATACGTGCATCGCTGACGGCCCAGGCCCGTTCTGAGCGTGGCAGAAAAAAAGCCGGTGGGGTCCGTCCCACCGGCTTCGAAAAATCACCGCTCTTAAAACACCATGCCCGCGCTCAGAGCGAGGGCGGTTTGGTCAACGAGTCGTAGTTCGAGGTCGAGCGTCACGTTGCTGCGGCTCTTGGCGCCGAGGCCAAGAAAGAGGCCGAAGCTCTCGTCCTCTTGGCCTCCAGCCACGAAATTGTCGACACCGGACCATGCGAAGCCGCCGTAGGGCATGAGAATGAACTCGGCTCCTCCTTTCTTCGGATCGACCGTCGCTCTAGTGTCGAGGACGGCCCCGAGTGCCGCGTCATATTCGGCCCAGCTCGCACGTGCTGTTCCCTGATCGGCCCTGATTCTCAGCGTCTGGAATACGCTGCCGATCTTTAAGTGGGCGTCCGGGATGCTGGCCCAGGTCGTTTTAAACCCCACGCCGAACGCCGGACCGATATCCGTGTCAACGCTTCCCCCGGGCTGGTTGATGGTGACATCCCCGAATCCGAGCCGAAACTCCAGATCCAACCGATCGTCGACGCCGATGGCCCCCTTCACGAAGGCCTGCGAGCTCTCCGCGTCCTGCCCGCTCGTCTCCAAGTCACGGCTCAACAAGAGGTTGACCTCACCGCCTAACGATGTCCTCCCGGCCCCTGTGGTCGCGGCCGGGATCCCGATGGGCGCGGCCTCCGTCGTGGCCACCCCGAGGCTCCCGATGATGAAGCCCAGCAGGGCAACAGTCCCTACGCGTTGCCTCCCTGTTCTATCGAATCTCCGCATGCTCCCCCCTTGGTGAAGATGTGTTATCTGGTCATGATCAGCGCCGTTCCGGCCGCCGGATGCGTTATACCAAATCCGACGGGCGAAGACAATTTATTTCTCGCTTTCTTGGGTGTCCTTGTGGTATAGTCAACTCGTCCATGAACCGAGGGCCGGTATTCCCTCCCACCGAACCAGCATCGTAGTCGCTCCTGCCTTTCGATCTGCGCATCGGTTGTCTTCCAATAGGGCCGTATCCGTTCTTCGAGTTCTCATACGAACCGCCGGCATGAGCCGGCTTTGCCGCGTGGTGTCCATGAAGGACATCTGTCGGTAGAAAGGATCACTCAGCATGTCGTTTTCACAATTGGGCCTTGCGCCAGAACTCGTCCGAGCCGTCGAACGAGCAGGTTATCACACCCCGACCCCCATTCAAGAACGGGCGATTCCGCCCGCGCTGGCTGGGGTTGACGTCTTGGGGTGTGCCCAAACCGGCACGGGCAAGACGGCGGGGTTTGTGCTCCCCATCCTCCAACGCCTGGCGGGGCGGCGCGCGTCGTCGCCTCGGGCGTTGATTTTGACCCCCACGCGAGAACTGGCTGCGCAAATCAGCGAGTCGGTGAGAACCTACGGCGCGTTTCTTCCGCTCAAGTCCACGGTCATCTTCGGCGGCGTCGGGTACGGCCCTCAGGAGCTGGCGCTGCGGCGCGGAGTGGATATCGTCGTGGCGACCCCGGGACGGCTGCTCGATCACCTCCAGCGGAAAACGGTTCGCTTCGATGCGCTGGAAATTCTGGTGTTGGATGAAGCCGACCGGATGCTTGACATGGGCTTCATTCAGGACATCAAGCGAATCGTGGCCGTGGTGCCGAAGACTCGGCAAACCCTGATGTTCTCCGCCACCATGCCGACGGCGATTCTGAAATTCGCCGAGGAGATGCTGGTACGACCGACGAAGGTCGAGGTCGCGCGGTCCGCGACCACCGTGAACGACGTGACCCAGGTTGTCCATCCGGTCGATCACGATCGGAAACGCTCGCTGTTGGTGCACCTCCTCAAAGACAGCGCGATGAGCCGGACGATCGTGTTCACCCGCACCAAGCACGGCGCGAACCACCTGACCGACCATTTGGAGCGGAACGGTCACGCCGCGACGGCGCTGCACAGCAACAAGAGCCAGGGGGCGCGCGCCAAAGCGCTCGGTGATTTCCGTGCCGGGAAGGCGCGAGTCTTGGTCGCGACGGACATCGCATCCCGCGGGATCGATGTCGCCGACGTCTCCCACGTCGTGAACTTCGACCTGCCCAACACGTATGAGGACTACGTCCACCGGATCGGTCGAACGGCCCGAGCCGGGGCGTCGGGGTGCGCGATCTCGCTCATTTCCGAGGTGGATCGGGGAGGTTGGCGCGATATGGAGCGGATGGCCCGCACGCCGATCTCTCAGCAAGTGGTGGAAGGGTTTGAACCCACTCCGGGTCGCTCGCGGCCTTCGGGTGATGGGTCCGGCCGGACCGGTCGAGGGAGGGGAACCTCGCCGGCGCGGCGATTCGATCGGAATTTGAGTCCGCGGCGTCCCGGGCGTCTCGTTCCCGCGTAACACCGCATCTTTCCGTTTCCTCCCTGAACACGGGAGGGGCAGGTCTCCTGCCCCTCCCGTCGTTCGTTCGGCGCCCAGTTTCCCCCTTTGTTCGGACAAACCCCATCGCTCACCGTACGGCCTCCGGCTCCGCGTATTGTGGGCCCGCGGGGCCAAGCACGATGTATTTTCTGGTGGAATTTTCCATCCGGTTTACGGGTTCAACGGAACAGAACTGGGGACAGTATGTCTTTCAAGGCTATGCTGAAACCGCACGGATTTGTACATCTCGTGGTGTATCTCTCGGTTGCCCTTGTTCCGGCTGGTTGTGGGGGAGGCGGTGGTTCACCCACGGCACCTTCGCCCGGCAGCGAGCCGGCTCCCATCGACGTGTCCGTTTTGATCAGTCCGGTATCCGTGACGCTGACCGCTCAAGGACGCGTGACCTTCACCGCGACGGTGGCTGGCACCGATGATACCGCAGTAGATTGGAAAGTCGCGGAAGGACTCGAAGGGGGAACGGTGACGGCGGACGGCGCCTATAGCGCTCCGGCGACTCCCGGGACGTACCACCTGCAGGTGAGCTTGCGGGCCGACCCCGTGAAGATCGCCACCGCCGCGGTGACGGTGACCGAGGCCCCCGCCGTCTCCATCGCAATGAATCCCCTTGCCGTGACGCTCAAGGCCGGTGACCTGTTGGATTTTAGCGCGTCGGTCGCGGGCAGCTCCAACACCGGCGTGGTTTGGGCGATACGGGAGGGAGCCTCCGGTGGAGTCATAACCGTCAGCGGAGCGTCGGCGACGTATCGGGCTCCAAACCGAGGGGGCACGTATCACATTGTCGCGGCCAGCGATGCCGATCCGGCAAAGAACGCCACCGCGACGGTCACGGTCGTCGGTGTCTGGGTGTCGGTCGCTTCGGGAGGGTTTCACACGGTTGGAGTGAGGGCAGACGGCACGCTGTGGGCCTGGGGAAGCAATTTCTTCGGCCAGCTGGGAGACGGTACCAACGTGGATCGGTCGACCCCGGTGCAGATCGGCTCGGCAAGTGACTGGTCTCTGGTCGCCGCCGGCGAACGGCACACCGTGGCGATCAAGCGCGACGGAAGCTTATGGGCATGGGGGGCGAACGCCGACGGCCAACTCGGAGACGGGACATTCGCCAACCGGAACACGCCGAGCCTCATCAGCACCGACCACGATTGGACGATCGCCTCGACCCGGGGGAGGCATACCGTCGGTCTCAAGGCCGATGGGAGCCTTTGGACTTGGGGTAACGATCAATACGGTCAGCTCGGCGATGGGGCGAGCGGCGATCGGAATGTCCCGACCATGGTCAGCGGTGGCGAAAGCTGGATCATGGCGGCTGCCGGGACGTCGCACACCCTTGCCGTGACGACCGACGGGAGACTGTGGGCGTGGGGACGCAATCAAGCCGGTCAGCTCGGCGACGGCACGTCGACCGATCGGAGCGCGCCCGTCATAATCGGCGCAGCCACCGATTGGGCCGGCGTGGATGCCGGGAGTGCTCACTCGGTCGCGATGAAAGCGGACGGCACGCTGTGGGCTTGGGGCGACAACCACGCCGGCCAGCTCGGAGACGGCATTCTTGTTCAGGCGAACGTCCCGACTCGGATTGGGACGGGCACCGATTGGATTCGGGTAGCCGTTGGCGCCGCACAGACCTTTGCGTTGACGAGAGACGGCGGTTTGTGGGGGTGGGGCAACAACGCTCACGGTGAGATGGGAGACGGCACCACGACGCCGAGAGCCACGCCGACCAGGATCGGGAGCGACGCGTGGGCGGTGATCGCGCCGGGATCGTATCACACGGCTGGGATCAGACGAGACGGGAGCCTATGGCTCTGGGGTGCCGCGGCCTCCGGACAAGTGGGTGACGGGACGCTGGCCGCCAGCGGCGTACCGGTTCGGATCGACTCTGACCCTCGATGGTCGGCGATTACCCTCGGAGAGCTCCACACGGTGGCGCTCAAGACCGATGGCAGCCTGTGGGCGTGGGGTGACAACACATACGGCGAGCTTGGTGACGGAATCGGGATGGACCACGACCTGCCGACACAGATCGGGACGCAGACCGACTGGGCCGCGATCGCCGTCGGATGGTCGCACACGGTGGCGGTCAAGAGCGACGGGACGCTGTGGACCTGGGGTCGCAACGAATCCGGCGAACTCGGTGACGGGACGTTCGTCGACAAGCCCGTCCCAACTCGCGTGGGGGTGGACTCCGACTGGACGGCAGTGGCGGCCGGGGGATACCACACACTTGCGGTCAAGACCGACGGAACGCTGTGGATCTGGGGGAATAACCTTGCCGGCCAAATCGGTGACGGCTCGGCCGGGGGAAGCGCGGCGAAGAATATTCCGACGCGGGTCGGCGCCGATACTGACTGGGCGAGGGTGGCCGGCGGCACGTATCACACCATGGCGGTCAAAACCGACGGTACGCTCTGGGCCTGGGGATGGAACGGTTCCGGCCAACTGGGAGACGGGACGTATCTCAATCGCGTCACCCCGACCCAGATCGGTTCATCGACCGAATGGAGGCGTATCGCTGCGGGACGCGAACACACCATGGCCGTCAAGGCAGACGGTACCCTCTGGACGTGGGGAGGCAATTTCTTCGGCCAGCTCGGGGACGGATCGATCACCGTGAAGAACGTTCCCGCGCAGACGGGGCTCGACCGCGATTGGGTCTCGGTGTCGGCGGGTTTCTTGTACAGCGCGGCGCTCAAAGCCGACGGCAGCGTATGGACGTGGGGGCGCAACGACGCCAGCCAGTTGGGAAACGGGACCGTGATTGACCGGAGCAGCCCCACCGCCGTCGGTGTGAGCGCGACGTGGTCCGTAGTCGGTTCCGGAGCCAGCCACACCGCGGCGATCGGCACGGATGGCTCGCTGTGGGCGTGGGGGAGTGATTTCAGCGGCCAACTCGGGGACGGGGCGGCCTGGAAAGAGACCCCGGTCAACATCCCTTAGCCGCGCCCGTAAGCAGCGGGCGCGAGGTCGCCTCCAGCGAGAATCATCGCGAGTCGTCCGTGTGGTCCCCCTCAGCGGCCGGTCCTGGTATAATCCGAGCCCCATGCGTGTATTGCTCCTCACCCCGCCGTTGACCCAGCTCAACACGCCGTACCCGGCCACAGCGTATCTGACCGGGTTCCTGCGCGCCCAGGGGATTGAAGCTGACCAGGCAGATCTCGGGATCGAGTCCGCGTTGGCGGTCTTTTCGCGCGCGGGCCTCCACCAGGTGTTCGATGGGATTCGCGCGGGGCCTATCCGCTGCGCCGAATCGGTCGAGGCGATGGCGGCGAACGCCGACGCGTATCTCGACACGATTGACCCCGTCATTGCCTTTCTGCAAGGGCGTGATTCGACGTTGGCAGTCCGCATTGCGTCGGGTGGATTTCTGCCCTCGGGGCCTCGCCTGGCCGCGCGCGAAGATGACCGGTGGGCATTCGGCAGCCTCGGCACCACCGATCGTGCGCGGCACTTGGCCAGCCTCTACCTCGACGATCTCAGCGACCTGATTGCGGCGACGGTCGATCCGTTGTGGGGATTGAGCCGCTACGGCGAGCGTCTCGCCTCGTCTGCGTCATCGTTCGATGACCTCGCCAAGGCGCTCGATGCGCCTCCAGGACTCGTCGTTCAATTTCTTGACGGGATCGTCGCCCGGTTCGCCGCGGCTCCGCGACCGGATCTGATCGGCCTCACCGTACCCTTTCCGGGCAACCTCTACGGGGCTCTGCGCGCCGCGGCCGCGTTTCGGCGCATCTGGCCCGGCGTGCCGATCGCCCTGGGCGGCGGCTACGCCAACACCGAACTCCGCGCGCTCCACGAGCCACGTCTTTTCGACGACGTGGACTACGTCACGCTGGACGCCGGAGAGCGACCCTTGCTCTGTCTGCTGGAGATGTTGGCGGGCCAACGGGAGCCCGAGCGACTGCGCCGGACGTTCGCGCGTCGAAAGGGAAAGGTCGTGTATCTCGACGGGGCGACCGAGCCGGACATCCCGTTCGAAGAGACCGGAACGCCGACCTATCGCGGGCTCGATCTTAGCCGGTACCTCTCGATCGTCGAAGTCCTCAACCCGATGCACCGGCTATGGTCCGACGGACGGTGGAACAAGCTGACCGTGGCGCACGGCTGTTACTGGAAGCAGTGCGCGTTCTGTGACGTGGGGTTGGACTACATCAAGCGCTATGAACCGGCGTCAGCCTCGCGCTTGGCCGATCAGATCGACGCCCTCGTCGCCGAAACCGGCCAGACCGGATTTCATTTCGTTGACGAAGCCGCGCCGCCGTCGCGGCTGGCGGACCTTGCGTTGACGCTGCTCGATCGTGGGCGCCGGATTTCGTGGTGGGGCAATATTCGCTTCGAATCGGCGTTCACCCCCGATCTGTGCCGGATCCTGGCGGCATCAGGCTGCATCGCCGTCAGCGGGGGATTGGAGACCGCGTCGGACCGCTTGCTCGCGCTCATGAAGAAAGGGATTACGGTGGGCCAGGCCGCGCGCGTGACGCACGCGCTCACCCGCGCCGGGATCATGGTCCACGCCTACCTCATGTATGGGTTTCCGAGCGAAACGTCGGAGGAAACGTTGGAGACGCTGGAACGGGTCCGCCAGTTCTTCGACGCGGGGCTGATCCAGTCCGCATATTGGCACCGGTTCACCGCGACCGTCCACAGCCCGGTCGGTCGCGATCCCGCTGCGTACGGGATCACGTTGGGCGCCGAGCAGGTCGGCGCGTTCGCGAGGAACGACGTCCCGTACCGCGATCCTGTTGCCGGGGACGTATCCCGATTCGGCGACGGACTGGCCCGAGCCGTGTACCACTACATGCACGGCCTCGGACTGGATCGCGACGTGGGGACCTGGTTTGAGGGCCCCCATCCTTCCGTGAACGTGTCCCCGACCTTGATTCCTGAGGCCTTGAGCGAGGCGCAGCCTGATCGCGATACCGACATGACCGTCGGCCGCGTTGTCTGGCTGGGGAAACGACCGGCGGTGGCGCCCTCGGGCCGGTCGTGGTCCGTCACCCTCCCAGGAGGGGAAGAGACGATCTCCATAACGATGACGAGGCCGGTGGCGGAGTGGCTCGCGGCGTGGTTGAGCGCCGCGATGCCTAAGGGCCGAAAGGGCGCACCGTACCCCACGTTGGCCGACATGGGGTCATCCTATCCTAAACGGGGCTCGTTCGACGCATGGACGCACGCCCGCCCCTGGGCGCGCATCCGCCGCGCCGGTCTGTTGATCCTGTAGGGACGGCGATACCCGCGTCTCCTTCTCACAACACGATCAGCGGCGTGGGCTCGCCTGGCGGTGGATCGCCGGGATAGCGCACGCGTTCCAAGAATAAGCCGGCGGCGGGAGCCGTCCAGGTGGGAATCTGAACGGCGTATCGCCGCCCCAGATCGGCGAGGGAGAGCCCCGCCGGGATCTCCTTTGTGCCGATCTTGACCAGGACGCCCACGATGCGCCGCACCATTTTCCAGAGGAAGTGCGACGCACCGATCCGGATCAAGACCATCTCGCCGTGGCGCGCGACCCTGAGGTCTTCCACGTTGACCCGGGTTGAGCCGTCCCCGACCCTCGCGTCGGCGAAGGCCTTGTAATCGTGCAGGCCGAGAAAGGCCGGAAGTGATCGTTCGATGACGTCCAGGTCGAGTGGGGCCTTCACCCACCAACAGTAGTTCTTCGCGAACGCCGTACGTCGCAGGCTGATCTGGTAGAGGTAGTACCGCGCGATGGCCGAGTGTCGCGCGTGAAAGTCCTGCGCCGCGGGTTCGACCTTCAGCACGTTCACGTCCTTGGACAGGCGCCGGTTGAGGTCATCGAGTAACGCCGACGGGGTGATGGCCCGCAACGTGTGGAGCGAGACGACCTGCGCGAGGGCGTGGACGCCCGCATCGGTCCGCCCCGCTCCCGCCATCTGGTATTCGCGCGCCAAGAGTTCGTTGAGCGCGTTCTTGATGACCTCCTGAACGGTCATCGCGTTGCTCTGTTCCTGCCAGCCGCGGTAGCGTGAGCCGTCGTACTCGATCGTGAGCTTGAGGTGGCTGGCCGTCCCGGTCGTGGCCGGCCTGCTGGGCGCGGGCCGCGTGCCCAGTCGCACGGAGGGGGGCTTGTGCGTCTTCACGAGTCGACGAGCAGGGCGGTCGGTCATCGCGCGAGGAGATCGGTCGACTGTTCGTAGAGGCGGTCGAGATCGACCGACGCGGGTATCCCGACTCGGCGCAGCGCGTCGGCAACCGATCGCAGCGGTAGCCCGATGACGACGAAGCGATCTCCGTCGACCCCGGTAATCAGCCGGCCGCCCTCGCTTTGGAACGCATACGCCCCTGCCTTGTCCAGCGATTCGCCGGTGCGGAGGTACGCTTCGATATCGTCATCGGTCGAGGCGCGCATATGAACCTGCGCGGTTTCGCACCAGACCGCGTCGTTGCGATCGGGGGCCAGTATGGCGACGGCGGTCAACACGCGATGGGTGCGTCCACGCAGCCGATGCAGCATCCGCCGCGCGTCGTCCAGATCGACCGGCTTGCCCAACACCGTCTCGTCGATCACGACCACCGTGTCGCTGCCGATCACGACGGCGTCCGGCGATCGGACCGAGCGAGCCTTTTCCCCCGCAAAGAGCATGGCTTGTTCCCATGGAGAAACGCGGGGGGCGTGGATTTCCTCGTAGCGGGGTGCCACGACCTCGAAGGGGACGCCGAGGAGGCTCAGAATTTCGCGTCGGCGGGGCGACGTTGACGCGAGGATCAGCCGCACGATGGCGCGGCCAGCACGTGTTGTTGCGCGAGGGGAACATCCGCCACGTCGGGGGACGGCGCGTTGGGCGACAGCAAGCGCGCCACGTCCGCCAGTTCGCGGGCCTGAACGAGCTGGGCGCGGAGGCCGGGCTGGTCGTCCCGGCCCTTGGCGTACCAGCCCAAATGCTTGCGCATCACGGTGAACGGGACCGGGCCCCGGACGCGGTCGAAGAGCGACGCGTGTTCAAGGGCCACGCCCCAACGCTCGGCGAGTTCGACCTGCGGCGGGTCGGGAAGCTGAGCCGTGGGATCGGCGCAGGCCGCCCGGATGGCCTTACTGGCCAGAAAGAACCATGGATTGCCGAGGGCTCCCCGGCCGACCAGGACGCCGTGAACCGGGTACTGTCTCACCCGGCGGACGACGTCGGCTGGGGTCCCCAGATCACCGTTACCCAGGAGCAACGTGCCGGAGCCGCGGACGACCTCGCCCGCGCGCCCGATGGCATCCCAGTCGGCTTCGCCCTGGTAGCGTTGGGTGTGCGTCCGTCCATGGATCGAGATCACCGCCGGGTTCGCGTCAAGTAACCGGCCGATCCACGACTCCACGACGACGCGGTCATAGCCCAATCGTGTCTTGACCGACACGGGGAGCAGTCGGCGGGGTTGATCGACGATGCCCAGGCGCCACGCCACGTGCGTGACGGTCTTCACGGTGTCATCCGGCAGACCGACGGATGACAGGAGTCGTCCCGCTGCCCAATCGCGCATGCCGGCCTGCGCCGCGCTGATGATGGCCTGGGCCCGATCCGGGGTTTGGATGAGCGCCGCGCCGCAGCCATGCGCGGCGACGCTCTTGTCGGGGCATCCCATATTGATATCGAGCCCGTCGAAGCCCAGCGCCCCAACGATGTGCGCGACCTTGTAAAACGCCGCCGGCTCGGAACCGAAGACCTGCGCGACGAGTGGCCGCTCGCGTTCGTCGTATTCAAGGTGCCGCAAGACCGCCGGGATCCCGCGGGAGATGCCTTCGACGTGGGTAAACTCGGTCATCATGACGTCGGGCGCGCCATGTCGGGCCGTGATCAGTCGGAACGCCGCGTCGGTAACGCCGTCCATCGGCGAGAGGCCGATGATAGGCCGGGGAAGCGTGTGCCAGAAATTCATAGAGGTTGGCCGAGGCCGCGTGTACCTTACGCGACCGCGAGATGGGAAGTCAACGACGGCGGAAGAAGGGGCGAACGGTCCGCACCTTGTGATTTGCCCGGAGTTTGACTATGCTGAATTTCGATCTGTCCATCGACTGCCGGCTGTCGAGGAGTCTCCATGGACCCGATGAATCTGTTGAACCTGGACCCGTGGTATCTGGTGCTCAGCCTGGTCTTCAGCACGATTGGTTTCGGCTATTTTCGCTACGGCAAGCGACAGGGCGACAGCCTGCCATTGGTCGTTGGTGTGATGTTGATGGTCTACCCGTACTTCATCACGAGTCCCCTTGCGGTGGTCGTGGTCGGCCTGCTCCTGATGGCGGGCCCGTTCGTGGCGAGACGCCTCGGGTGGGGATGAGCGGGCATTCTGGGGGACTACGGCTGGCGAAGGTGCGAGCCGAACGAGCGACTCTCGGCGCCGTCTTCGGCCGCCCGAGCTATCGTACCCGCCGCCCCGGGCGCGAGAGCGCGCTCATGATGTCGGCGGCGACTTCTTCGATGGCGCGGGAAGTGACGTCGAGCACGCGCCAGGATGGATGGGCGGCGAAGAGGGTGCGGCAGTAGTCGAGCTCTTCGGCGATGGCGTCGGCTTGGGCGTACCGGAGGTCCTGCTGCCGAAATTTCTCGACGCGGGCGGTGCGGATCGTCAGCAGCTTGTCCGGCGAAATCATCAGGGCGACGACGTTGCCCGGATGGATTGCGAAGAGCTCTCTGGGCGGTGGGAGGCCGAGGATGATCGGAATGTTGGCCACCTTCCACCCGTATTGCGCCATGTACATGGACAACGGGGTCTTCCCCGTTCGGGACGCGCCAACCAGGACGATGTCGGATTGGTGAAGCGTCTGAACGTTCTGGCCGTCGTCGTGATTGACGGTGAATTGAACCGCCTCGATCCGGCGCAGGTAGTCCTCGTCCATCCGGTGGAGCAGGCCCGGCTCGGCTTTCGGCGTGGACCCGAAGAACGTTTCCAGGTGGGCGAGCAGCGGTCCCATCAGGTCGATCGCGGGCACTCCCTGCGCGCGGGTGAGCTCCGAGAGACGCTTGCGGTTCGGGCCGGAGACGAGCGTGTGGAGGATGGTGCCGTGGACGGCTCCAGCCTCACGCACGACCTCGCGGAGGTGGTCCTCGGTGCGGACGTGCGGCCGTCGCACGAACACCACCTCGCGTCGTTCAAATTGTGAAATGGCCGCTCCCGCCATGCGGACGGCGGTCTCGCCCGTGGCGTCCGAGACCAGAAACAGGTAGTCGGTTCTGGCCGGCGGTGGGTCGGACGCCCCGGACGATGGAACGGTATCCCCCTTCATCGGGGCCATGCGACATCGATCGTCAAGCTTTGCGATCCCCGTGCGATCGTGAGACGTGCGTGATCCCCCGGATGGCGCGAGCGGACTCGACGAATGAGGTCGACCGGTCTGCGCACCGCTTCGCCGTCGAACGACACGATGAGGTCGCCTTCCCGCAGCCCCGCGTGCGCGGCCGCGGAATCGGCCGCCACGTCGTTCACCGTCACCCCGCCCTCCCCGGGCTTGACGTGAACCCCCAAATGGACCTTCGAGCTTTCCAGGTCCTCGTAGCCGACGGCCCAGACGATGTCCGCCACGGGAAGCGGCAGCGTGACGGGCTCAACCTGCATGACGACGTCGGGACGGTCGGGCGGCGCCTGCTCGACGTCGGTGTGCGGCAGCACGGTGACATAGGGGAGCGGCGCTCGCCGAAACACGCGGCGTGGAATCCCGAATCCATAGGCGACGTGCCCTCCCCCCGCGAAGACGACCAGAATCTTGTCGCGTCCGGCGGGACCGGTGACGAAATCGGCGGCCGTTTGCGCCATCGTTTCATCCCAAAGCAGCATGGTCCGATAAAAGGCCTCGAACCCCGCACCCTTGGCGTGCGCGCCGAACACCGCCTCCATTTGCCGACGATGGAAGGGGTCGGTGGTGTCGATCTCAGGAATCGACGCGCGTTCCTCGGTGGGGAGGGCCTCGTGACCGCCATCCGCGAGCGCGCGTGCCGTGCGTTCTGAGGCGTTGAGGGCGAGGAGTGGGATGTGCCGGTCGCGGATGAACATCAAAATGTCGCGGTAATAGTCGTAATCCTCGGTCCAATTCTCGTACCACGTCGTCAGGAACGCATTCTCGTCGATGTCTCCCCGGCTCCAGCGGTCGAGCTCGGGCTGGGCAGGACGCTGAAACATCTCCATTCCCACCGCCACCTTTCCGGGCATCCGGTCGGCCAGGGCGTGCAGGATGTCGAGTTGGATGCGGTGGTGTCGGATGTTATCGTGCGATTCGCCCACGTATACGATCCGGGCGGTGGCGAGCAGATCGATCAACTGCTCGTGGGTCAGGTCGACGCCGGTCGGGACGTGGAGGATCGTGCCCTCGGGCAGTCCCTCAAGACGGCGATACGGCGAATCCACGAGATCGGCCGCTCGAACGCTAGGAGCCGGCGGGGCCGCCATATGCACCGGTATCGTGCCGTGTCGAACGGCGCAGCCAGCCGCTGTGAACAGCACGGTGATCGCCGAAACGGCGTAGATGACGAATGCACGCATCAGTCATCCACGATAGCACAGGGCCACGCCGGTTGAAAAGCGGGCGGATCGGCGGCCGGATGTGTCGTGGGAGCCGCGACCGTGAACGGTTTGACGCGTCAGGGGTTCTCTCCTAGACTGATGCGTGTCGTGGACGGAATATCGAATCGGTATCCAATGTCATCACGTCTTCACGGGGTGTCCTCCGTTCGTCGCAGCGAGGTCACTGGATCACCTACAGCCAGCTCCTCCCGCATCTTCGCACGAAAGCGGTCAACGCAGGCGTGTAACGGGTGATTCGCCGGTTCAAATATCTGTCGGCCCCCTTGATCTCGGTTGCCGCCGTGGCGGGTGTGGTGATCACCGCCGCGCTGGTCGCCCTTGCGTTTCAGAACGACATCCAGCATCAGAAAGACAGCTTTGCCTCACAATCGCAGACCATCCACGACGCGGTCTCGCGAAAGCTGACGGCAATAGACGAGGTGGTTCGCAGCCTGGCCATGCTGTTCAACGCATCCAACCAGGTCGAGGCTGACGAGTTTCGATTGTTCGCCGAGGATGGATTGAACCGTTACCGCTTCTTTCGGTCGACCATGTATCTCCCTCTCGTGAAGGACCAAGAGCGGGATGCCTTCGAGCGGCGGATGCGAGATGAGGGTTTGGTCACATTTTCGGTGACGGAACGCCACGAGGAGCGGTTCGTCGCCGCTCCCCGTCGGGAACGATACTTCCCCGTGGTGTTCCAGGAACCGTTGAACTCAGTCACGGCTGTGGAGAAAGGATTTGATGTCCTCTCGGACAGCGATTCGGAACGAGCGATCCTTTGGGCCGTCGACGGGGCTGGCCCTGTGGCGTCGCTGTCCACGCAGCGCGACCAGGGCGATCTCGTGTATACGGTCTTTCACGCCCTCTACGACGGGAAATCCACGCCGAGCCAGGTGGATGAACGCCGTCGCACCGTGAACGGATTGGTGGCTGTCGCGACGAACGCCGAGCGGCTTCTCGACGGCATACCGAGCGGGCAGCGTCTGAGCGTGGGGCTCACGGTGCATCCGTTGGGAGGCCAAGGACCAGCCATCGATCTCGCGACGCCCCCGAGCCCTGATCCCGAAGACCGGGGCAGTTGGGAGATCACTGCGTTCGAGTTCGTGAGCACGATCGATCTCCCCGGGCGGCAAGTGACGCTTCGAATCCGAAAAACGCTTCGGTGGCACGATATCGATCGCCAACTCATCGTGACACTCGGCCTGATCGGGTTGGCGCTGACTGGATTACTAGTTGCCGTGGCCAAGGGCGTGGTGTTCCGCTCAATCGTTCTCGAGCAGCGGAGCCGGGAGATCGAACAGCAGGTCGCGTCACGCACTCAAGAGCTGGCGTTTGAAAAAGATCGTGCGCTGGTCACGCTCGAATCCATCGGGGATGGCGTCATCACCACCGACGCCGACGGCCGGATCGAGTATCTGAATCCCGTGGCCGAGCGGCTGAGTGGATGGACGAATGAGACGGCGTCGGGGAAGGCGGTGTCGGAGGTCTTTCGGGTGGTCGGGGAGGCGACGCGCGACCCCGTCGCCGATCCGGTGGCCGCGTGTCTCCAGGAAGCGCGCGTGGTCCACCTCTCCGACGGGGGCGTGCTTATCAGCCTGAATGGTACGGAGGTGGCCATCGACCACTCCGCCGCTCCCATTCGTGACCGCGATGGCCGCGTGATCGGGGCGGTGCTGGTCTTTCAGGATGTCAGCCATGCGCGAATGGTCGTCCAGGAGATGGCGCACCAGGCCATGCACGACGCCTTGACGGGTTTGCCGAACCGGCTCCTCCTCATGGACCGCTTGGAACAAGCCCTCACGCGATCGCCGTGGCACGGGAGAATCGTCGCGGTGATGTTCCTAGATTTGGATAATTTCAAATTGGTGAACGACACGCTGGGACATGACATGGGAGATGAGCTGCTGCGACACGTCGCCGAGCGGTTGACCCAGTGTGTGCGCGCCGGGGACACTGTGTGCCGGCTTGGGGGGGATGAGTTCGTCGTGCTCTTGACCGACGTCGCCGGTCGCGATGATGTCGCGCATCTCGCTGCGAAAATCATCAGTCGGTTGGACGAACCGTACCAACTGGGCGGACAGGAATATTTTTGCAGCGCCAGCGCGGGGGTCAGTCTCACGCAGGAGCACACCAGTCCGTCCGTGCTGCTCAAGAATGCCGACACCGCATTGTATCGCGCCAAGGAATCCGGACGAAGCAACTATCAGTTCTACAACGACGAGATGAATCGGCACGCGCTCAAACTCTTGGAGGTCAAAACCGCCCTGCGGCATGCCCTCGAGCGGAACGAGCTCGTCCTCTATTATCAGCCGCAGGTCGACTTAAAAACCGGGAGAATCGTTGGGGCCGAGGCGCTGCTCCGCTGGAATCACCCGCGAAAGGGGATGGTCCCTCCGCTCGAGTTCATCCCCGTGGCCGAAGAGAGCGGGCTGATTTTTCCCATCAGCGAGTGGGTGTTGACCGAGGCGTGCCGGCAGAATAAACGGTGGCAGGTTGCGGGGCTTCCCAGAATTTGCGTGGGGGTGAATCTGTCCGGCCGGCAATTTCAACAGGGCACCTTGGTCAAGCACGTCGAAACGTTGCTCAGCGCAACGGAACTGGAGCCTTCCGATCTCGAACTCGAACTCACGGAAAGTATTCTGGTCAAGGACACGGACGTTGCGGTCAGGGTGTGCCGAGAGCTCCAAGTCATCGGCGTGCGATTCTCAATCGATGACTTCGGAACGGGCTACTCGTCACTGAGTTACCTGAAGCGATTCCCGCTGACCACGCTGAAAATAGACCGGTCGTTCATCAAGCCGCTGCCTGGTGACGCCAGTGATGTGGCGATCTGCCGCGCGATCGTCGCGATGGCCCACACGCTCAACTTGTCGGTGGTCGCGGAGGGAGTGGAAACCGAGGCGCAGCGAAACCTGTTACACCGCCAGGGCGTCGATGCCGCTCAAGGGTATCTGTTCAGCCCGGCCGTGTCCGCCGACCAGTTTGCGGATCTGCTCCGACACGGCTCGCTCCATCCCGGCGGCCTCGCCGATGTTGCGTAGCTTCCCTCCAAAGCCCAGGCGGCGCGACAACTAATCGGCCTCCGGTTCGGTGTCGCCGTGCTGGTGGGTCACGCGGTCCTCGTCGAAGAGCTCGTTCATGTCTTCTTCCATCTCTCGCGCCTCCCGCCACTTCGCCAGAGGATCGGCCTCGAGATGCTCCGGCGCGTCCTTGGTTTTGGGCTTTCCCGAGGGGTGACTTGGGGGAATCATCGGAAGCGGTGTTTGGGGGGACTTCGCCTTGTCATCCTCGGGTGTCGAATCAGGCGTCCGCGGTTTGGTCATGGCTCATCCTTCCGATGGGCGTTCACCGTCCAAGCATACACCGATTACCCGCGAAATGGCCAGTCAACGCCCAGGTGGGCCCAGCCTCGGCCGCCTGCACGGGCTCACGTTGCAGCGCCGCGTATGGTCGTGGTATCGTACTCGCCATCTTTCTGAAGGACGCGCAGCCGGCCCGTCGCGATGCGGTCGATAACGAGGGGATCGCGCCACGGAGAACGTTCATCCAGGGAGATGGTGACCACCATATCGAGCGCCCGGCCGTCGCACCGGGCCCACACGGAAAGGGAGGATCAGATGGTCAAAACGATCGTGAGTCTGTTCGGAGCCGCCGCAATGGTCTTCAGCCTCGCGGCCGTCTCGGTGGCGGAAGAAGGGCACAAAATGGGGGGCGGGAGCGGACAGGGAATCAAGGGAATGTCCAAGGAAGATCTGATCAAGCTCGCCCTCAGCGCCGCGCCGGCCGGCATTGCGAAGGACGCGTCGGTGATGATTCCCGGTGAAGACGGCAAGATGGTCGAGGCGAAAAAAGGGACCAATGGGTTTACCTGTTTTCCCGACGTTGACGGTCAGCCGGTTCCCGACCCGATCTGCAGCGACCCGGCGGCGAGCCAGTGGGTCAGCGACCTCATGGCCGGTGCGCCAAAGCCGACGAATACCGCGCCGGGGATCTCCTACATGGCGCAAGGAGGATGGCACTTTGAGAAAGACGGGAAGATCGTCATGAAGAACGAACCGGGAGCGAAAACGGTGCAGGAGCCGCCGCACTGGATGGTGTTCTGGCCGTTTGATTCCAAGGCGAGCGGCATGCCGGCCATGCCGGGTGCGCTGGGGACGTACGTTATGTTCGATGGAACCCCCTACGCGCACTTGATGGTGTATCAGAACCCCAAGGGGATCAAATAGAAGTAGCCGTCCAGAACCGTCGAACGCGATGCCCCGCCGTGAGGTGGGGCATCGCTCGGCCCGCCCTACCGCTTGTCAATGGCTGAGGATCGCCAAAAGACCCATCAAATCCGCAGCCGCAGCAGCCACCGCACGAGCTGAAGGATTCCCGCGAACACCGCCCATTCTCGGGGTGTGGGCATCCGGGTCAGGCTGACACGCAAGTTCACTCGTTTGGCCCACCGCCACACGACCACGACGGCGAGGGCGATCAGGAGTAGGACGAGGGGATGGAAGAGAATCCGAATCACGTCAGTCAGTTTTGAAGGTGGGGGTCGTCATCGCCCCCATTCTACCAAGTCCACCGATCGAACGACAGATTGGGAGCGGAGCGGCCGACCGCCAGGCTAGGAACCTGTCCGAGTACTCGGGTGTTTGAGCCTGTTCAGGAATGGTCAGATGCAAGGCGCACAGGGCCGACATGGCCGGCCCGTGGCAATATTTGACGGGCGCGCGCTCCGCGCCCGGTCCACCGCACCGGAGCGTACGCGGTCGGTACGTGAGAACGCGGTGTCTGCGTGGCGTAGCAAGCGGATGCGCAGCGGCAACGCCGCAGATGACCATTGCTTCGCGATGCAAAAACCGCATTCATGGACAGGCTCTTAGGCTTTGAGCAGGTCCTCGACCGTGAAAAGGGTCTCGACCTGGTACCCGGCTGCGGTCAGGCGATCGCGGCCACCTTCCTTGCGGTCCACCAGGACCAGGACCTTCACGATCTCGCAACCGGCTTCTTTCAGAATGCCGATCGTGCGTTCGGTCGAGGCACCGCTCGTGAGCACGTCGTCGACGACCACGATGCGCGAGCCGCGCGGCACGCTGCCCTCGATGTAGGCGGTGGTTCCGTGGGCTTTGGGTTCCTTTCGGACCACGAACGCGGAGAGCGGCCGGTCTTCCTGGAAGCTGACCACGGCCGTGGCGACCGCGATCGGATCGGCGCCCAACGTCATTCCCCCGATCGCATCGACCTCGTCGTCCCCGATGGCGTCCAACACGAGGCGGGCGATGAGGTAGGCGCACTCGCCGTCCAGGGTCACCTTCTTACAGTCGATGTAATAGCGGCTTTTACGGCCGGACGATAGGGTGAACGTGGGTTCGCTGTTGTAGAGAAAGGAGTCGCGCAGTTTCTTGAGGAGCTGGTGGCGGATCGCGAGCCGCTCGTGTCGTTCCATCAACGGCCGATTGCTCCCGGATCGATACCCTGCCAACGAAGCAGAATGATGAACACCACCGCCTGGATCAGCCATCCGAGGAGACACACGCCGATGGCGCGGCTCGTGCTCTGATAATCCAGCGCTTGGCGCACGGCGATCACCATGGCCACCAGCATCCAGATCGCGGCCCCGAGGAACACCGCGTCCCGCGCGCCGGGAATGAGCCCGAATACCCGTACCAGTCCGGGGGCGCTTGCGAACCCGATGGTTCGGAGCATCTCGGCCAGATCGGACCGCGTTTCGGATTCGGGGAAGAGCTTGGCGCCGATCAGGTAGGTCAGCGAGGCCCAGACGAACCAGCCTCCCACCGCGCCGATCGTGCCGACGAGGAGGGCCGGCGCTCCACCCAGCGCCAGGGCGCCGACGCCGGCGGCGAGGCCGGAGAGCAGCACGACCCCGAGGGCCTGGCCCATGGCCCCCCGATCGGCTTCGACCTCTTCATACACCGCGGCGTCCAAGCGCGCCGCACGCACCATCCGGTTCACAAAGGCCATAGTGTTCCCGACAAACGAGTTCCGTATCATAGCAGAGCGCGCGGTAAAGTGTAAACGGCGGGCGGAAGCTCATAGCTCACAGCTCACAGGGAAACCAACGAACTCGATAAACGTCCTTAGCGAGTACATTGCTTCGCGCAGAGAGCTTCAATCCCTTGCTGTGAGCTACGAGCTGTGAGCTATATTCGGCGCGAAGCCGTGACGCGTGGTGTTCTCGCTGAAGCTCTTGGGAATGAGGAACTGGGGCAGGTAGTCGGGCCCGCCCGCTTTGGACCCGATCCCCGACAGACGGAAGCCACCGAACGGCTGGCGGCCCACCAGCGCGCCGGTGATGGGCCGGTTGATGTAGAGATTGCCGACTTCGAAGGCGTCAGCCGCTTTCCTGATGTTCGCCGGACTGCGGGAGTACACGCCGCCAGTGAGGGCGTAGTCGACGTCGTTGGCGATGGCCAGCGCGTGATCGAAGTCCTTGGCGACGAGTACCGACAGGACTGGGCCGAAGAGCTCGTCGCGGGCCAGAGCATGGTCGGGCGGGACGGGGCCGAAGAGCGCGGGCGCGATGTAATAGCCCGGGAGGGGCGGCGGCGGGGCGACACGCAGAGCAAGACCGTCCGCGACGCCCCGGTCGATCATGGCCTGGAGGCGATCGCGGGCGGTGGCGTCGATGACGGGCCCGACGGTGAAGGCGGGGTCCTCAGGCGGACCGATCGTGAGGCTCTCCACGGCTTCTTGCAGACGGGCGACGAACGGCTCGTAGATCGCATCGAGGACGATCAGCCGCGAGCACGCCGAGCATTTCTGGCCCTGGTAACCGAAGGCCGAAGCGAGCACGCCGGGAATCGCGTGGTCCGGGTCGGCGGTCTGGTCCACGATCACCGCGTTCTTTCCACCCATCTCGGCGATGACGCGTTTGACGTGGCGCTGCCCGTCCGGTGTTCGTCCGGCGCGTTCGATGATCCGTAACCCCACTTCTTTGGAGCCGGTAAACGTGATGAAATCCACGGCGGGATGATCGACCAGATATTCCCCGACGTCCGCACCGCGTCCCGGCACGAACTGAAGGACGCCTGGGGGCAGGCCGGCCTCCGCGAACAGGGCCACGAGCTGCGCGCTCAAGACCGGCGACAGGCCGGAGGGCTTCAATAGCACGGTGTTGCCGGCCACCACGGCCGCGGCGACCATCCCGGTCGGGATCGCCAGAGGAAAGTTCCATGGCGGGATGACGAGACCGATGCCGCGCGGCCCGTACCGGTACAGGTTTTCCTCGCCGGGCAGATCGCTCAGGCGCTGCACGCGGCCGAGCCGGCGCATCTCCCGGGCGTAATATTCCAGAAAGTCGATCGCCTCCGCGACGTCCGCGTCCGCCTCGCGCCATCCCTTGCCGACTTCGAAGACTTCGAGCGCGGCCAGATCGAACCGTTTCGAGCGCATCAACCGCGCCGCCTCGATCAAGACCGTCGCGCGGGCCTCGACCGGCACCCGGCGCCACGACACCAACGCCCGCGCCGCGGCGGACAGCGCGCGGGCGGCGTCCTCCCGCGTGGCGACCGCGACCCGACCCACGCGCCGGGAGGGATCGGCCGGGTCATGCGAGGCCGTCGTCGCGGCCGTCTCGACCGTCCGCCCGTCGATGACCAACGGCCACGTGCGATCACAGCTCGTCCGCACGCGAGCCAGCGCCGCAGCCATGGCCTCCCGGGCGTCGCGCCTTGCGAAGTCGGTGGGCGGCTCGTTGCGGAACCGATCGAGCGCCTCCTGGGGCGATGGGTGATGCGCCGTCGTCCGATGGCCCACAACAGGGGGGGCGAGAAGCAGATCGGCGTCGATCCGCTCCTGAAAGCGCCTGCGAAGGAACGAGTCGTTGGCGCTGTTTTCCAACAGCCTCCGGACCAGGTAGGCCATACCCGGGATGAGTTCGCCGACCGGCGTGTACACGCGCACCCCCACGCCCATGGCGGTCAGAGCCGCCGCGATGGGATCGCCCATGCCGTACAGGAGTTGCAGCTCGTACGCGTGGGGCGCAAGCCCGCGCGCCCGAGCGTACGCGACGGCGACCGCGAGGCTCCGCACGTTGTGCGAGCCGATGGCGGGGCGGATCGCCGGGGCGTGGTCCAGCAGCAGCCGGGTCAGGTCCTCGAATTGCGCGTCGGTGGCCGCCTTCTCGGTCAGGACCGGGATCGGCCAGCCTTTCTGACGAGCCGCGATGACCTCGGCGTCCCAGTACGCCCCCTTCACGAGTCGGATCGTCACGGGACGCCGGGCGCGCTCGGCCCACGCGATCAAGTCCTCAAGATCGCGTGACGCGTCACGGAGGTACGCCTGGATCACGACGCCCGCGTGGAGGCCGGCGAAGGCCTCTTCGTCCGTCAATCGCCGAAAGAGGTCGAGCAAGAGGTCCTTGATCGAATGCTGTTCCATGTCGAACTGCACGTGCGCACCGAGGGCCGCCGCGTGTCGGAGAATGGGACGCAGACGCTCGGCGAGCCGGTCAAGGCTCCCGGTCCAATCGGCCGGGTCGAGCTGGGAATAAAGCGACGAGACCTTGATCGACACCTCGGCCTGGGGAGCACCCGACAAAGGATGATCCGGCGGGTGGGGACTCCGCCGCGCCGCGTCGGCCACCGTCGAGAGCAATACGTTGTACCGATCGCGGTACATGTCGGCTTCGCGTTCGCTGACCGCGGTCTCGCCCAGCAGCGCGACCGAGGCTCCCTGGCCCCGGCGCCGCAGCGCAGACAGGGCTTCTCCGGCGCCTTCCACGGACGGGGCCGCGATGAAGAGCGAGGCCAGGGCGGCAACCTGTTCCTTCAGCGTGCGCCCGGCCGCGCGCCCGGCCACCGAATCCGGAGTCAGGCGGCGCAGCCCCCACTCCAGCGCCTTCGGCAAGGACAAGCCCTCGACGTATTCGAGGAGGAGGGCGACGGCGTCCGCCGGGTCAGACACCGTGGGCAGGACGTCGACGAATCGAAACAGGGCCGTCTTGAAAGCCTCGTCGCGCGTCGCCCGCTCCAGGACCTGGCCGCCCCACCACCCGGCATCGAAGACCGACGCGCGGTGATCGGCCGACCGGTCAAGAATTTCCCGCCCGATCCGCCGAACCTCCGGTTCGATGGAGAGCTCGTTCATCCGAGACGTTCCATCGAGAGTCGAAACGTCTGGTACCACAGTACGGCGAGCAAGGTTTTGCTGTCGACGATTTCTCCGCTGTGGACGAGCGCGAGGAGACCGTCGAAGGGCATCGTCACGATCTCCAAGAACTCGGTTGAATCGGCGTGGACGTGAGAGACCGGTTCGAGGTCTCGGCCCAAAAAGACCTGGATGCGGCCGGTGGAAAAGCCGACCGAGTGGTAGTAGCCGAACAACGGATCCAGTCGCGCGGGTCGCAGACCGATTTCTTCGGCACACTCGCGTCGGGCGGTCTCCAAGGGCTCCTCGCCCGGTTCGAGAATGCCTGCTGGAACTTCGAGGATCGTCCGCTGCAGCGCGGTTCGGTATTGGCGGACGAGGTAGACCGTCCCGTCGCGCTCGATCGGCAGGACCCCGACGGCGTTGGGCGGCACGACGATCTCGCGCCGTCCCTCGCGCCCGTCGGGCAACCGGACCGTGCGCTCCTCGGTGCGAAGGTACGTTCCGTCGTACACGGTCCTGGTGTTCAGCAGCGTTTCATCGAGATTCATCGGAGTCCCTCGGGAATGGGTACGGGCGCAGAGCAATTCGGTATGACCCGTGCGTACGAATCGTACCACAGCGGCGCGCCGGATGACCATCGACATTCACCGTGTCGTTCCGTATAATGCGGCGGCGGCGCGCCGTGAGATTGGTGCGCCGCAGGCGTAAGACGTCGGATACGGGATACCAGCGTATGATGTGGGAACGGGTGTTCGAGGCGGGGTTGTGGCGGAGCCGGTTCATCGTGTTGCTCGCCGTGGTCTCGAGCCTCATTTCCGCGGTGATCCTCTTTTTGGTTGCAACCGCCGACGTGGTGGTGGTCGCCGTCAAAGCCGCAACGTACGCGGTTGGCGATCTGCATACTTCAGAAGAATATGAGACGTTTCACAGCCAGATCGTGGGACACATCATCAGCTCGGTGGACGATTATCTGCTGGCGACGGTGCTGTTGATCTTCTCGTTGGGCCTGTACGAGCTGTTTATCAGCAAGATCGATATCGCGCAGGAAGATGCTCGCCACAGTTCGAAGATCCTCCTCATCCAGAGTCTGGACGATCTCAAGGACCGACTCGCCAAGGTTATATTGATGATCTTGATCGTCACCTTCTTCAAAAACGTCATCCACACGTCGTTCGTCGGTCCGCTCGACATCTTGTACCTGGGCGTCGGCATCTTGTTCGTGGCGCTCGCGCTGTACTTTACGGGGAAGAGCGCCCACGCGGGTGAGAAGTGACCTGGACCCGCGTGTCCGATCTGCGCGTCGCGCGCTCCCACCCCGCGGTGGCGGCGCTCGACGGCCGCCTCTACGTTATCGGCGGCGGCGGCCCGCGCTTTGCGAGTCTGAATTCCGTCGAGGTGTTCGACCCCGCGACCGGGCGCTGGGCCGAGGCGCGGCCGATGCCCACGCTGCGCTCGGGGGCGATGGCGGTGAGCCTCGGGGACCGGATCGCGGTCATCGGCGGGGGATTCAAAAAACCCGACGGGAAGTTTCGGTTCCTGCCGACCATGGAGTTCTACGAGCCGGCGGCTGACCGCTGGTCGTCCGGACCGGATATGCTCCAGCCCCACGACTACCCCGCGTGTGCTGCGCTCGACGGGTGGATCTATATTATCGCCGGCCATCATCCCGACGCGACCGAGGGCGGGCCGCAAACCGACCCGGGATTTTCATTCGCCGAACGGTGGCGTCCCGGTCGATCGAGTTGGGAGGAAGTCGCTTCCCTGCCGACCCCACGGTTCGCGGCATCGGGGGTCGTGTCGAATGGTCGGGTGGCCGTGGTCGGTGGAGTGGCGTTCACGCCGGGCGGATTCGTGGAGTACGACCGCGTTGAGGTGTACGACCCAGCGCGCAACGCGTGGGAGCGCGCCGCCTGGTCGCTCCCCTGGCCGGCCGCGGCGCATGGGCTGGCCGCGCACCGCGAGCGACTCTATCTCTTCGGCGGATTTTCGGGTGAGGTGGGAATTGGGACTTTGGCGGCGTCGTGCGACGCCCCGGCAGGGAGCGAGCCCGCCGCATGGCAGCCCCTCCAGCCGCTGTCCGAGCCTCGCGCGGCGATGGGAATCGCCGCGCTTGATGGGCGGCTGTACCTCGTCGGCGGGTGGGCGGCGGATCGGTCAGTGATGGCAAGCGTGCGCGTGTGGCGCGATGACTGATCCCTCGGTCCGGACCTGCGTGGTCGGGATCGTCCTGTTCCACGGGGTGGAAGATCTCGATTTTGCCGCGCCGTATGCCGTCTTCGCGGCGATGCGCCGCCTGCAGATCCAATCCGGCGATTTAGAACTGCCCGAAACCCACGTCCTCGCGATCACGAGAACTCCCGGGATCGTTCACGGTGCGAATGGCCTTCGCTTCCTGCCCGATTACGATCTGACCATGTGCCCCGACCTTGACGTCTTGATCGTGCCGGGATCAGGCGAGATCGGGGAGCCGACGGTCCCCGAGATGGAGGAGGGCGGTCTTTGGGAGTTCGTCCACGATCGGGCGGCACAAGTCCGCCGCTTAGCGGCGGTGGGGACGGGCTCGTTTGTTCTGGCGAAGGCCGGCGTCTTGTCGGGAAAGGCGGCGACGACGCACTGGAAATACCTCGATCGACTTGCCCGGTTCGAAGGGGTGACCCCATGCGAGGCGGGCATCGTCGAAGCCGACTTGGTCTGGACCGCGCGAAGCGGAAGCTGGGGCGTTCGGCTCGGGCTCGCGTTGATCGGCAGCTTGTTGGGCGACACAGCGGCCCGTTGCGTGGCGCGGGAACTTGGCGAAGAAGAGAGAGGCCTCCCTCCCGCGCCGTGACAACCCCGGACCCATCGCCTATAATATCGCCGCCGATGGCGCCCATTCGTCACATCCACCTGATCGCGGTTTGCGGCACCGGGATGGGAGCGCTCGCCGGGATGCTCAAGGCGGCCGGCTACCACGTCACGGGGTCGGACCTCAACGTCTACCCGCCGATGAGCACGCTGCTCGCCGCGCAAGGGATCGTCCCGTACTCCGGATTTCACCCCGAGCATCTCGACGGCGCCGATCTGGTCGTGGTGGGCAATGCCGTGTCCAAAACTAACCCCGAAGTGGCGGCGATGCTGGAGCGGGGCATCCCCTATCGGTCGTTCCCGCAGGCGCTCGCGGAGTTTTTCATCGGCGACCGGCACGCGATGGTCGTCGCCGGGACCCACGGCAAGACGACCACGACCGCGCTGCTCGCGTGGGTGTTGACCGCGGCTGGTTGCGACCCCGGAGCGATGATCGGGGGGTGGGCCAGGAATTTCGAGGGTAATTACCGGCTCGGCAAAGGAGAGCACGTCGTCGTCGAAGGCGATGAGTACGACACGGCGTTTTTCGACAAGGGACCGAAGTTTCTCCATTACCGTCCCCGCACGGCGATCCTGACCAGCATCGAATTCGACCACGGCGACATCTACGGCCACCTCGACCAGATCGTGTCGGCCTTTACCACGTTCGTGGAACTGATTCCCCGCGACGGTCTGTTGCTGGCGGCGGACGGGGATGCCACCGTCGGGTCGGTCGCGGCGCGCGCGGCGTGTCGGGTCGAAACCTACGGGTTCGAGCCGACGAGTGACTGGAGGGCCGAGGCGGTCAGGCCAGAAGCCGGTGGGATGGCGTTCGAGGTGCGGAAAGCGGGGGAGCCATACGGCGCATTCCGTCTCCCGTTGCTTGGTCGGCACAACGTGATGAACGCACTCGCCGTCATCGGCGCGGCGAACCACGCCGGCTTGATGCCGCGCGACATCGCCGAGGGATTTGAGCGCTTTGAGGGGATCAAACGCCGACAAGAAATCATCGGCATCGTGCGCGACATCATCGTCATGGACGATTTCGCCCACCATCCGACCGCCATACGCGAAACGTTGGCGGCGCTCAGGATGGGATACCCCTCACGCCAACTCTGGGCGATTTTCGAGCCGCGCTCGGCCACCAGTCGGCGGAACACGTTTCAAGCCGCATTTGCCGAAGCGTTCGACTTGGCCGATCGGGTCGTCATCACGAACCCGTTTGCCTCCGAGAAGCTTTCCGCCGCCGAACGGCTCGATGCCGCGCGGTTGGTCGCCGACCTCAACCGTCGCGGCGTCCAGGCCGCGGTGGTGGCCACTGCCGACGAGATCGTCCGGACGATTTCGCCCCAACTGGCTCCTGGCGATCTGGTGTGCGTGATGTCGAGCGGCGGGTTCGACGGTATCCACGGCAAATTGCTCTCCGCGCTCACCCTGGCCCGCCGATAAGGGGTCATCTGCTGCGTTGTCGCTTCAGACTTGCAGTGCTTCGCCACCCGAGAGCAGGGTTCTCGGCGGCCAAGGAGTAGTGGTGAATGATTCGCGATGATAGCGCTTCGTAAACCTCCGGCCCTCGAGAAGGGGGACTTGATCGGCGTGGTCGCTCCGGCGGGCGCGGTGAAGGCCGATGATCTGGGCGTCGGCATTCGTCGGTTGGAAGAGCTGGGGTTTCGCGTCGCGTTGGGCCGGTCGGTCTATCGGACCTCGCGGTATCTCGCGGGCCGCGACCAGGACCGCGCGGCCGATCTGACCCACATGTTCGCCAACCCCGAGGTCAAGGCCGTCGTGGCCGCCAGGGGTGGATACGGGTCGTCGCGGCTGCTCCCGTTCTTGGACGCCGACGCGCTCGCTCGATTCCCGAAGATCTTCGTGGGGAGCAGCGACCTGACGATCCTCCTGCACTTTCTCCGGACGGCCTGTCACCTAGTCACGTTTCACGGGCCGATGGTCAGTCCGAACTTCGGCAAGTATTCTTCACCGGCCACGAACGACGCGTTCATCCGCATCCTGAATGCCACCACGCCGCCCGGCCCGTTCGACGTCACGGGCGTCAAGGTGCTCAAGGGGGGAAGCGGCGAAGGGATCCTGACCGGAGGCTGCCTCACGCTGGTCTGCCAGACCATCGGGACCCCGTATGAAATCCAGACCGATGAGGCGATTCTCTTTTTGGAAGACATCAACGAGCCTCCGTATCGTATCGACCGGATGCTCACTTACCTCAAGCAATTGGGCAAGTTCGAGGGAGTGCGGGCGGTGGTGTTCGGGCTGATGCCCGATTGTCATCCCTCGTCGCAGGACCTGTACACGCTGGAAGACGTGATCCGGGACGTGCTGGGCGATCTCCCGTGTCCCGTCCTGATCGACTTTCCATCCGGCCACGGCGGCACGAACCTCACCTTGCCGTTCGGGGTCCGCGCCGCGGTGGAGGGAAACACCCTCAGCATTCTCGAAGCGCCGGTGAGCTAGGGGCAGGTCAGCGTGATGGTGGCGCTCGCGTTGCCCGCGATGTCCTTCGCGAACAACGTGACTCCGGCAGTCACGTCTAGCGTGGCTGTCCAGGTCGATTTGGCGTCGTTTCCCACCACCAATTGCTCGACGTTGTCCGCGTCGAGCTGAAGAATCGTTGTCTGGGGATCCTTCGTGCCCGTGAGCGTCGTCTTTGGAGGAGTCGCGGATGGCGAGCCACATTGGGCTGTTGGGGGTGACGGTGGTGTGGTATCCAGCGTGATCTGATACACGCCGTCAGCACTCGAGTTCGCCTGTTCATCGATCGCCACGAATCTCAGCGAGTTGAACCCTTCGGACAGCGGAGCGGGATACTCAAACCAGGTCTCCCGGGTCGGGCCGACGATCTCGGTGCCGTTGAGCGTGATGCGGCTCAGGGACGGTTTGAGGCCAGTCAAGCGCACGATCGGGAGATTCGTAATGAGTGGCGGAAACGGCTGGAGCTGGATCGAGACGGCGGCGACTTCGCTGGATGTCTTCGCGTCGCCCGAGTTCGACACGGCCGACACGACGTAGGCATACGTTGGACAAGGAATGTCGGGGGTCGTGCACGGATCCAATCCGGTGTGCCGGTACGTGGTATCGCTCAAATTAGAGAACACACCGCTCGAAGAAGGCTGTGCGTCAAGCGTCCGCCACGCGACGTCATAGTGGTGGGTTCCGGTGACGGGGACCCATGCGAGCGTGTTGTATCCCTGCCCCGCGGTGAGCGTGACGCCGCGAGGGACGCCCGAAACCGTTGCGGCGGGCGTGGCATACACGCGGGTCGAAGACCGACCGTTGCCCGAGAGAAAGTGCGGAACAATCCGAAAGCCGTATCGCTGGTCGTTGTTGAGCGGCGAAATCAGATAAGGGATATCGACCAATGTTACCAGGGCCATGCGTGAGACGATGTAGGGGATCGAGGGCTCGATCGCATCGGTCCACGAGAGCGTGACTCTCCGATTCCCGGCGGTCACGGTGACGGTCGCCGGCCCTCCGGGTTGCCCACCCACCTCGGCCGAGGCCGAGCTTTCCACCTCCTCCGACGAGATGGCGGTCACCACGTAGTGGTATTCCGCGCCGGGGTCGAGCCCCTCGTGAGTATACGTGGTGCCTGAGATCGCATCGATCAGCGTGCCGTTCGACGGGGTGACCCCCGTGTCGAAGCTCCAATAGATCCGATACGCGATCGCGTCGGGGACCGGATTCCAAGACAGACGGTTGTCGCGCGGTCCTGGCGTGAGGGAGACGCCCAAGGGAATGCTCACATCGTCTTGGATTGGCATCGCCGAGACGACGACGGTCGTCTGGTCGGATCGAGTGACCGTGTAGACGTAGAGGCTATTGCCGGCGAGAGGAGCCGCCGCGCCATGGGTGAAGGCCATCGCTCCGGCGTCGACGATGAGTTGGTCGGGGTCCGTCTCGTACTCGATGCGATAGGAGTCGGCCTCGTTGACCGGGTCCCAACCGATCAGGACTTCGCGGTCCAGCGAGGTGACGGCGACATTCGTCGGCACCCCAACCAGGCGTGGTGTCGCGACGAGAGTGTCGATTGAGGCGGGAGGGGGCGTGGGGGCCGGCGGAGGCGGTGCAGGCGGATGCGGTGTCGGTAATTCGATCGGGCTGCCGCAGGCGGCGAGCAGAAACAGCAGCGCGATGCTACGAACGACGAGCGGGCGCGAGCAGCGTAACGAGGTGGGGAACCAGGGCGCCGAGGGCCACGTCGGCTTGCGATTTGGTCGCCATGTCGCGGACCACGGCCAGACCCTTCGCGAGCTCGTCATCCCCCAGGATGACCGTATAGCGCGCGCCGAGCTTATCGGCCCGCCGCATCTGGCTTTTGAGGCTGCCCTGATCGTAGTCGGTTTCAACCTTGATTCCCACGTCCCGCAAGGCCGTGAGCGTGCCGATGACGCGGCGCTTGGCGGATTCGCCCACCGTGGCGATGAAGATGTCCGGGGACGGCGAAGCCGGAGCCCTCTTTTTGAACAAGGTGACCACGCGTTCTATTCCCAGGGCGAACCCCACCCCTGGCGTTGGGGGGCCGCCGAGGGCTTCTACCAGGCCATCGTAACGGCCTCCGGCCGCGATCGTGTTCTGGGCCCCGAGGCCCTCGGCGGTGAACTCGAAGGCGGTCTTGGTGTAGTAGTCCAGCCCGCGGACCAGCCGGGGCTCCACGACGTATGCCACGCCCACGTCGTCGAGTCCCGCTCGTACCGCCTCGAAGTGCTCCACGCACTCGGGGCCCAGAAACCCAGTGATCACCGGGGCGTCACGGGTCAGCGCGCGGCATTCCTCCCGTTTGCAATCCAGCACGCGGAGGGGGTTCGCGTCGATCCGCCGCCGACATGCCTCACAGAGGTTCTCGGCGCGCGGGGAGAGAAAGGTCCTGAGAGCCTCCCGGTACGCGGGCCGACAGAGGGAACAGCCGAGACTGTTGAGCAGCAATGTGGTCGGCGCGATCTCCAGCGCGAGGAACAGCCTGTTCAACAGGACGAGTTGTTCGACGTCGAGCCAGGGGCTCGCCGACCCCAGGGCCTCTACCCCGATCTGGTGGAATTGGCGGAAGCGTCCCGCCTGGGGCCGTTCGTGTCGAAACATCGGGCCGACGTAATAGAGTTTAACGAGAGAGGACTCCGTCCAGAGGTGGTGTTCGATGTACGCTCGGATGACCGACGCCGTGCCTTCGGGACGCAACGTAATCAGTTTCCCGTCGCGATCCTCGAACGTATACATTTCTTTCTCGACGACGTCGGTTGCCGCACCGAGGCTGCGCGCGAAGAGTTCGGTGGCCTCGAAGATCGGGATCTTGATCTCGGCGTAGCCGAAGGTTTCCGAGAGGTTCCGTGCCGTGGTCTCGAGGATGTGCCAAGACGCGATATCGCTGGGAAGAATGTCTTTGACGCCGCGAATCGCTTGAATCTTCGGTGCGCTCACCGTCGTCCCCGCCCGTAAGATGGCCATCCTATCGTCGCAGCAAGCCCAAAGTCAATTTCCGGAGTTGAGACTCGGTTGCTTCGCCACCGATGGTGGTCTGCGGCTTTCTTGCAGTCCGCGCCCTTGGCGCGGTGCAGGTTGCTTCGCCACTTGGGAGGTGGCCTGCGGCGCTCCTTACAGCCCGCACCCTTGGCGCGGTGCAGGTTTGACACGTCTTTGGCTCATTTGCTATAAGAGCCGGGCCAAGGCGGCGTACCCAAGTGGCTAAGGGAGCAGTCTGCAAAACTGCGATGCGGCGGTTCGAACCCGCCCGCCGCCTCCACGAGTACGCGAGCAACGCATCTGATCCCTCGTCCCTCCCCGTGACACAACGATTGGGCCAGCCTCTCCACCGTCTCACTCGCGTCTGAGCGACCCTGCTCCGTTCTCGTGGGCGCGCTGAGGCGGTTTAGACCCTCGCTATACCGTTTCGAGTTTGGACGAGTGGAACTCCGACGAGGATATGTCGTGCTGAATGGTCGCCGATTGCGCCACGTCGCGGAGGCTGGACAAAATTGGGCCGCGAGCCATACTCGTTGGAGAATGCGAACCCGATCATTCCACGGTGACGCCAACGTGAACAGGTGATCGATTTGAGAGAGGCCGGACGATCGGCATTGGTGGGTAACTCGGAGCGTGGAGACTGATCGGCTGGGTGTCCCCGCAGGCCGAGCACCGCGAGGGGAACCTCGCGATCGGTATCCCGACGCGCATCGGCGTGTCGGTTTCACTAGTCGTTGAGTTGGTCCGATTCGGGGAGATCCGGGGTCACGAGTTCGCGGCACTTGGTGGGGAGAATCGTAGATCGATATGGAACGGGGAATAGAGATTCTGCTCGTTGAAGACAACCCGGATCACGCGGAGTTCACGAAGCGTGCTCTGATGAAGGGACGGCTGGCCAACACCGTCGTCTGGGTCAAAGACGGGATGGAGGCGTTGGACTATCTCCATCGGAGAAGTCCATTTCACGAGTCGGCCTCGAAGCCCTTGCCCGGTCTGGTGCTGCTCGATATCAATCTGCCCAAGCGGAACGGGTTCGAGGTACTCAAGGACATGCGGTCCGATCCGGTTTTGCGGGTCATCCCGGTCATCATGCTCACGACCTCTGGGCGAGAAGAGGAGGTGCGAAAGAGCTTTGAGCTGGGGGCGAACAGCTTCGTGACCAAACCGGTGCAGTTCAGCGAATTTTCGGAGAAGATCCGTGATCTGGAGGTGTACTGGTTAATGGTCAATCGTCTTCCCGCGCAGGTGGTGAATGCCCCGAGGCCGACGGAGTCGGGCTCATGGGAGCCGGCGGCGTGAACATTCTGTTGGTGGAGGACAACCCCGATCAGGCCCTCGTCGTTCAGCGAACACTGAGGCGGTATCAACCTCAGTGGAACATCACGGTCGTGACCAGCGGGGCGACTTGCCTCGAACGGTTGTCCACGGCGACGTATCCCATCGTGATTCTTGACTACAGCCTTCCGGGCATGGACGGGTTGGACGTGTTGCGACGGATCACCGAGTCGCACCCGTTGTCCTCCGTGATTATGGTGACCGGGCAGGGTGACGAACAGGTTGCCGTGAAGGCGATGAAGGGCGGCGCCGTCGACTACCTGGTCAAAGGCGAACACTACTTGGTGAACCTTCCTCCGGTGGTCGATCGGGCGATCGAACAGGATCGGCTCAAACGAGCGCTGGCCGAATCGCAGCGCCGGTGGGGCGAGCTCTCTCAGATCTCGCTCGATCTCTCGATGGCGTCGGATCTCCCTCGGGCCGCTCAAATCTTAGCGGACGGCGCTCGGCTACTGACTCGGTCCGAAGTGGCGCTCACGGTGCTGCTCGATCCCGCGACGAATCTGGTCGAGCACGTGGCCACCTCGAAGTTGGTGATCCACGAACCGCTGGTTCAAACGTCGCTCGAGGGCCGAGGGATCTTGGGTATTCCCCTGACATCCTCCGCCCCGGTCACATTCAATCATGTTCCTCAGCTGCCGGAGTGCGGGACGATGCCTCCGCACTCGCCGGCGATCGAAACCGCCTTGGTTTTGCCCATCATGCGTCAACAGGAAGTTGCCGGGATCGTGTTGGTGGGAAACCCGGAATCGGGGGCGCCGTACCATTCCGATCAGATGGAGGTGTTGCTCAATCTCAGCTTGCATGCCGCCAGCGTCGTGAAGAATTTACGCTCCGTCGAAGAGGCCCGTCGACAGGCGGTGACCGACGGGCTGACCGGACTCTTCAATCATCGAGAGTGTCAGAAACGATTGGCGGAAGAAGTCGAGCGCGCCCAGCGGTATGGGCGGACATTCTCGGCGCTAATGGTGGATGTGGACCATTTCAAGAGCGTGAACGATTCCTACGGTCATCAGGTGGGAGATTTCGTCCTCAAACGAGTTGCCCAGCGTACGACGAAGCATCTCCGTCAAGTCGATATCGCGGCTCGGTACGGGGGCGAGGAATTCATGGTGATCCTCCCGGAGACGAGTGGAGAGTCGGCGATGCTGGTGGCCGATCGGATCCGCCAAGCGGTGGTGGCTGAGGGAATTGAGACGCCGTCGGGCGAAAAACTGTTCCTGGCGGTGAGCGCGGGCGTCGCGAGTTTTCCGGATGATGCCGACAGTCGGGAGGGGTTGATCGCCGCGGCGGACCACGCCCTGTATGTCGCGAAGGAGATGGGCCGGAACCGAGTCTGCCGATACAGCCGTCACGCCCAGACGGGCTGGGTTCCCGAGCCGGAGGCGGTCAATCTGCTGTTTGAGGACCCCACCCTCCAGGCGGTGCGCGATCTCGCGGCGACGATCGACGCGAAAAGCGCGTATACGCGTGGTCATTCGCTTGAAGTCACGAAGTACGCCGTGCAGTTTGCCGATCACCTCGCGCTGACCGACGACCAGAAGGAGGGACTCCAGATTGCGGGTTTGCTCCACAATCTGGGCGTCGTGAGCGTGCCCGATCGCATTCTGGCGAAGCCGGGACCGTTGACCGAAGAAGAGCGCAAGATCATTCAGGCCCATCCGGGGCTGGCCGAATTACTTGGCCGGGAAGCGCCGCGGTTCAAAGGAGTGGCACAAGCCATCCTCTACCATCACGAGCGGTGGGACGGACACGGTTACCCGTGCGGCCTCAAGGGAGAGGAGATTCCACGTCTCGCAAGAATTCTAGGGCTCGTCGAAGCGTACCACGCCATGGTGTCGGCGCGGCCGTATCGCCGCCGCCTGACCCAGAACGAAGCGATCCAGGAACTCCGTACGGGCACCGGTAGTCAATTCGATCCCCACCTGGTGGAGCGGTTCATCGAAATCCTCAGCAAGAACCGGGACGCGCCCCCGAGTGCCCAGGAGAAGGAGGCGGCATAATCCATGCCTCCGCCGCTCCGATCGCTGATCGATTGGTGCGGCCTCACGTTGATCCGACGCCTCACGATCCGGCGGCGGTTGCTCATCGGATTCCTCGGCATCGTGGGGTGCATGGCGCTGGTCGTTCTGCTCCTCGTGTTTCGGCTCATCCACGTTCAGCGCACCATGGGAGCCATCGAAGATTTGCAGCATCGCGGGACGGAAATCCGCGATGCGATCGACGGCCACTATCGGAAGCTGAGTGCGACCGCGCTGATCCTTCTCATCGATCCGGCGGATGAAGCGGCCCCTGAACGATCTCAAACACTGAAAACGGAGGCCGAAACCATTCTCCGGCACGTCCGGTTCACGATCGGAGCCATGACGAGCGGCAGCGACCGCGAAACGATCGAGGACATCGAGGGCGACCTCCGTCAGCTCACTGGCTATCACGAACGCCTGTTCAACGCCATCGGCGCTCTTCGCGTCTCTCATTCCACGGATACGTTCCTGGCGTACACCACGGTGGTGGACCAGGCCCGAACCCAAGTCTATCACCTGGAACGCGACCTCGATCAGATTGTGTTGCAACAAACGGACGCCTTGCGCGATCAGGTCCGTCAGTTGATCCAGTTCGCCGTGGCCTCGTTCGGAGTGGCTCTCCTTTTAGCTCTGGTGATGAGCGTGGTCATTGCCGGCTCGCTGATCACCCCGATCAGCGCGCTGTCGGAGTCCGCCGGTCGGGTGGCGGCCGGCGACTTTGAGGCGGCACTACCGGCCCAGCTCGACCCCGGAGGACACGACGAATTGGCGAATCTAGCGCGGTCATTCACGACCATGGCCGGCGCGCTCAAGCGGCAGGTCGAGGAGTTGAATGAACTGAATGTTACGCTAGAGGCGCGCGTCACGGAACGCACCGCCGAACTGGCGCGGCGTAACGAAGAACTGGACACCTTCACGTATACGGTCTCCCACGATCTCAAGAGTCCGGTCGTCTCGCTCCAGGGATTGGTGTCGATCCTCCGCGAGGATTACGGAGGGCGATTCGATCCCGAGGGGCGTCGCTACCTCGATCGACTGGCGGTCAACGCGACCCACATGGACCGGTTGATCCGGGATCTGTTGGACCTGTCCCGCGTGGGTCGGACCGCTGCCCACTACGAGTCGGTGGCGGTCGAGGAACTGGTTGAGGAGATCGTGGCGATTTACGCCGACAGGATGAGAGCCCGCCGCGTTCGCGTCGAGGTGGGAGCCCTGCCGACGTTGATGGCGGACCGGTGTCAACTCCGGGAGGTGTTCGATAATCTGATCAGCAACGCGCTCAAGTTCTTGGGCGATCAACCGAAGCCCTGTATCGAAATTGGCTGCGAAGAGCTCCATGGGTTCCTCCGGTTTGAGGTGCGTGACAATGGGATTGGCATCGACCCTGCGTACCACCAGAAAGTATTCACAATTTTTCAACGGTTGCAGGACGTCGACGTGGAGGGAACCGGCGTGGGGCTTGCGATCGTCAAGAAAATCGTCGAGCAGTCGGGTGGGAGGATTACCGTGCGGTCGACCAAGGGACAGGGTAGTGTGTTTTCCTTTACGTGGCCGCGCCGACAAGCGGAACGTGTCGCAGCCGCCTGAGGGCGTTCCTGGTTGTCCCGTCCGCTTGACCCCTTTCCGAGAACTGGTGTATAAACGGCCACGGTCGAGCGGGGGCTTCAGACATGAAAAGCCGAACGGCGCGCTGGGCGACGGGAGTGGCCGTCTTCGTATGGGTGACTGCGGCTTCCCCCGTGCACGCAGCCGAGTCAACCCTGCACCAGGTGACCGTAGAGCGCGAGAGTTTCGCGTTCGCTCCCCAGGCGCTTTCGATCCACGTGGGTGATCGGGTCAAGTGGACCAACCATGATGGCCAACAACACATGGTCGTCACCGCCAAACCGGGCTCGGAGGGTCGCGAGCTCGAAATCTACGCGCGAATGAATCCCGACGAAAGCATCGAACACCAGTTCGACAAACCTGCCGCGTACTACTATTACTGCGCGATCCACTTCCAAATGTGGGGCATCATTTCCGTGAACCCCTAGGATCCTGTCCATGAATGCGATTTTTGCATGGCGAAGCAATGGTCATCTGCGGCGTTGTCGCTTCGGAATCCCTTGCTGCGCCACGCAGAGGGCGCGTTCTCACGTACGACCCAGTACGCTCCGGCGGGAGGCAGCATTCGTCCGTCACGCTAGAGGGGATTCCTCGCTCCGCCTTGCATCTGACGCATTCCTGAACAGGCTCCAACACCCACATACCCGGACACACTAGGGAGCTTGATCCGATCGCTCCCTTCCTCCTGCTCCTGGTCGTGTTGTTCCTTGGCGCGTGTCGGTCGTCGCTCCCACCCGACTCCATGGCGCGGATCTCGGAAGGTCTTCGCGTCGCGGTCGATCAAGGGATTGCCGATCGCTACCGAAGAGACCACGACCAAGCCGTGCGGCGATTTGAGGCCGTTCTTCGGGTCGATCCATTGAACGAACTCGCGCAGCTCAACCTGGGCAGTACGCTGTTCCGAATGGCTCGATATTCCGAGGCGGCGCGGGCCTATCAGGCCGTGCTGAACGGATCGCCGGAGGATCCCGACGCCAAAGCAGGGCTGTGGGCGACGAGATTGCAGGAAGCCGGATATTCGGAGGATGTGCAAGCGGCGGTACGCGCTGAAATCGAGGCGTGGCGCGCGGGGAATCCCCGCAGCGTCTCCCGCCGCCTTGCCGCGTATCGTGGGTTCGACGCCTTGCACGATAAGGCGAAGGGCCGCGTGCTCCTCCTCGAGTTATTGAGAAGTGACCTGCCGGGGGATGCGCGGGACGAGATCGCGCAGGAGACGTTTGAGGCGGCGCTCGGCGAGCAGGATCCGGTGGCGCGTCGCCGGCTGGTCGATGCATTCCTGGCGAAATTTCCAGATTCCGTGTATCGCCACCTCCTGTACCAGTATCATCTCAGTTGGATCGCGCGCGAACGAGGGGCGAAAGAGTTGCGCCGTGAGGCACGGCGTCTCCTCCGCCGCGACCCGGACAATCGGTCGCTCAATTTTGTCGCGGGATACTGGTCGATCGACTTCGGGGTCGATCTCGACTGGGCCGTGGCGAGAGTTCGGCGGGCGCTGGATCTCCTCGATCATCCCGACGTGCGCGAGAAGCTGCCGTACGTGACGGTGGAGCGATGGACTCGGATGCTGTCCGAGGCGCGGGGGCGGTACGAAGATACCCTGGGGTGGGGGGTGTTCCAGTTGGGGCGCCTGGAGGAGGCCGGTTCCCACTTCGATCGGGCTCTCGCTCTTTTGCCGCGAGACCACCGCAGTGCGTATCACCGCGGACGGTGGCTGGAGGCGATGGGGCGAGAGCGCGAGGCCCTCGAGGCGTACCTCGTCGCGGTGGAGACCGGAACCATGATCGCCGACGCGCCGGTCGCGCTCCAACGACTTGCCAGCGCGCAGGGGGTGATCGACCGCGACGCGTCGGACCCATGGCGGGCGTTCGCACACCGCGAAGGCGTCGCCACGTTCACCGACGTGACGGAGGAGGCGGGGCTGAAGGGAGTGATCGGCGGACGAGTGGCGTGGGGCGATTACGACGGGGACGGGGCGGAGGACCTGTTGGTCGACGGCCAGCGCCTCTTTCGCAACGACGGACACGGCCGCTTCGTCGAGACCACCGCCGAGGCGGGTCTCGCGGCCAACCCGGGAGGCAACGGAGGGGTTTGGGCGGACATCGACAACGACGGTCGACTCGATTTCTTCACGACGGGGTCCGGGCGGCCGGATGCGGCCGGGTCGTCAGGCCGCGTGTGGATGAACCAGGGAGACGGGACGTTTCTGGAGCGTCCCGGGATGTTACCGGAGGGACTAACCCAGGGCGCGCCGACCGAGGGCGCGGGTTGGGGTGACTACGATCGGGACGGGTTCGTTGATCTCTACCTGGCCAACTACGAGCTGCCGGCCGATCGCGCGGTGAGCCTCGGAATCTGCACGCCCGATCACCTGCTCCACAACGTCGGCGGACAACGGTTCGAGGACGTCACGACAGCGGCGGGGGTCGTCAGCGCCGAGCCGATGTGCGGGCGCGGTGTCGCGTGGGCCGATTACGACCGTGACGGGTTCCCCGACATCCTCGTGACGAACTATCGTTTGGACCCCAATTTTCTGTGGCGCAACCTCGGGAACGGCACATTCGAGAACGTGGCGCGAGCGGCCGGGGTCGAGGGCGAGGAACAAGAGGGGGCGTTCGGGCATTCGATCGGCGCGGAGTGGGCGGATGTGAATCGCGACGGAGCCCCGGATCTGTTCATCGCGAACCTGGCGCACCCGCGGTATCTTGGCTATGCGGACCAAGGCCAGTTTCTCATCAGCGGCGGTGGCCCATCGCCCCGCTTCACCGACCAGTTCGACGAAGCGGGATTCGCGTTCGACGAGACCATGAGCGAACCGTCCTGGGCCGACTACGACAACGACGGCGATTTGGATCTCTATCTCACCTCAGTCTATAGCGGTCGCCGGAGCACGCTCTATCGCAACGACGGTGCGGGCCACTTCACCGACGTCACGTGGCTGGCGGGGGCGGGCGTCGAGAACGGATGGGGCGCGGCGTACGCGGACATCGACGGCGACGGCGACCTGGACCTCGTGGTGGGCAGCGGAGACGGTCTCCACCTGTTGCGAAACGACGGCACGCGCAATCATTGGCTGCACGTGCGGGCGGTTGGAACGTCCAGCAACCGCTCCGCCATCGGCGCCCGGGTGACGGTGACGGCTGGCGCGCTTCGCCAGACGGCGGAGGTGCAGGGTGGCAAGGGCACGGGCAATCAGCATTCGCTGCCGCTCGAATTCGGGCTCGGGACCTGGGATCAGCCGATGGCCGTCGAAGTCTGGTTCCCGTCGGGTCGGGTGTGGAGAGACGAGCGGGTCCGTCCGGATCAACGGCTGACGGTCACGGAACCGCAGGGGAAGTAGGAGAGGGCGATCATGCGCGTCACAAAGCTGCTGCACACCAGGATGCGGGTCGATGATTTGGAGCGGACCGTGGCGTTCTACCGGGACGTCCTGGGATTGGAGGTCGTCGAGCGCCACGAGTCACCGCGCGGCTCGAAGTTGGCTTTCTTGAAAGCTGCGGGAAGCGAGGAGTTGATCGAAATCTGCAGCTATTCCGCGAGCGGGCCGGTGCGGATGCCGGAAGATTTGGTCCACCTGGCGTTTGAAGTGGACGATCTCGACGCGACGATTGCTGAGCTGTCCAAGAAGGGTATCCCGACCACGGATGGGCCGACCACCACCTCGTCGGGGACGCGCTTTGCGTTCATCGACGCGCCCGAGAAGTACGAGGTCGAGTTGATCGAGCGCAAACGGCGCTGAGGCGCCGGCTCAGCCCGCGAGCAGGTACCCGGCCGCGGCGAGCGCGGCGGCGACGGGCAGCGTCGTCACCCACGCCAGCGCGATTGAGCCGATCGCGCCCCACCGCGCCTGACCCGTGACGGCGCCGATCCCGAACAGCGAGCCGCACGAGACGTGCGTCGTCGACACCGGCAGGCCCCACCGCGACGCCCAGATGACCAGGAACGCCGTCGCGAGGTTCGCGGTCAACCCCTGGCCGTGGTTCATCGCCGTGATCCTGCGGCTCATCGTCTCGGCGACCCGCCGCGCGCTGATGAGACCGCCAACGACCATCGCGACGGCCACGACCGACGACGCGAGCGGGACGTGGAGGGCCTGCACGGTCACGAGGAGGGCGACGACCTTGGGCGTATCGTTGAGGCCGCGCGCGAAGCATACGGCTCCCGCGCTCAGGTAGTGCAGCCGATCGAGGAGGGTCTGGACGCTCGCTCCCGCCACGCGCCCGGAATACCGCTGAATGCACTCCCGTGGGCTTGCGATGGTCACCGAGGGCAGCGCGCGGGCGATCGACGCCGCGAGGGCTTCCCCGCGCGGTTCGACGGCGACGACGCGGACCTCCTCCCCGACGCACACGCAGGTCTCGCGAGCGACGCCCAGAGCCTTTCTGGACGCGTGGAGCAACGGGTAGGCCAGGGCAGTGAGCGCGATCGCGGCCAGCGGGGCGAGGACCAGCGGCGCGACGAACGCCGTTCCCAGCGACGCGAAGTCCACGCCTCCGATGCCGCGTGCCGAAAGCCCCGCGCCCACCAACCCGCCGACCAGCGCGTGCGTCGTGGAGATCGGGAAGCCGAAGTGCGTGGCCAGGAACACGGTCCCGGCCGCGGCGAGGCCGACCGCCGAGACGAAGCCCGGATCGGCGAGCACCGCGTCGGGCACCAAACCCTTGCCGGAGAACTTTGCGACCAGCCCCGCGCCGACGACGATTGACGAGAGCGAGCCCGCGAACGTGGCCGCCGTGGCCAAGCCCAGTGCGCCGCGATAGTCGCTGGCGCCGGAACCGAACAAGGTCGCGACGCCCTTAAAGTTGTCGTTCGCGCCGTTGGCGTAGGCGAGTCCGAGGACGATCAGCGCGATCAGCAGGGCGGTCATCAGCAGCACCCCGAAGCGGGATCGCAGCTGCCGGCGGGCGCGATCCCGCCGGCGACACCGGTCACGACGAAGAGCCCCGCGTACGGCGCGTACGAGAGCTTGGCGGCGGTGTCGGTGCAGACCTCGATGGCCGCGTGTCGTGGGAACCAGTGGCCCTCCTCGTCGCTCACGCCCTTGAAGGGCCCGACGTAGGTGGCGGTTTGCCCGGCATACACGCAGCCCGCGGTCTTCTCGAACTTGAAACCGCGGACGGTGATCGAGGAGAACTCGAAGCCCTCGACCTCCTTCCAGAAGCTCCTGTTGATGACCTGCAGCCCGTAGAATCCCGCGCGTTCCAGCGCGGCGAGGAATTCCTCTCCGGTCAACGCGCCGCTGATGCACTCGCCCCACAACCGCGGGTCTTTCCGATGGCGGGGAGGGACTTCCCGGTCCGCGACGATGTCGGCGACCACGATCCGGCCGTGATCCTTCAAGATGCGCCACATCTCGGCGAATACGCGCGGTTTGTCGGGGGAGAGGTTGATCACGCAGTTGGACGTCACGAGGTCGACGGACTTGCTCTCGGCCGGGATCTGCTCGAGGAACCCTTCTCGGAATTCGACCACGTCGTATCCCAGTGCAGAAGCGACCTGTTTCTGCGCGTCGCACGCGACGGCCAGCATCTGCGGCGTCATGTCCACGCCGATCGCCTTGCCCAGAGGTCCGACTTTCTTTGCGGCGATGAACACGTCGATGCCCGCGCCGCTGCCCAGATCCAGCGTGGTCTCGCCCGGCTTGATCGCTGCTGCGCCCACCGGCGAGCCGCAGCCGTAGAATCGCTCGACGACAGCCGCCGGGATGTGGGCGAGGTCCGCCGGGTCGGGCTGGACGGGACAGCAGAGCTCCTCCTGCGGCGTCTCGGCGGCGCTGCCGTAAAACTCGCGGACGACTTTGCGCGGCGCGTCCAGATCGAACGTCAGTACGCACTCCGACCGGCTCGTGAGCACGTCCCCGGGGGTCTCGTCGGTCGCGCACGTCACGGCGGACTCGCCCATCCCGGTATAGACGATCGGCGCGGAAAATCCCGAGCGCCGGTTGGTGACGAGCGCCTTGCGCTCCTCGGTCAGTTCCTGCAGCGCGTCGGCGAGCATCGCCTTGTGCAGCTCACAGTAGGGGTCGTGCGCCGCGATCGAGCCGCCGTAGAAATACGCGTGCTCCATATCGCCGCCGCCGCACAGGAACTTGAACGTGCACGTCGAACAGATCGGTTTGTTCTGAACCGTCGTCGAGGCGAACTCCCGCGCGAGGGGGCTTGCGAGCCAGATGTCCTTGAGCGACCGCTCAAGGATCGATCCGCAGCGCAGCTCGGGCACGTTGACCATCGCCGCCGAGGGGTAGACCCGCCCGTCGGAGTACACGCAGAGGCTCGACACCCCCGCGCTGGCGAGGTCGCGTTTGGTGCCAGCCGGGTACCGCAGGCGCGTCTTCACGGCCTCGTGGTTGTCGACGATCACGCCGACGGCGCGGCCGACCTCGCGGGCGCGGCGCACGACCTCGATCACGCGCTCCACCGAGGGTGTGCGGTCCGTGCCGCACTCGTCGGCGCGGCCGCGCTTGTGCAGCCACAGGAGGTGGTGCGCCGTCCCGCCGAGGCGGGCGACCAGCCGCGTGACCTCCGGGACGTCGTCCGCGTTCGCTTCCGTGATCACGGTGCTCACCGTGACCGACAGGCCGGCGCGAATCGCCGCGCGGATGCCGTCGACGATTTTGCGAAAGCTCCCGGTTCCGCGGAGAGGATCGTTGGTCTCGGGTCCGGAACCGTCGAGGCTGATCTGGATTCGCAATCGGGCCGGGTCGCGGCGGCGCAGCTCCTCCAGTCGGGTCGGGGTGAAGAGGATGCCGTTGGTCAGAATCGCAAGTTCCGCTTTGGGATCCTCAAGCGCGGCGTCGATGAGCGCGAGGATGTCCTTTCTGAGGAACGGCTCTCCCCCGGTGAAGAAGAAGCGGCGGACGCCGAGCGCCCTTGCGTCGGCGATGACCTTCAGCAACGTGTCCGTGGGCAGTCCGCGGTCGCCGTCGGGACCCGAGGAGACCAGGCAATGGCTGCAGGCGAGGTTGCAGGAATTGTTCGTGTGCAGCCAGAGCTCGGTCAGGCGTCGTGGCCCCAGGTGCGAAACCCGGCCGCGGTAGGGCGGGTGGACGATCGGCGCATCCGCCAACATGCCCCGGCGGACGGCGTCCCGCGCCAACGTATCCACGTGCTGCCACGCGGCCGCAAACTCCACTTTGGCCTCCGCGGCGTAGGCGCGGACCACCTGGTCGAACGTCCGTGCGCCGTCGAAGAGATCCAGAATCCGTCGGCCGCGCTCGTCGGTGCCGACCCAATTCGGACCCGCCGGATCGATGAGCACCGTCACCCCGTCGAGCGCCATCGTCTCGCGGAAGGGTGCGTGCAACACGGTGTCATGAGTCAGGTTCATACCCCCTCCTTCGGAAAAGCCCCGATGCAATCTACCTGTGGCAGCGTGCCGGTGTCAATCGCATCACGCGGCGGTGACGCGCACCGTGTGGAGTCCCGAGGCGCCGCTGGGGAAGGGGGCGCCCGCGTCCGCGCTCTGCACGGTGCCGGTTCCATCGACGGCCCGGACGGTGAGCGAATGCGAGCCGGGCCGTGGGACCCTCCACGAGTAACTCCAGTGGGTCCAGGCGTACGGCGAGAGCGGCGGCGAGAGCGATGCGGCCTGCCACGAGCGGCCCCCGTCCGTGCTGACCTCGACGCGCCCGACTGGAGATCGTCCTCCGAAGGCGATGCCCCGGACGGTGAAGGCGCCGACCGGCACCCGTTCCCCGTCGCCCGGCGCGTCGATGCTGGAGCGGAGCCGGATCAGGGCCTCGTCCGACCACCCCCGACGTTCCCAGTATCCTTGATAGTCTTCGTTCACCACCTCCAGCCCGGTCAGCCATTTGACGTGCTTCATCCCGTAGATGCCGGGCACGATGATACGGGCCGGGTAGCCGTGATCGCGTGGCAGGGGCTCGCCGTTCATCGTGTGCGCGATGAGGACGTCGGGTTCGAGCGCGCGTGCGATGGGGAAGCTGTCGGAATACCCGTCGGCCGCGCGCATCACGAGGTCGAACGCGCCGGGCGCCACGCCGGCCTCGCGCAAGAGGTCGGCGAGGCGAATGCCGCCCCATTCGGCGGTGCTGATCGAATCGCCGCCGACCGGGTTGCCGATGCACTCCAGCGTCACGATCTCGCGCTCCACCGGTCGAGCGAGCAAGTCCTCATACCGCAGCGTGATCGGCTGTTCGACGAGCCCTTTGATCGTCAGTGACCACTGTTCCGGTTTCGGCGGTCTGGGCGTCGAGCAGCACGACGTGACATAAAAGTCCTTATTGGGCGTGATCGCCGGCGTGATCCGCGCCGGCGTGGAAAACAGCGAACCCAGCCACCCGGCGTGGACGCGCCGTGGCGCGAGCAACGCGGCCAGCGGCATCGCGCCCATCCAGACGAGCCATCGTCTCCGCGTGATTCCTGGTCCGATCATGGGGGTGCTCCGAGTGATGATGCGAGGCATCCACGGGACCGACCGCCCCGTGGATACCGGTTCATCGCGCTACTTCATCATCCCTTTGTTTTTGTCCATCATCATACCGTCGTTTTTCATCATGCCCGTGTCGAACATGGCGTGGCCAATCTCCACGCTGAACTTTTGGCACCAGATGACCACGCTGTTGTAGTCGGCAGCCTGGACATTCGCCGGGATCGCATACTGCACCGTGCCGGAGAACTTCGTCAGCTTGCCCAGTTCCACGCCCTTCGTGTAATCGCCATCCTTTGCGAGGTAGACGCGGCCGTCGGGTACCTTGTCCACGGTGATGTCGGTCAGGAGCAGGATCGAGTGACCGCTCGCGTCTTTGGCAATCGAGACGGTTCCCGTTGCCCGGTGGTCGCCGGCGCCCTTGAGCATGCCGCTCATCGCGCCGGCCATGTGGTCTTCCATCATGCCGGCATATCCGGCCGGCGCCCAGAACCCGAACGCAGCGGTGATCAGGGCGGTGTACAGCAGGCGTTTGGCGTTCATCGTTGATCTCCTTTCTGTGGGAGTTTGCCTGCGAGAGGGGTGGGTGCGCCACGGTGTCACGGCGCGGAGGCGGAGGAACCTCCCCACCCCTCTCAACGAGGCCCGCTTAGAAGCTGGCTGTCGCCTCCAACTGGACGAATGTCTCCGGCGCCTCGCCGTGTCCATTGGTGTGGGCGACGGATTCGGACACGATCGGGCACAGCACGACCAAGCCGGGTTCCACGATCGTCACCAGGCCGCGACGCTCGGCTTCCAGGATCTTCCGCGCGTCATCGAACACGACGCCGTCAGCCGTGAAGCGGGGCGAGGCCAGGCCGGCATTGATGAGATCCTGAACCGTGACTCCCGTGGCCGTGTGAACCACATTCACATCCCAGTGCGGTGAGTAGCCCGGGTCACCCGGCACGGTGAGGACGACATTGGCCTGGTGCAGCCGGTTGCCGCCGATGAGGAAGATGTCGCTGGCACTCTTGCGTTCGCTTTGCTTTTCCAGACCCTGGTCGATGTAGTAGATCTCCGTGCCGTTGTACCAGCCGTTCGGGATCGGGCTGCCCGCGTGGGCGAGCGGGGCGCCGAGCGCGAGGACCAGCGCGGCAACGGTCAATCCGAGTCGAATCTTCATACCGAACCTCCTTTTGAGACGGTTTCCGGGTGGACCATCCACCCGACGCGACTCACTCTACGCGCGCAAGATGACCGGCTGATGATCGGCGCGTGACGATTCGGTGACGATGCAGGGGGGCTGCGCGTCAGCGCGAGGCGAAGGGGAGCGTGACGTGGAAGGTGGTCAGTCCGTCTCGGCTGTCGGCGGAGACGGCGCCGCCGTGGGCTTCGACGATTTGCTTGACGAGCGAGAGGCCGATGCCGGCACCGCCGTGCTCGCGGGAGCGCGATTTTTCGCCGCGGTAGAAGCGCTCGAAGATGAACGGGAGGTCGTCCGGTGGAATCCCGCCGCCGGTATTCGACACCTCCAGCAGGGCGGCGGGGCCCTCGTGGCTGATCTGAACCGTCACCTCGCCACCGGGCGGCGTGTAGTGCCACGCGTTCTCGAACAGGTTGTTCAGGACGCAGACGAACTGGTCGGGGTCGACGCGCACGGCTGGCCCCCCGACGGTATCGCTCGTCGACAGGCGAATGGATTTTTGCGCGAAGCGGGTTCTGAACGGTTCAAGCGCGTGCGACGTCATCGTGCCGAGGTTGACCGTCTCGACGTGGAGGCGCTGGATCCCCGCGTCGGCGATCGCCAACTGGTGGAGCCCCTCGACCAGCCGGACCAGCCGCAGGACCTCCTCGTGCAGCGAGGCGATCTGCTGGGGGGATGGCGGCAACACGCCGTCGTGCAGGGCTTCGAGATACCCGCGCATGTTGGTCAGCGGCGTGCGCAGCTCGTGCGCGACGTCGGCGACGAGGTCCTTGCGGAGCTTTTCCACGCGCTGGAGGCTGCACACCATTTGGTTGAACGCGCCCACCAGCTCGCCGACCTCGTCGCCCGGGACGGCCTCGACGCGCTGCGAGTAATCCCCCGATGCGATGCGCCTCGCGATCGCGCCCATCCGCCGAATCGGCCGCAGGATCCGCCGCGTCAGCACCCAACTGGCGGCCAGCGCCAGCGCAACGGCGCCCAGGCTGGCCCAGATCAACGTCGATGTCGTCGCGTGCAGGAACATCCGGTGCGGCGTGACGGGGTCGATATGGAATTCCTTCATCAACTGCATGAAGTAGTCGCCCGCGATACGCTCGACGGCGATCCAGATCAAGCCGATGACGGCCGTGATGACGACCAGGTGGATGCCCATCAGCTTCCAGAGCAGGGGCACGCGGCGCAGGCGGGGCGTCGACGCGGTCGTCACGCGGCGTCCTCGTCGCGGAACTTGTACCCGAGGCCGCGGATGGTGAGTACGTACGTGGGTTGCGACGGCAAAGGTTCGATCTTGTCACGCAGCCGGCCGATGTGGACGTCCACCGTCCGGTCGAGGACGTGGACCGCGTCCTGCGTGTAGAGCGAGTCCAGCAGATGCGCGCGGGACAGGACGACGCCCGGCGAGCGCATGAGCGTGACCAGGAGGCGGAGTTCGATCGCCGTGAGCGAGACGGTCTTGCCTTTGAGCGTGACCTTGGCCTTGGCCTCGTCGACGACCAAGTCGCCCGCGGCAAGGATCTTCGGCGTCGTCTCGGGGGCTTTGGGCGTGGTGCGGCGCAGGATCGCCTTCACGCGCGCGACGACCTCGCGGGGTGAAAACGGTTTGGTCACGTAATCGTCGGCGCCAATCGAGAGGCCGACCAGCTTGTCGACCTCTTCGACACGGGCGGTGAGCATCAGGATCGGGACCTCGGAGGTTTGACGGATCCGCCGGCACACCTCCAAGCCGTCCAGCTTGGGGATCATGAGGTCGAGGACGATCAACGCGGGGGCGTGGCGCTGCGCGATCTCGACGGCTTGCGCGCCGTCGGCCGCCGAGCGTGTCTGATAGCCTTCGCGATCGAGGTAGACCTTCAGCAGTGCGGAGGTTTTGGGGTCGTCTTCAACGATCAGGATCAGGGGAGGTCCGCTCACGCGACTCATCTTACGCCACCAGCGTCACGGTCAGGTCACGCGACCGTGACGTTTCTGCGACAATATCCGCTTCCTCCGACGACAGGTCTCCGACTCGCAGGGAAACGCCGAGCGTCCGTTCCCAGCCCGAAATCAGCGCCCGGTGGATCTCGTCGGGCGTCAGCCCGCGCCCGCCCTCGTTCAGGCCGGTGATCGACTCGGAGTCGGAGCGAGTCCCACGAAACCAGGGGTCGGCCTCGGCCGGATCGTGTACGAGCAGGATGGAGCCGTGCTGCAGGAACGCGGTTTTCCAACGCCGCTGGGCGCTGCCGATCACCTTCTTCCCGTCGAGGGTGATTTCGTAGCGGGATGTCGAGGCGAAACACAACGGCGACCCGATCCCGCGTCGCGACCGTTCGGCATCGCGAGGGTGGCATTCGACGCGGAGGCCGAGTTCTGCCAGCCCTGCCGCCAGCGCGCGCGCCACGACCTCGTACGTGCCCCGGATCGTGGGCGGAAAGAGGGGATGGGGGGTCGGGGCGGCGACGCTGTACGTCACCTCGCGGTGGTGGTAGACGGCGCGGCCTCCGGTGGTTCGCCTCACGACGGGGATCCCTTCCTCGCGGCACCGATCGAGATCGACGACCTCCTCGATGTGCTGGAAATACCCCATCGAGATGGCCGGCCGCTCCCAGCCGTACAGGCGCAGCGTGGGGCCGCTCGCGCCCGTCCGGCAGGACGCGGCGAGAGCTTCATCCACCGCCATGTTGTACCCGGCGCACCCAGGGGGATCGATCAGCAGACGCCACGTGTCCACTCGCACAGTCTGGATGAGGTGACGGGGGAAGGTCAAGGGCGCCGCGTTGAAGGCGCCTGGGCGCAATGGTACAATGGGTTGGTTTCCAACCGATGACCGACGCACATATACTTCCCCAGGTTCTGACGATCGCCACATCCGATTCAGGTGGCGGCGCGGGCATTCAGGGCGACATCAAGGCGATCCAGGCGAACGGCGCGTTCGCGCTCTCGGTGCTCGTGGCGGTGACCGCGCAGAACACCCGGACGGTCACGATGGTCCACGCGCTGCCCCGCGACATCATCGAAGCGCAGATCGACGCGGTCTTCGACGACTTCGCGATCGGCTCGGTCAAGACCGGCATGCTCTTTTCCTCCGAGATCGTGGGCATCGTGTCGGGTCGTCTTCGGAGACTCAAGGTGCCGTATCTGGTCGTCGACCCCGTCATGGTCTCCAAAAGCGGCGTGGCGTTGCTCAAACCGGATGCGATCGAGTCCGTCACGCGCGACCTGTTCCCGCTGGCGTCGCTCGTGACCCCCAACGTCCACGAAGCAGAGCGGCTCACGGGCCTGTCGATCGTCACGATCGACGACGCGAAGGCCGCCGCCGCGAAGATCATGGGATTCGGGTGCCGGGCGGTCCTGCTCAAAGGCGGGCATTTGTCGGGGGCCCCGGCCACCGACCTCCTCTACGACGGATCGGTCTGGACCGTCATTCCAGGTGAGTGGATCGATACGAAGAACACGCACGGCACCGGGTGTACGTATTCCGCGGCGATCGCCGCGCGCCTCGCGAGGGGCGCGGGCTTGGTCGAGGCCGTCCGCGCGTCAAAGCGATACGTGACCGAGGCGATCCGCCACTCGCTCTCGATCGGACGCGGGTGCGGTCCCACGCATCATTTCTATCACCTGCCTGACCCCGGGGGAGACGCCTAGTGTTTACGGGCCTGGTTGAAGAGCTTGGGGTCGTGCAGGGGTTGGAGCGAGGTCTGGCCTCTGCGACCATGATGATCCTGGCGCGGCGTGTGGTCACCGGCATGCAGATCGGAGAAAGCGTGACCGTCAATGGCGTCTGTCTGACCGTCGTGCGGTTCGTTGACAACGGATTCGCGGTCGACGTCTCGCCCGAGACGCTTCGGGTGACGACCCTTGGGGGGCTCGCGGCGGGCGATGGAGTAAATCTCGAACGGGCGATGCGTCTGGGCGATCGGCTGGGCGGCCATCTGGTCAGCGGGCACGTCGAAGCCGTCGGCCGGATCGTCGGGCGCGCGCCGGAAGGCAACGCGATCATCCTGACGATCGAAGCGCCGCGCGAGGTGCTGCGCTATTGCGTAGGCAAGGGCTCGGTGACCGTCGACGGCGTCAGCCTGACGATCAACGCCCTTGCCGAGAAGACGTTTTCCGTCGCAATCATTCCGCACACCGCATCGGCAACGACACTGGGGCTCAAGCCACCGGGTTCGCCGGTGAACCTGGAGCCCGATCTGATCGGCAAGTTCGTCGAACGACTCATGAATACGGACCAACCGCCGGAGAAGGTCGACGCGGAATTCCTTCGGAAGCGGGGGCTGCTGTAAGGGCGGGGGAAAACCGCCCCTGCGAACGGTGTTCCTTTTACGCGGCCTTCGCGCAACGAAACCCTACGTCGTTGAGCACACCGTTCGGGTCCGCATAGAGGCGAAAACTTCCGCGGGCGTTGTGGGCCAAGATGTCCATCTGAACCTCGGGGGCGAAGTGGCCGATCCCGGACCAGGATGACCCGCGAAGCACGCGCGCAGGTTTCCCGCCCTCGACCGCTTCAGGATGGGGGTGGCCGGGATACGCACCGTACCAATCGGTCGTCCATTCCCAGACGTTGCCGATCAGGTCGTACACGCCCTCCGGGCTCCGGCCCGTCGGGTAGCTGCCCACGACGACCGGCCCCCCTCGCGCGCCGCCAAGATTGGCGCGCCCCACTTCGAACCGGTCTCCCCACGGATAGGGCCGTCCCTCGGTTCCGCGCGCCGCACGCTCCCACTCGGCTTCGGTCGGCAACCGTTTGCCCGCCCACCGGCAGTACGCGTCCGCATCCGCCCACGTGACCGAGACGACCGGGTACCGATCGAGCCCTGCCGGGTGGCGTCGATTCCTCCAGTCGGGTGGAGCCGAATGCCCGGAGGTAAGGACGAAGACCTGGTACTCGGCCTCGGTCACTTCGTACCGATCGAGGTAATACGCGGCAAGAGTGACTCGGCGCGCGGGGTGTTCGTCCACAAACCAGGGTTTGACCAAGCCGTATTCGAGCGCGCGCCGTTCGGTGTCGTCTTGATCGGTGCCCATCGTGAACGTCGCGGCGGGAATCAGGACCATACCGGGCGGGACTTGCGTACAGGCGGTCAGCGTGAGTAGCGTCGAGCAGGCGAGGGATGCAAGGGCGAATCGGGGAGCCCACGGTTCTCTCTCCGTCTCTCTCCGTCTCTCTTTCACCGGTTCGGTCCTCACTGCGCGCAGCGGAAACCAAATCCCTTGTTTTTGATTTCGGGTGCGAACCGACTTCGGTTATAGACCGGGGAACTCAAGCCGCAGCCGTAGGAGAGGCAGTCGTACCACGATCCGCCGCGGAGGACTTTGTTCTTCACGCCGTAATGAATGTTGGCGACGGTGTTGCCGGGGTAGGGTTGGTACCAATCGGTGACCCACTCGTACACGTTGCCGGCCATGTCCTCCAACCCTTCAGGGCTCCTCCCTTGCGGAAAGGACCCCACCGGCATCGTGTCGCCGGGCTCGTGTTTGGTGAGCCAATACTGAGGCGTGTTTGCCTTGGACGTCGAGAACTCATTCCCCCATGGAAAGCGCCGTCCATCCGTGCCCCGTGCCGCCCGTTCCCATTCGGCTTCGGTGGGGAGCCGCTTGCCGGCCCACCGGCAGTACGCATCCGCGTCGTACCAATCCACGTACACCACGGGATGGTCGGCCTTGCTCTCCGGATAGGAGCCATTCACCCAGTGATGCGGAGCGGCGCGCCTCGTGGCCTCTACGAACGCCCGGTACATCGCGTTCGTGGTCTCGTAGCGGTCCATCCGAAACGAGTTGACCGAGACTCGGTGGGCGGGGTGCTCATCCTCATCGCCTGGACCGTCGTCCCCCCGACCGTTGTTCCCCATGGTGAACTCGCCGCCCGGAATGACGACCATATCTTGGCGCACGCGTGGAGATGTAGGCGATCCGGCCGATGTCTGAGTGGAGACCCTCGTGAGGGCGGGTGCTCGAGAGACGTCCGGAATATGGCACTCTGCGCACGCCGGGTCGGTGAACGAGCGCTTGACGGGCGCGCCGCCGTTCACGTGACAGCGAAGGCATTCGGCCTGCGTGGGCGACCTTTTCGGAGGTTGGGGGAGGGCGATTCCGCTCGAGCCGACGGACGAAGGCCATCCGATGGCGACAAGGAGCGGAACCATGATCAGGCCGATGAACGCGACGGTCCCTGGGGGTGAGTGGCGATGCGGCATGGCGGGGAGTACTCATACCAAAACCCGCCCCAAAACACCAGGCCTCTCGCCGTCGGGACTCCGACCTACGGCGCCTGAAACCGAATGATCGTGATCAGCGACTTCCAGGTCTTGCCCGTGGGTTGGCCGTCGTCGTTCGTCTGCGGCACGCCGTCCGGCGGGGCCATGATTTGGACCGTCGCGCCGTCCGGCGCGTTGACGGTATAGATCGACGTGGCTTCCATGAACGATGCCGCCGCGCCGATGTGCTGTTCGTAGAAGCGCACGATCTGTTGTGCGGGGTCGTCCGAGTAGTACTGGTATTGATACAAGTGGACCTTACTCGACGCGTCTACCTTGTCGTCGAGCCGGTGGACGGTCCAGCCGGGGTAGGACGGGACGCCGAGCGTGGAGGGTTCGGTGGCGCGTTGTGACGCGGTGGTTCCGATACTCGCGTTTAACACGATACCAAGCGTCGTGACGACGATGACCAGTCGTTTCATGGCGTCCCCCTGACGGTGCGTGACGAGGACAATCCTAATCGGCATTGCCGGACCTGGCAAGGACGGATGTCAGGCCGCGACGCGGGCTTTACTTCGCGCACCATTCGCGTAGAATCCCTCCGTGATGAGACTGGGAGCATCGACCAAGGAGGGCGGCGATGGCAGACGCGTTTGAGATGAAGATGCGAGAAGGTTTCTCCAAACTCCCCAGGCGGATCATGACGCTCGTCGTGGTCGTGCTGGCGCTGATGCTGATCTCGGCGTCGTTTCAAGTGATCGGGGCCGGCGAGCGCGGCGTGCTGTTCAGCAAGCTGTCGGGCGTCAAAGACATCGACCTGGGGGAGGGGCTGCACTTCAAGATTCCCTTCATCGAGGAAATCATCCCGATCGATGTGAAGGTGCAGAAGTCGCAGACCGACGCGCGGGCGGCGTCAAAGGACCTGCAGAACGTCTCGTCCACGATCGCGGTGAACTTTCACATCGACCCCAGCCGCGCGCAAAAGGTTTACCAGGAGATCGGGCTGAGTTTCAAAGAACGGGTCATCGACCCGGCGGTGCAGGAGGCGGTCAAGTCCGTCACGGCGCACTTCACGGCCGAGGAGCTCATCACCCGGCGTCCGGAGGTGAAGGACGAGATCAAGGCCAGCCTGGCCGAACGCCTGAAGCAGTTCAACATCGTGGTCGACGAGTTCTCGATCGTGAATTTCGACTTCTCGCACGAGTTCAACGCGGCGATCGAGGCCAAGCAAACGGCCGAACAGTCGGCGCTCAAAGCGAGGCGGGATCTCGATCGCATCAAGATCGAAGCCGAGCAGCGCATCACGCAAGCCCGCGCCGAGGCAGAGGGCCAGCGACTGCAGCGCGAAACGTTGACGCCGATCCTGCTTCAGCTCCGCGCGATCGAGAAGTGGGACGGGAAGCTGCCGCAGGTGTCGGGCGGGGCGACACCGTTTATTGATATCAGTTCGATGAAGGGGAAGTGAGGCGACTGGTCAGGGAATGAGATGATTCAAAGCCGAAACCTCACTCGATCACTTGCCGTGAACCGAGGCCATGAGATGGCGTCGGCTAAACGGGATCCGTCGTCGTGGCTCCTTGGTGAACGCGCTCCACCGCGATTGCTTTCGCCTTCCTTAAGTCAATCTTTCCTGTCCCCAGTACCGGAATCGCATCGACCAAGTAGAAGCTGTCGCGCTTCGGAATCCAGAGCTTTGGCAGGGCAGTCTGTGCGAGTTGGTTCCATAGCGCTTGAGGGTCGACGTCACGCTGGGTGTAAAGGGCGACGAGGCGCTCGCCCTTTTGCTCGTCGGGCACCGCTGTCACGACGCAGCAGTGGTCGCCCAGGATCTGGTTGATCGCCTCCTCGATTTTCAGGTGTGGGACCATCTCACCGCCGATCTTGGAGAAACGGGAAAGGCGGTCGGTGATGCGGATGAAGCCCTCGTCGTCGATCGCGGCGATGTCGCCGGTGACGTACCAGCCGTCGTGCAAGACCTCGGCTGTTTTCTCCGGCTCGTTCAGGTAGCCCATCATCCGGTTGGGGCCTTTGACCAGCAGCAAGCCTTCGGCGCCGGCCGGTACCGGCGCGCGGGTATCGGGGGCGACGACCTTCGCGGCGACTCCGGGGATGGGATGACCCACCGTGCCGGGTTTGATCCCTTTCTGGCGTTCGCCGTGATGGTCGATGTTCGGGATGTTGACGGCGACCACCGGGCTCATCTCCGTGCAGCCGTAGCCTTCCAGTAAATCGAGGCCGTAGATCTCCTGGAAGGCCGCTGCCAGGGGGTCGAGTAATTTTTCGGCGCCCACCATGGCGTACCGCAGCGAGGCGAACTGGTCCTTGGTGCACTTGCGCAGATACGCGGCGTAGAACGTCGGCGTGCTGATGAGGATCGTGGCGCGATGGGTCGCGACCAGTTCGCCGAGGGTCTTGGCGTCCAGCGGGTTCGGGTGATACACCGCGCCGAACCCGCACAGCAGCGGAAACCACAGCGTGCCCGTAAATCCGAACGAATGGAAAAATGGCAGGGCGCCCATGACGCGATCGTCCTTCGTGACCCAGAAGATCTGCGCGAGGGATTCGATGTTCGAGAGTACGTTGTGGTGCGAGAGCATGACGCCCTTCGGCGTTCCCGTGCTGCCGCTCGAAAAGATCACGGTTGCGAGGGCGGTGGAATCTGGCTTTGCGCGATCGACGAGCGCGGCGAGGACACGCGCGGGAAGGAGGACCGCGGCTACGGACCAGACGACCTTCTGCGCCGGGCCGATCGCCTTGATGAGGTCTTCGAGGTACACCATCCCCGGACGTTCATCCAGCTTGGCTTTCGCGAGGAATACCTTCGACGTCAGGATCGTCCGAATACCGCACTGCTGAATCGCCGAGTCCAGCGCGTCGCGCCCCGCGGTGAAGTTCAGGTTGACGGGAGCGCGCCCCGTCAGGAGGACGGCCAGGTTGGCGAGCGCGCCTCCGATCGACGCCGGGAGCAGTAGCCCGATCATGGGTTCATCCCGCCTCCGGAGGTTGATCCATCGCGCCAGCACGAGGCTCCCGATGAGAGCGCGACCATAGGTCAGCGTTTTCCCGCTCGAGTCGGCCATGCAGAACGAGAACCAGCGCCGCTTGGCCATCCGGATGAAGTGGCGGTGTAAGAGGTCGGTCGGCGCGCGGCGGTGCTCCACGGCGTCGCTGCCCATTTCCTGGATGTCCTGCCGGACCTCCGTCGCCTTCACCGTCGCGGGCAGCGGTTGACCGAACGACACCGTCACAGGGAACGGAATGCGCTGGGGCCACTTCCAGAAGAAGCGGCCGTCCTTGAAGCTAAAGACGCTCCCCCAGAGCCGGTCAAGGTGGATGGGGATCACGGGGACGTCGATCCCCTCCATGATTTTTTCAAAGCCCCGCTTGAATGGCAGCAAGTTACCCGTGCGGCTGATCGCACCCTCGGCGAAGATGCAGACCACGTGGCCCTCGCGGAGCTCCGCCCTCGCCCGTTCGATGGCCTCCACGACCTCCTTGCGGTTGCGGCCCGAGACCGGAATGGCCTTCATCAGGCGGAAGAGCCAGTTCAACGCGGGCAGCTCGTAGTACGGCTTGTAGACCATGAAGCGGATGAAGCGCTGGACGCACGCGCCGACGAGCAGCGCGTCCACGTGCGAGAGGTGATTGCACACGAGCAGTGCGGGGCCGCGGAACGGCACGTGCTCCTGCCCGAGGATACGGATCCGGTAGATCGTGTGTGTGAGCATCCACAGTGAAAAGCGAATGAGGAAGTCGGGGAGGATCGACACGATGTAGACCGTGGCTACGAGCGTGAGGACACCGAAGAGCAGGATGATCTTGTCGGGCGTGATCTGTAGGGCGTCTCGGCAGAGCCACAGCGCGGCGGAGGCCAGCAGGATACCGACTGTGTTGAAAAAGTTGTTCGTGGCGATGAGACGGCCCTTTTCGTCGGCCCCGCTCTTCTGCTGCAGCAGCGCGTTCAGCGGGACGATGAAGAAGCCGCTGGCGAGCCCCAGCGCCGCGAGCAGAACGGACGTCTGGGCGTACGAATGCGCCGAGGAACCGAGCAGAATCGAGAACACGCCCATGCCGATCGACCCCAGCGGCACCAGGCCCAGCTCGACTTTGTCGCCCGAGAGACGACCCGCGGCCACGCTCCCGCTCCCGATGCCGAGCGCGAGACTTGTTCCGAGCAGACCGACGTGGAGGTCGTCGAGTTGCATCGTGTCTTTGCCCAGGAGGAGCAGGTCCATTTGAAACAGCGCTCCGAGAAACCAGAAATAACTGATTCCCACGACGGTGAGCCAGAGGGTCTTCTCGCGCGCGAGCCGTTTGATCCCATCGACGACTTCGGCCCAGGGATTCGGGTGGAAGGTCTTGCGGGAGGCCGGGCTGGGAACTTTGGCGATGCCGAAACTGGTGAGCGTGCCCGCGATCGAGATGGTGACGAGGACGAGGCCGACCAACCCCAGGTTCTCGCGCCACGCGGCGAAAAGGAACGTGCCGAGCGACGTGCCCAAGATGATCGCCATGAACGTGCTCATTTCCAACAGGCCGTTCGCGCGCGAAAGGTCCTTGTCCGGGAGCATCTCGGGCAAGATCCCGTACTTGGCCGGACTGAAGAGCGTGGCCTGTAGGGCCATCAGGAAGAGCACGACGAGCATCCACTCCATCCGGCCGGAGAGCAGGGCGCCGACCCCGAGAGCCATCGCGACGATCTCGATGCCCTTCGTGGCGATCAAGACGTGCCGTTTGTTGATTGTGTCAGCAAGGTGACCGGCGTATCCGGAGAACAAAAGGAACGGGAGGATGAACACGGCGCCCACCAGCGAAAGGTGCCCGCTGCCGTCGCCCGATGCCGCGGCCGCGCCCACGGCGAGCATCGAGACGACGATCTTGTAGACGTTGTCGTTGAACGCGCCGAGGAACTGGGTCCAGAGGAACGACTGGAAGCCCCAGGATTTTAGCAACGCGCGGTACGTGCCGATGGCCATGGCTATCCCTTTCGCTTAAGCGTGATGGGCACCGGTCTCACCGTCCGGCGTGTGAGTGTATCAAGGAATGGGATTCCCGTTTTTGAATTACGATGCTCACGTGGCCGTTCATAAACCAAAGACACCACCGATGGATTGATATTGGCCATGTCCCTCATTTTCCTTCATGAAGAACCCGCGTCAGGATCTCCACGATCCGATGGTTTGTTGCCGCATCTTTGACAGCGATGCGAAGGGTATGATTGCCGAGCTGAGAGCCCATATTAACGGCATTCCGGAGGTAGAGGGCGTAGGCACGGGACCGTTCGCAGACGGTTGCTGCGTCAGGCCCATCCGGTGAAAGATGGCAAAGCACAAAATTCGTTACACTGGGAATGATCTCCATCTTATCTAGAGCCAGCAGGCCATCAATTATTGAGAATCGCATAATATAGTGACGGTTAGTCGAAGAGGCGCGCTTGCTTCCAGAAGCTGGGCACCAGGGTCCGGCGTTGCCGCATCCGTCGGAGCGCACGCCGGGCATGGTGGCT
>JACXTT010000182.1_pt1 | contig 100381 bp, 91 predicted proteins | sample 9270951 | NCBI WGS metagenome assembly JACXTT01 (sample SAMN15532306, study PRJNA645909) | rock metagenome | isolation source: weathered quartz diorite | place: Puerto Rico | collected 2017-06-21 | reverse complement strand
GCGATCGTCGTCGATTTGCCTTGGCAGGTGTCGCCGATGATCAGCACCAGGCCGCTGGTGAGCTGGGCGAAGCGTTGTTCATTGGGCTGCAGGCCAAGGCTGGCCAGCGGCAGCGGCTCTTTGGGGAAGCGGCGGATCACGCATCCCAGGCGCTTTTTGCCCTGGAAGGTAAAGCAGTTGGCGCGGATGCGGGCCGTGTGCAGGTCGATCGAGCGGTCAAAAGCGCGGTCGAGAATGCGTTCTGCCCAATTGGGTTCGATCACCTCAAAGAACTCTTCCAGCTCTTCCTTGGTGATGGGCGAATCCGTCACCGCCACCAGGCCCTTGGGCTGGCGCAGCATCAGTGGACTGTTTTGGTGGATCAGGATGTCGCTGAAGATCAGCTTGGAATTGAGCAGGTGGAGGATCTGCTCGACCAGCGTGCCGAACACGGGATGGTCTTCGTTTTCGACATAGCTGAGGGTGCGGATTTGCGAGGACTGGTGATTTTCCATGCTGTGCATTCGCCTTAGTCAGGACCAATGCAAACCATTATATACAAAAGCCGCTTCAGCCAAAACACGCCCTGGGCCGTGCCCTGTGCCGAAGCGGCTTTTTAAGCATATGCAACGATCAGCCGATCCAGTTGCCGATCACCTGGTTATTTGCCGTAATCAGGTGCTGGCCGACCAGCTGCGCCACTGTCCAATTGGCCAGCACGATGATGCCGTCGCCCAGCTGTCCGCCCGTAATGGCTACGGCGTTCATGACACCATCGCCATTGAGGTCGACATTGGTAAAGGTCAGTCCAGAGCTGGTGTGCGATGCATTGGCAAATGCGGTCAGGTCCGCCATGCTGCCGTTACCGGAATAGCCAAGCACGATCTTGTCTTCACCAGCCTTGAAGTCGGTGATGACGTCGCGGCCTCCATTGGCGCCGAAAACAAATACGTCGTTGCCGTTTTCGCCGGTGAGCGTGTCGTTGCCTTTGCCGCCAAAAAGGATGTCGTTGCCGTTGCCGCCATTGAGCTTGTCATTGCCGTTGCCACCATTGAGCACGTCGTTGCCATTGTCGCCGTTGAGTTCATCAATGCCGTCGCCGCCGTCGATATAGTCATTGCCGTTGCCGCCGCTGAGTTTATCTGCGCCGTCGCCGCCGGAGATGGTGTCGTCGCCGTTGCCACCGTCGTAGGTGGTGTCGTGGCCAGGACCATCCACAAAGGTATCGTCCTTGTTGGTGCCAACCAGAACCTGGTTGTCGTGGGCCTCATTCACATTGACCGTCACGACGATTGGTGCGCTGACGCCACCATGGCCATCGCTGACGGTATAGCTAAAGTGGTCGGTGACCGACTGGCCCGTGGCCATCAAGTCAAAGTTGTCGGCATCGGCGCTGTACACCACCTGGCCGTTGACCACCGTGACTGTAGCGCCAAGGTCAGACTTGGTGCCAGTCAGGTTGATGGTCAGGGCATCGGCGTCAACATCGCTGTCATTGCCCAGCACATTGATGGACACGCTGGCGTTTTCCAGCACCGTCGCGCTGTCCGCCTTGCCGACTGGTGCATCGTTGCTGCCGTTAATGGCAAACGAAACTGGCACCGTGGCACTCAGGCTGCCGTCCGTGATGGTGACGGTGAAGTTGTCGCTGACATGGGCGTCGAAGGCCAGCGCATTGGTGGCCGCCAGGGTATTGTCCAGCGCGTATTGGACAGTATTGTGTACCGTGTCCAGCGTCGCTACGCCATACGTTCCGGCATGGGTGTAGCTGCCGTCGGCCTGGTGCGTCCAGCCGGCCAGCACGTAGCTGGTCGTGCTATCGACGTCTGCTGCCTGCAGTGTCACTACCGAGGTCGCCACACCTGCGCCAGCACTGCCCGCTTCCACCAGCACTGCGCTTGGGGCCGAGGCGCCCAGGGTCGGCGCATCATTCACGGCAGCCACGCTCAGTTGCACGTGCGCCAGTTGGGATACCGCACCCTGGGTGTCACGCACCACATAGGTAAAGCTGTCGGTGCCGTTGAAGTTGGCATTTGGGGTATAGGTGTAGGTACCGTTGGCCGCCAAGGTTACCGTGCCGTGGGCGGCACCGTCCTGCAGTACGGCGGTCAGCGCATCACCTTCAGGATCGGCGGCACCGCCCATTACGCTGGCTGTCACGGTGGTATCTTCGTCGAGACTGGCCGAGGAACCGGGTGTGGACGGGGCATCGTTGCTGCCGTTGACGGCAAACGACACAGGCACGGTGGCACTCAGGCTGCCGTCCGTGATGGTGATGGTGAAGTCGTCGCTCACGTGCGCATCAAAGGCCAGCGCATTGGTGGCTGCCCGGGTATTGTCCAACACGTATTGGACGGTATTGTGTGCCGTGTCCAGCGTTGCCACACCGTAGGTACCGGCACGCGTATAACTTCCGTCGGCCTGTGGCGTCCAGCCCGCCAACACATAGCTGAACGTGCTGTCGATGTCCGCCGCCTGCAACGACACCGTGGACGTCGCCACGCCAGCGCCAGCGTTGCCCGCTTCCACCAGCGCCGCGCTCGGGACCGAGGCGCTCAGGGTTGGCGCGTCGTTCACTGCGGCGACATTCAGTTGTACACGCGCCAATTGCGAAATGGCGCCATGTTCGTCCCGTACGACATAGGTAAAGCTGTCGGTGCCGTTAAAGTTGGCATCCGGTGTATAAGTGTAGGTACCGTTGGCCGCCAAGGTTACTGTGCCGTGGGCGGCACCGTCCTGCAGCACTGCGGTCAAGGCATCGCCATCCGGATCGGCGGCGCTGCGCATCACGCTGGCGGTTACTGTGCCGTCTTCGTCCAGGCTCGCCGAAGCGCCACGCGTGAACGGCGCGTCGTTGCTGCCGGTGATGGTGAACGACAGCGGCGTGCTGACGCTGTCAATACCATCGGTGACGGTGACAGTGAAGTCATCCGTCACGGTGGTACCAGCGGCCAGGCCATTGGTCGACGACAGGCGGTTGTCCAGCAAGTAGTAGACCTTGTTGTGGATCGTGTCGAGGATGGCCGTGCCGTAGGTGCCAACGCGGCTATAGGTACCTTCCGATTCAAACGTCCAGTCCGACGTGTCGTAGCTGGTCGCGCTGTCGACGTCTGCAATCTGCAAGCTGACTTCGGAACCAAAGTTGCCACCACCGTCGGTGCCCTCCTCCACCAAGACTGCACTTGGGGCCGATGCACTCAGGGTTGGTGCGTCATTGACGGAGGTGACTGTCAACTGCACAGTCGCAACGGAAGACTGCCCGCCGAATGCATCCTTTGCGATGTAGCTGAAACTATCGCTGCCGTGGTAATTCGGGTATGGCTGATACGTAAATGAGCCGTCCGCGGCCAGCGCCAGGGTACCGTGGGCCGGGCCCGTATTCAGTACCGCCGTCAGCGCATCGTGGTTGACATCGTTGTCATTGGCGAGCACGCCTTGGGTGGCATCAACTGAGAGCACACCATCTTCTGCTACCGCATTGGGGCTGTCGCCGTTCGACACAGGAGCACTGTTGACGAAGAAGCGCGCCAGCACAGGGTCGCGGTCGCTCGCGCCGGCCGTGGCCAGGTTGGTGTTGATGTGGACGTTGTCGAATTCGGCACCGGCAGCCAGTTTGGACGACACCAGTACATGGTCGAGCTGCTCGTTATTGCCCTCGGTGGCGCTGGTATAGCGGTCGTTGACGGGCAAAGTGCGCACCAGGTTGGTCAGCGCGCCATTAGCCTCGAGTTGGGTTTGCGCCGTCTCGAAATGCAGGCCGTTGAAGTCGCCGGCAACGACAATCCGGGCATCCGGGTTGGTCTGCAACTGCTGCGCAACGAACTGCTGGACCACCGCCGTCTGGCTGGTGCGGGCTGCATCGCCGACATCGACACCGGGCTGGTTGTGGCCAAACGGCTCGTCGCTACCGGTGCGTACAGAGTTATGCACATCGACAAAGGTGACCGCCTCCCCGCGGAACAGGAAGTCCGCCACCAACGGCTTGCGGCTGCCCACGAAGGCGTCGCCATCGGCCAGATTATTGTCACTGAGTAGGCGAGCCGAGTTGTTGACGTAGCTGACCCGGTCAGGGTTGTACAGGATGACGTTACGAATATTGATGTTGGTGTCACCGCCCGTCGAATTCTCTGTACTCGGGTTGACCACGACGTAGGCGTATTGAGGGCCTCCAGCCGTCACAATTGCTTGGATCAGCCCCTGGATAGTGGCATCTGAGACCAGCACGCCGGCGCCTGCGCCATTGTCGTCGCCCACCTCTTCCAGGCCCAGCATATCAGGCGCGTGCAGGTTGGTCGCGATATCGGCGGCCAGTTGCGACACTTTGGTCGGTGCACTGGTACCGGACAGGTTAGCCACATCGTAGGCGCCAACCGTCAGGTGGGTCGCATCGCCGGCCAAGTTGGTCGTTTCACGGCCAATGGTCGCTTTGATCGGCTGGCCCGGAGTCACCGTAGGCAGCACTTCGTAGAAGCCATTGAAATAGCTGACCACACCGGTCAAGTCGCCGACCTTGTCGCCGACGTTAAAGCTGGTGGTCAAGCCTGGGGTCACGCCCGTATCGTTGAAGACCTCGATGCGTTCCGGGTTCGGGTCACCTTCGCTGCGGGTGATGGCGCCGCGGTCATTCATGCCCGTTGCATTGGCGCCGCTGTCGGTCACCACAAAGCTGGTCGAGGCGCTGGTCTTGCCGACCACTTGCGCGTCCTTCAGCTTGACCAGCATGCCTTCGAGCGATTCGTAAAAATCGATGGCGTCGGTTTGCGGATTGAAGCTGCCGAAATGGTCGCTATCGATGACCGAAGTTGGCGCTATGCGGCCACCAGTACCAATGATGGTCGGCGCGATCACATTGCCAGAGCTGACAACGGTGAGGTTTTGGATCGACGTCAGCTCGGTGATGGTCAGGTTATTGGTGACGCCGCTAGCGACTTCGGCGACCGTACCATTCAGTTGGACGAGGTCGCCCGCCTTGACGCTGATGGTGCCGCTCGGGACTGCCACGAACACCGCATCAGAAGTGGCGTCGTTGCCGTCGCCGGTAGCGTCCTGGATCCAGAAGCCCTTGACGCCATTGGTGTCCACGGCCGTCACTACGCCCTGCGTGTAGACGGTTTTGCCGACCAAGGGCGAAGTATGGCTGGCGCCCTGGATGTCGAAAATGCGGGTGATCGGCGGCGTGGTCGTGATTTCGACAGGATTGGCATCGCTGTCGGAATAGGCATTGCCTGCCAGGTCTTTGACGGCGCCTGCGCTCAGGCTGATTTCATAGGTGGTGCCGGGCTTCAGGTCCGCCGTGGGATTGATCGTCATCGTCTGGCCGGTCAGGGTGACCTGGCTGCTGTCGGTGACGGCAATGGTGCGCGTATCGCCGTTGTTGTCGGTGATGATGACGGTGCCCGTACCGAGCGTGACGGCTTCGCTAAAGTTAAGCGTCAGGTTGGCGCCGGTAGGAACCATGGTGGCACCGTCGCTTGGGCTGGAGCTCGACACCACCGGTGGCGTGGTGTCGGCCACCACGACCATGGGCGAGCTGGTGACAGCAAGGTTGTCCAGGCCAACGTATTCGTCTGTACCAACGGCATCCGTCGTGATGATGCGGATTTCAACCTGGCCCTGGTTATTGGCCGCCGCAGGCAGCGTCAGGTCCAGGTGGATGTTCGGGCCCAGCGTGCCGGGGCCGGTGGTGGCGTCGGCGACATAGCCGCCGGGCAGGTTAATCCATGCGCCGCTGTCGCCGATGCGGTACTGCACGGCAATTGGCTGGATGGCATTGGTGGTGGCGCCATTGTCGAGGTCGCGCAAGTCAACGGAGAAATGCAAGTCCTGGCGGCCGGTGGCGTCCATGTACAGCACCAGTTGGGGCGCGTTGGCGCTGCCCGAACCTTTGATGCCGATGGTGGGGTCGGCCAGCTGGAATTCAGTCACGCCGCCCGTGGAGAAATTGCCGTTGGTCTGGTTGGCGGTGACGAAAGGGATATTTTTGTCGGGGGTACCTTCACCCGTGACGGTGGTGGGGTCTTTGCCAGTGCTGCTGACAACGCCTTCGCCTTTATAGCCAACAATGCTGTCGACCGCGCTCCAGTCATTGTTTGTATTAATCAGCCCCGTATTCGTCCAGGTCTGCAGGAAATTGCCATTCGCCAGCTTGAAAAATACCTTAGACATCCGCTCTCTCCGTCACGTGCCACGCTGTGTTGTTTTGTAGTAATTTTTCTCGACTCAGGATCGTGCCTGGTCAGCGCGTGAGTATCCGGTCCATTTTGACGACTGTCAAATGTTTAAATTTGCTCACATTTGTTTGTCCGATGACTCCCTCTCACAGAGGGCAAAACCTTGTCTTATTTTGGAGACAAATGTTTATTGGTAGCGCCGCATGATGCGGGCCATGGCCCCATCTTTGATGAGCTGGGCGATGGCCGCGTCGACCTCGGCCAGCTTGACGTGGCCCTTGCGCGACACAGCGCATTGCCCCAACCAGGACTTGATGACGATGGGAGGATGAAGCCGAAGGGACATATCGCCCTGCTGCAGGCGATAGTCGAGGATTGCCTTGGAGGTCAAGGCATACTGGATGCGGCCAGCAGCGAGCTTACGCAGGTTGGCGTCGCTGTTCTGGGCGTTTTCGCGCACGAAGCGGGCGCCCAGCACCGCTTCCACTTCAGGATGGTAGAAACCGAGCACGGTGCCGATCGGCTGGCCGGCCAGGTCCTCGATGGACTGCGGCGCGACTGCCTGACGATCCGCCACCAGCAATTCCACGATGGGCACGAAACCGGCGCTCCAGTCGACAGCACCGGGCAGCCACTCGGGAATATAGCCGCACAGGATGTCGGCATGGCCGCTTTCCAGTGCCAACGCGATGCGCTTGCGCGGCAGGCCAAGGAAGCTTGGCGTGCGCCCCAGCGCTGCGGCCATCATTTCGCCAATGTCTTTATGGATGCCGTTAACCAGCTTGCCGTGGGCAAACTGCGCCATCGGCATTTCCGTGCCGGTGTCGACCAGGATCACCAGGGGCGATGCAAACACGGGCACTGCCGCCACCAGTAGCGCTGCAAATAGGGTGGAAAAGTGCATTCTCACACTTCATCATACCTCGTCAAAGCCTCTTGTAGGAAGGCAATAAATGCGCTGGTTTTGGGCGCCAGCCAGTCGCGCGCAGGGTAGACGGCAAAGATCGGTGGCGCTGCCAGCAGCGGGTAGTCGGCCAGCAGTTCCACCAGCTCGCCCCGTGCCAGTTCATGCCTCACCATGCGCCGGCTGGTCAGGGCAATGCCGCCGCCCTCCACTGCCATGGTCACCAGGGCGCCGCCGTCATTAATCTGGACGGGGCCATCGACCCGTACCTTGTATTGCCCCTCGCTGCCGACAAAGGTCCATTCGTCAAATACGCGAGCGCCGGAGGTATAGCACAAGCAGGCATGGTCCTTCAGCGCTTGCGGCGTGGCCGGCGCCCCAAAGCGAGCCAGGTAGGAGGGAGCTGCCACCAGCACGCGTGGATTGTCGGCCAGCTTGCGTGCAATGAGGCTCGAATCGGCCATCACCGAAACACGGATGGCAACGTCGATCTGCTCCTCAATCAGGTCGACCAGGCGGTCGTCGAGCATCAGCGCCACCTTCACATCGGGATGCCGGGCGGTGAACTGCACCAGCAGGGGCACCACCTGGTTACGTCCGGCCATCGAACAGGACACCCGCAGCACGCCGCGCACCTGCTGTTGGTGCTGGTCGGTCAATTGGGCGATATTGATGAGGGAATTGTCAATCTGCCGGGCCTCGCGCAGCACCAGGGCGCCGATCTCGGTCAGTGCCAGTTTGCGGGTCGAACGCTGGATCAGGCGCGCCCCCAGGTCCTCCTCCAGCCGGGCCAGCTGGCGCGACAGCACCGATTTGCCCAGCCCCATCTGCTGGGCCGCGCCACTAATGGAGCCCGCTTTGACGATGGCAGCAAAGGCGGCCAGGTGTTGGGGATTAAGCATCGATGCGCCTCCAATTGTCGCGTTTATGTCAACAATCTTACCCGTTATTGATGACTAATCAAACACCAATAAAAGGCCTACACTGCATCCATCGACATTCATTCAAGGGAAACCAACCATGACCACCACCAACCACCAGTTCAAGCTCGCCACCCGTCCTGTCGGCGCCGTCAAGCGTTCCGACTTCAACTACACCGAAGAAGCGTTGCGCGAGCCGGCCGCCGGTGAAGTCCTGATCAAGGTGCTGCATATTTCGCTCGACCCGGCCATGCGCGGCTGGATGGACGACCGCCCTTCCTATATGCCTCCGGTCGCCATCAATGAAGTCATGCGCGCCCTGGCCGTGGGCCGTGTGATCGCCTCGAACAATCCCGGCTTTGCTGTCGGCGACCATGTCAGCGGCATGCTGGGCGTGCAGGAATATGCGTACTCGAATGGCCAGGGCATCAACAAGGTGGATCCGAAATTGGCACCGCTGCCGATGTTCCTCGGTACGCTCGGTATGCCTGGCCTGACGGCTTACTTTGGCCTGCTCGATATCGGCATGCCTAAGGAAGGCGAAACCGTTGTCGTCTCCGGCGCTGCGGGCGCAGTCGGCGCAGTGGTGGGCCAGATCGCCAAGATCAAAGGCTGCCGCGTGGTTGGCATCGCCGGTGGCAAGGACAAGTGCGATTACCTGGTCAATGAACTGGGCTTTGACGCCGCCATCGACTACAAGGATGGCAATGTGGCCACAGCCCTGCGCGAGCACGCACCGAAAGGCGTCGACATCTACTTCGATAATGTCGGTGGCGACATCCTCGACGCCGTGCTGACCAACCTGGCCCGCGATGCGCGCATCGTCCTGTGCGGCGGTATCTCACAGTACAACAACACCTCGCCCGTCAAAGGCCCGGCCAACTACCTGTCCATGATCTCGGCACGCGCCACCATGAAGGGCCTGATGGTGGCCGACTACTACCACCGCGCCGGCAGCGCCTTGCAGGAAATGGGCGGCTGGCTAATGGCGGGCAAACTGAAGTCGCGTGAAGACATCGTCAAAGGCATCGAGACCTTCCCCGACACCTTCAATATGCTATTCTCCGGTGCCAACAAGGGCAAGCTGGTGCTGCAGGTCGCAGCAGAGTAAGTTTGTTAGGAGTGCGAAGGCCGGTCCTGGGCGATCCAGGGCCGATCTACTTGGGATAGCGGAAGCCGGTCCTGAGGTCGAAGGGATAGCTTTCGCCATTCTTACTGACGGTAACGCGCGACGGCGGCTCTTCGCCGGCCAGGGCGCCTGGCGCCACTGGCAAGCCTTCGCCTTTGCGCACCAGCGTATCGCAGCGCTCGTACACATTGGCGCAGCCGGTGTTGGCCAGCAGTGCCTGCACGATCGGCACTTTCCAAGCATCGACACCGGCCGCCTGGAACTGGCAAATCAGGTAGCCGTCCTTGCCACCATACTGTTCTACAAGCAGGCCAGGCAAACCATCTTCTTCCGCGTTCACGCGCACGACCAGGGCATCCGGGCGCGCACGGTGCGCGGCGTCGGCACTCTTTTCCAGCGCCGCCTTGACGCGGCGCTTGATCATGGCATGGTCTACCGGCTCGTCTTCCTTGAAGCTCCACACGCGCGCGCTGATCTGCGATTTGGCATTGTAGGCAGCGCGCGCCAGGAACTGCTTCGACGAGCTTTGCACGATGGCCGTCGCGCCTGGCTTGAAGCGCTCATTGGCTTTGCCGTCCACCTTGTCGATGGCGGACGCGTAAATCCAGGGTTCGCGCGCGAGCAGGCTTTTTTCTTTGCCTTGTTTGATGGTGATGATCAGCATGGTGTCCAGCTCTTAGGGTCAATGTGCCATGATACGCGCACCTCACTGCTTTAGAAGCTTTGTTCTAATCGAAGCGCGGTTTTCTTGCATTTCGCCCCTTCGATTCTTACGATGAAGTCCACCCAAACCTCACGCCCACAAGGCCTGACGCCATCATGACCCAACCAGAGTCGATCACCCTGACCGCCGCCGACGGCACATCCATCGCCGCCAAGCGCTATGCCGCCACTGGCCAGCTGCGGGCCCACCTCGTCATCGCCGGTGCGACCGGCGTGCCGCAAGGCTTTTACCGCCGCTTTGCCGAATACGCCTCCAGTTGCGGCTATGCCGTGATGACGCTGGACTACCGCGGCATTGGCCTGTCCAAGCCGGCTGACCTGAATGGCTACCGCATGGACTACCTTGACTGGGCCCGCCAGGACCTGGCCGCTGCCGTCGACGCCATGGCCTCACCCGGCCTGCCCTTGTATATGATCGGCCACTCCTACGGCGGTCATGCCTTTGGCCTGCTGCCCAATCACGATAAGGTCGACGGCCTTTACACCTTTGCCACCGGCGCAGGCTGGCACGGCTGGATGCCCACACTCGAACAATGGCGCGTGCGCCTGCTGTGGAACGTGGTTGGCCCCTTGATCGTCCGCCTGAAAGGTTACATGGCATGGAGCTGGCTGGGCATGGGCGAGGACCTGCCGATTGACGTCTACCGCCAGTGGAAGCACTGGTGCCGCTTTCCGCACTACTTCTTCGACGATCCCAATATGGACCACCTCAAAGCTGGCTTTGACAGCGTACGCAGCCCCATCCTGGCCTGCAATGCGCTCGATGATTTGTGGGCCCGCCCCAAATCGCGCGACGCTTTCATGGCTGGCTACCGCAATGCGCCCGTACGTACACTGGACGTCGATCCGCGCCAGGCCGGCATCGGGCCGATTGGCCACATGGGCTACTTCAAGGCCGCCGCCCGTCCCTTGTGGGAAGGGGCACTCGCCTGGCTGGAGCACAACGGCCGCCTGCAGCCAGCCGGATTATCGCGGTAAGGCGCATTCTGTGCCGTGCCGTTTGCATTCTGTCGCAAACGGCACCCATCCCCTGCTGGTCTTCATTAGGATGCAAGTCAAGCAAATTGCGTGACAGCACCGGATATCGCGCAGCGATGTTCGGTCCTGTTACCAACTGACTAAAACTGCCTGAATTTTGGAGACCAACATGAAACACCTTTCCATCCCTCGCCTCGGCCTGCGCGCCATCGTCCTGTCGTTGTCGGCCCTGGCCCTCACCGTTCCTGCCGTCCAGGCCCAAGCCGCGGGCACCAGCTGGTTCTCCGTTGGCCATACCCAGGGCAATGGCGTGATCAAAAAAGAGAACCGCAGCATTGGTCACTTCACCGGTGTGTCGATGGGGCTGCCTGGCAGCGTCGAACTGCGCCAGGGGAACACGGAAAGCCTGTCCATCGAAACGGACGAGAACCTGCTGCCCCTGATTGAAACCGTGGTCGACAATGGCACCCTGCGCATCCGCACCGTCAAGAAAAACACGGGAATCGAGACCAAGCACCTGAAGATCGTCATTCAATACAAGGAAGTCGACAGCCTGTCCCTCGGTGGTTCGGGCTCGATCGATGCCGATGCACTCAAAGGCGGCAAGGTCCACATTGACCTGGGCGGCTCGGGCAATGTCACAGTGAAGTCTGTGGACGCCGACAGCATGTCTGTGGCGATTGGCGGCAGCGGCAGCCTGAAGGCCGCTGGCGGCAATGTCGGCAAGCTGTCGGTGTCGATCGGCGGTTCGGGTGAAATCGACGCTGGCCAAGTGAAGGCCAATGACGTCAGTGTCAGCATCGGCGGCTCCGGCCAGGCCAATGTATGGGCAGTGAGCATGCTGTCGGCCAGCATTGCCGGTTCGGGCGATGTGAATTACTACGGTGATCCAAAGACCAGCAAGAGCGTGGTCGGCTCCGGTGGCCTGCGCCGCGTCGGTGGCGCGCCGCGCTAAGCCCCAAGGGTCAACGCCGCCCTGCCCGATTAGTGCTTGGCGGCGCTGGCCGATGGTGCGGCGCTGTAATTAATGGGCTTGACCGGCATCTGTACGGTCAAGCTTTCCCTTTTCTTCGCCTTGTTCTCAAACGTCAGCGTCACGGGCACGGTGTCGCCGTCCTTGAGCTGCTGCTTCAAGTTCAGCAGCATGATGTGGTAGCCGCCCGATGCCAGGTCGACTTGCTTGCCAGCGGGCAGTTCGAGGCCATCCACAGGACGCATGCGCATCATATCGTCGGCCATGTCCATCTGGTGGATTTCGGCTTTGCCGGCTGCAGGTGAACTGACCTGCACCAGGCGCGTGTCCTTTGCCGCGTTTAGCTGCATGAAAGCGCCGGTGGCTTTTTGGGCCGGCACGGTGGCGCGAATCCAGCCATCCGACACAGTCACCAGGTCTTTGGCTGCGGCAGAAAAGCTCATTGCTGCGAAAAGGGCGACGCACAGTGTTTTCATCATGAAGGTCCAAGGTTCAACGCTAAGGCCATGTTGGCCGACGCGGGAATTATACTGACAAAATCTGTCCACCTCCGCCACGCCCTTGCGCATTTTCCTGACAGCCTACGTCACTATTCTTCGTGGAAACCCTAAGTTTTCCTTAAATCACGGCTGGCATGTCTCTTGCTCAAGTTTCAAGTGCTATATTGAAATAACAAGCCCGGACAAAAAGGGCAAGGGGGAAAAATGGGGATCGCCTTTGGCATTCCGGCATTGATTGCTCGGGGTGGCCAGCAATATGCCATGTCGTCGTTGCTGACTTCGACTGCGGCCGACGCACCGCAATACCTGGTGCTCGTCGGCTTGGACCGTGACCGCTATACGGCCGCCAGCACGGGCGAACGGGGCAGCCTCTCCGGCAACGGCCACACTGCCACCTTCAACGGCCAGTCTTTTGCCGACAGCTATAGCCTGGGCATCGTGTTCAGCTATACCGCCAAAGGCTATTACAACAGCACCTATGGTTACTTGGCCGACCTCACTTTCAAGAGCTCGGCCGACCAGAACCGCAATGAATACCTGTCCTTGTTCGGCTATGGCACAGCGGGCACAGACAACCCTGCCCTGCTGGCCAAGCTGCAGGCCGCCATCGACAGCCCCTATTACAACGGCAGCGCTTTTATGGTGGCAGGCAGCGACATCAGCGGCCAGCACCTGGGCACCCTCGATATCGTCACCAATGCGAGCTATGTCGATGCGACACCCGGCAATGCGACGCCGGCCGAAGTGGCCGCCATCGCCATGGGATTTATCGGCCAGACCTGGAATGACAATGGCTGCTGGGTCCTGGCCAGCAATATCGCAACGATGGCAGGCGCCTCGTTGCCGCTGACCAGCGACACCACCCATCCTGCCACCACGCCGCCCGTGGCCAACGGCGCCTGGGTAGTCGCTTACGACAGCGCCAAGGCCAGCAGTACGGACAAGGCCTCGTGGGAGTCCAACCTGCGCCCAGGCGATATTGTTGTCGTCAACAATAGCTGCGGCGGCCATATCCTGACAGTCGCTTCTGGCACCAGCTACTCTGCCCTGTTCATTGACAATAGTGGCACCGCCGCGCCGGACGGCGCCGCGCACGACATCGTCATCATGGGCCCGCACAACATGCCATCCTGGGCCCTGGGCCCGGACCTGGACAATATCGTCATCTACCGCCTTGATGCGCCCGTCATCCAGGTCACCGCGCCGATGCTGCTCAAAGCGGGCGATGCGGCCGCCGTCGCACCCTTGCTGTCGACCAGCGACCCAGCTGGCAAAGCCATCACCAGCTACCAGGTCTACACGACGGGCAGCGGCCTGCTGCAAAACGGCGCCACGATGATCGATGCGCACACGGCTGCCGCTGCAGCATTGATCAATGCCAGCGCAATGGCCACTATGCGCTACCAGGCTGGCGCCGCCAATGGCAGCGACAGCATCACGCTGCGCGCCTTCAATGGCAGCTATTGGGGCGACTGGCAAACCTTGCCCGTATCAGTCGCCACATCGGTGCAAGCGCCTGTGTTGAACGCGCCCGCCACCACCGTCACCATCCATGGCGGGCAATCGGTGGCGCTCAGTTCCCTGTTCACTGCCAAGGCAACAGACCCGGTCACCACTTACACGATCACCTCACCAGCATTTGGCGGTACGGTGCTGCTCAATGGGGCCGTCAACCTGCTCGGCACAGGCGACGGTGCGATTTATGGCGACCAGCGCTATACGGTATCAGCGGCTGACCTGGCCAAGGTGACCTATGTGGCGCCAGTGAATATCGGCGGTGAAGACATCGTCATCACCGCCCAAAACGCGGCCTCGCTATCGAGCATGCCATTGACGCTGACAATGTCCACCGTGGCACCGACCACGCAGGCCGTGGCCCACTACATCACAGTGGGTAGCGACGTTCCAATCAGCGCCCTGTTTGGCGTGACGCTGGCCGACAATGTGCCCCTCTCCAGTTACCAGCTTAGCGACAATGTCACCATCATCGACTATGGGCCCAATACGCCGTCGCAGGGAACATCCATCAACATCAACGGCGCGCGCGACTTGCTGGCCAATTCGGGCGTGCCTGCCGGCTTCTGGCAAGTGGTGGCGGCAGACATTGGCAAGGTGACGGTGCACGCGGCCAGCACGGCTGGCATCCATTTCATCGACGTGCGCGGCAGCGATGGCGCCGGTGGATCGCCTGCCATCATCGCGCTGAACACCACCACCGACAAGTCGCCCTTAACGGCAAAGCCGGCGACGGTAGCCGTTGGGGAATCGGTCGCGGCGAGCACACTGTTTAGCAGCACGGCGGCGACCAGTGGCACTGGCGCCCCCCTGTACTACCGCTTTACCGACCCCACCGGAGGCGGATCACTGGAACTGGACAAGGCAGCGACCAACCTGCAGTCGAAGAGCGACAATACGCCCGGCATCTACATCCTGCAGGCGGAGGACCTGGCCAAGCTAAGCTATCGCGGCGGATCCACCGGCGGCAGCGAATGGTTGACGGTAACGGTATCGAACGATATGCACAGCTGGAGCGCCGAGGCCTTTATCCAAGTGACGACCACCCTGCCGACCACGCTCTTGTCCGGCGGGCCGGGCAATGACACGCTCCAGCTTGGCCGCACGGGCAACAACCATGTCGATGGCGGCGCCGGCGTCGATACGGTGGTCGTCCCAGGCACGCGCAGCCAATACACGCTGGCGGCCAATAGCGCGAGCAGCCTGACCCTGACGGACAGTGGCGGTGTGCACGGCGTGAGCACCCTGGACAATATCGAGCGGCTGCGCTTTGACGATATGGGCCTGGCCTTTGATGTGACTGGCAATGCCGGCCAGTTGTACCGCCTCTACCTGACGGTGCTGGGGCGCGCGCCCGACGCGGGCGGCTTTGGCTGGTGGCTGGCCGACATGGACAGGGGCACGTCCGCGCAGCAGGTGGCCTATGCCTTCTCCCACTCCGACGAATTTGTGCGCACCAATGGCGCCAGCCTGTCGGATGCCGGCTTCGTCAACCTGATGTATACCAATGCCATGCACACAGTACCAACGCCGGAGGCCACGGCCCATTTGCTCGATGCACTGGCGCGTGGCTATGCGCGCGAAGTGATGATGACGGACTTTGCCTCGACGGGCCAATATGTGGTGCCGCTGGTGGCGGCCATCACCACCGGCATCCCCTACTTGTACTGATCAGTCCAAACGCAACGTGCGTGCTAACCCTCAGCTTTGAAGGTCTCGCGGCCCATTTCAACGGTCTCGGTGCCGTCGGTGATCCACACCTGGCCATCCTGGATCGTGCATTGCAGCTGCATGGTGCGCTGGGCCAGTTTTTCCAGGCGCTGGCTGGCGTCTGCATCGACATTGATGACGGTGAGGTTCTTGGCGCGATCGAGCTTGCTGGCGATCTGCTTGAACCAGATATGGCTGGTGGCGCTGTAGCTGTAGACAACCACCTTTTCGGAGCGGCCGCAGGCCTTCATCAGGCGCTTTTCGTCGGGCTGGCCCACTTCAATCCAGAGCTGGATGGCGCCTGTCAGGTCTTTCTGCCACAGGTCGGGTTCATCAGCATCGAACAGGCCTTTGGTGAACGACAGCGCCTCATCAGCATGCAGGGCAAAGGCCAGCAGGCGGATCATCATGCGCTCGTCCGTCTCGGACGGATGGCGTGCCATCGTCAGCGCGTGGGTGTTGTAGTAATTGCGGTCCATGTCCGCAATTTGCAGTTCTGCTTTATAGATGGTTGCTTTGAGTGCCATTGCTACTATTTTCCAGGTGCTTATTTGAAGACGACCGTCTTGTCGCCGTTTTGCAAAATGCGGTGTTCCACAAACCATTTGACGGCGCGCGCCAGCACCACGCATTCAACGTCGCGGCCGATGGCTGACAGGGTGTCTGCATCCATCGAATGGTCAACGCGCTCGACGTCCTGCTCGATGATCGGGCCTTCGTCCAGGTCGCCGGTGACAAAGTGGGCGGTGGCGCCGATCAGCTTGACGCCGCGGTGGTGGGCCTGCGCATACGGCTTGGCGCCTTTGAAGCTGGGCAGGAAGGAGTGGTGGATATTGATGGCGCGCCCCTTCAGCGCTGTGCACATATTGGGCGACAGGATCTGCATATAGCGCGCCAGCACCACCAGGTCGATGCGATGGGTGTTGATGATGTCAATCACGCGCGCTTCCTGGGCCAGCTTGTCCGCTTCCGGTGCGCCCGTTGGCAGCGGCAGGTGGTGGAAGGGGATGTTGTAGCTGGCCGCCAGCTGGTAGAAGTCCATGTGGTTGGACACGATGGCCGGGATCTCCACGGGCAGCAGGCCGCTCTTATAGCGGAACAGCAGGTCATTGAGGCAGTGGCCGATCTTCGACACCATCAGCATCACGCGCGGCTTGACGTGGGCGTCATGCAGATGGCCCGTCATCTGCATCAGGGCGCACAGGGCGGCAAAATCGGCACGCAGCATCGTATCGGTCACTGCGCCCTCTTCCAGCGCAAAGTGCACCCGCATGAAGAACAGCTTCGACTCCGCGTCGCCGAACTGGGCCGAGTCGATGATATTGCAGCCATGCTCGGCCAGGAAGCCGGACACGCGGTGCACGATGCCGCGCTGGTCGAGGCAGGAAAGGGTCAGGATATATTCAGGATGCGTCATGTCTGCATTCAGGCGGCTAGAGGGAAAAGCAACCCGGTATTGTCGCATGCGCGGCGCGTTGTGACTTGGAATTCAAAAATAGCACGACCGTTCCAATTTTGAGTTATAGTGTCCTTTCCATTCCTTTTGAGGCCTTGCCATGACAACAACTGCACTGACCAACCTCCAATTCCGCCTGGCAGCCCGCCCTGTCGGCATGCCCAAAGACAGCGACTGGCAGCAAGTGAGCGAGCCGGTGCGCGACATTGCCGACGGCGAAATCGTCGTCAAGACCCTGTTCCTGTCGCTCGACCCGGCCATGCGTGGCTGGATGAATGAAGGCAAGTCCTATATCCGCCCTGTCGCCATCGGCGAAGTCATGCGGGCGGGCGGCGTTGGCATCGTGGTGGCGTCCAAGGCCCCCGAGTTTGCCGTGGGCGACTACGTCTCGGGCGGCACCGGCGTGCAACAGTACTGGGTCGGTGCGGCCAAGGACAAGACGGGCGGCTTCTACAAGATCGACCCGCGCATGGCACCGCTGACCACCTGGTTGAATACCTTGGGCATGCCGGGCATGACGGGTTACTTTGGCTTGCTCGAATCGGGCCAGCCCAAGGCCGGCGAAACGGTGGTCGTGTCCGGCGCGGCCGGCGCCGTCGGCATGACGGTCGGCCAGGTCGCCAAGCACCTGGGCTGCCGCGTGGTGGGCATTGCTGGTGGCAAGGACAAATGCGAGTTCGTCGTCAAGGAACTGGGATTTGACGCCTGCATCGACTACAAGAATGGGTCCGTCAAAGATGGCCTGAAAGAGCATTGCCCCAATGGCGTGGACGTCTACTTCGACAATGTCGGCGGCGACATCCTCGATACCGTGCTTCAGCGCATCAATATGAAGGCCCGCATCGTCATTTGCGGCGCCATCTCCCAATACAACAACACAACGGCCGTCAAAGGTCCGGCCAACTACCTGTCCCTGCTGGTGAACCGCGCCCGCATGGAAGGCATCGTCGTCTTCGACTACGCCGACCGCTACCACTTGGGCGTGGCAGCCATGGCCAAGTGGATGAAGGAAGGCACGTTCAAAAGCAAGGAAGACGTGGTCGACGGCATCGAGAACTTCCCGCAAGCTTTGTTGATGCTGTTTGAAGGAAAGAACTTCGGCAAGCTTGTGCTGAAGGTCGCCGACTGAGGCCTGCCCAGGCCAGGCAAACGTCCTGCTTGAGCTGGCCCCAATCGGCCAAGCTCAAGCATTGATGGATCGGGTTTTCTCGCAGATTAATCGGAACTTGCTACAACTATAGGCGTCTATTCCCATGCTTATCAGTAGCACGATCATTACTTGCCAAGAGTAGTGTTTCATTGAACCGTTGATTATCGAGGACACCATGCAATCTCTCCCATCCCTAGCTACCACCCCTGCCCTGAAGTCCTACCTGGAGTCCCAGCTGGTTTTCGTGACCGAGCTGTCGACCAAACTGTGTGATTCCATGCGCAAGGTCAGCGAACTCAATGTCCGGCTGGCCCAGCAACTGATCGAAGACGGCATCGCCAGCAGCCGCCAGTTGCTCTCCACCAACGACCCGGTCGAGCTGGCCTCGGCCGCACTGGCCATCGGCCAACCCATGGCCGAACGCTTCCACCAGTACCAGCAGCAACTCCTTAACGTCATCGCCGGCACCCAGGTGGAACTGACCCGCACGGCCGAATCGCATATCCCCGAAACGAGCCGCACTGCTGCCGCCATGGCGGACGAACTGGTGCGCAAAGCCTCGGAAGAGACGGAACGCGCCACCGAACGCCAGCGCAGCGCCCTCGAACGCATGGCCAAACCCACGCAACCCCACGCCAACGGCGCCCACAACCCCAGCTGAGCCAGGCCGCCCGTCCTGCCTGCCGCGCGCCGCCTCTCGGCCTGGTGCGCGGCAGCGGCATTGCCACGCCCCCCCACTGTTGATGGAGACTCCAATGACTGCACCAAAGAAACACGGCACCGGCCAGCCCAGTGCGCTGGACCTGCTCAAGGCCGACCACGACAAGGTGCGCGCCTTGTTCCGTGAATTCGACGCATTAAAAGGCACGGATGATGCTGATGAACGCAAGGCAGAACTGACGGACGACATCTGCTACGAGCTCACCATGCATGCAACGCTGGAAGAAGAGATCTTCTATCCCGCCGTCCGTTCCTTGATCGACAACGACGACTTGCTGGACGAGGCCGAAGTCGAGCATGCTGGCGCGCGTGCGTTGATCGGCCAGCTGGAACTCATGTATCCCGGTGACGAACACTACGAGGCCACTGTCGCCGTGCTGGCCGAAGAAGTGCTGCGCCATATGGAAAAGGAAGAAGGCATCCTGTTTGCCGCCGCCAGCCAGGCGATGGACGATATGCGCAATATTGGCGAGCGCCTGCAGGAACGCAGGGAGCAACTGGAAGAAGACTTGTCGAGCCCGCCCAGCACCATCAATGGGCTCGGCGGTGACGACGAAGAAGCTGCCCACCGGGGACACGGACCGGCTTAGCGGAGGAACTTACCCATAGCCGCCATCTCTAATAGGCACGAGCGTGACCATGCCGCGCCCGGTCCACCTGTTCTTTAAGGAGATGATCATGGCGAGCAATCAAGGAAGTGGCGGCAGCAAGAGTGGAGGCAGTGCCGGCAGCGCCCAAAAGGGCGAAGCAAGCAGCAAGCAAAAGGAAGGCGGCAGCGGCAAGCGGGGCTTCGCTGCTATGGATGAAGCCCAGCAACGCGAAATCGCCAGCAAGGGTGGCCAGGCCGCCCACCAAAAGGGCACGGCCCACGAGTTCGACTCTGAAGAGGCACGCCGCGCCGGCCAAAAAGGCGGCGAGGCCGTTAGCCGCAACCGTGAACACATGGCAGACATTGGGCGCAAAGGCGGCGAAAGCCGGCAGGCTGCTTCACGCTCTGCCAACGAGGCGGGCAAAAAGGGGCAGTCAGAGCAGTCATCCAAGCCGCCCAAGCAAAGCGGCAAAGACGACTAGGCCTTGCTTTCCGCCGGCCAAAGCCGGTGCTGTATCGGTGTTTGCCGCCGCGCGCTGGATCTAGGTCCCCATCAATCGGCGCAGCAAGGCATCCGGCTCCGCTTCGGCCATCAGCAGGGCCGCGTGGCGCGCCTGCACAAAGCCTTCCAGGTGCAGGTGGGCCACAAAGCCCAGCAACTGGTCGTAGAAGCCATCGACATTGAGCAGGCCAACCGGTTTGCTGTGGATGCCAAGCTGCGACCAGGTCAGCATTTCAAACAATTCTTCCAGCGTCCCCATGCCACCAGGCATGGCAATAAAACCGTCGGACAGGCTGGCCATCATCGCCTTGCGCTCGTGCATGTCCTTGACGATGAACTGGCGGGTCAGGCCCCGGTGCCCCACTTCACGGTCCATCAGGTGCTGCGGAATCACGCCAGTGGCTTCACCGCCCAGGCGCATGACTTCATCGGCAATCACGCCCATCAGGCCCACATTGCCGCCACCATAGACCAGGGCGATATTGCGATCGACCATGGCCCTGGCCAGTTCGCGGGCTGCCAGGCCATAGACAGGATTATTTCCGTGCGAAGAGCCGCAATAGACTGCAATGGTTTTCATCGGGTTCCAGCTTCACTGTGCGTTGATCGGTTCATTCCTCTTCCAGCTCTTCTTTGGCCGCTTCAATGTCCAGGCGCTCCATCGCGTCCATGGCCTGCAGTTCGCTGGCTTCCGTGTACAGGTTGATGGCTTCATCCATTTTCTTCTTGCTGTCCAGCGTCAACAGGGCATTGGCGTATTCAATGCGGGCGATCGCCGAATCAGGATTCAATTCCAGTGCCTTCTGATAGGCCTTATAGCATTCTTCTTTCTTGACGCCGTAAGTGAGCCCGCCAATCATGGCGCCAACATTGGCAATAATCTCGGCATGGAAAGTGCCCAGGGCAATATGGGCATCCGAATGCCTGGGCGCCAGCTGGATCGCTGTTTCAATGCTCTTGCGCACCTTGGGGGCGATCCCCATCGATAGCGCTTTGACAATGGAAATGCCCTGGGCATAACGGCCAAGGGCATAAGCATGCCAATAGTAGCCGGACGCCACGTCGGGCCGCTCCTGCATCTGGCGCTCGCAGCGTTCTGCCACCTCCTCGAAGGTTGCACTCTTTTTCTTGTCGCTCTTTTCGAGATAGGTGGCGTAAATGCAGGTGGCCTTATGGGCGACGGAATAGCCGTCCACGCCCACGTCCAGGCCCAGCCTGGCCGCCCGCTCGAACAGGCCAGCGTGGAAAGCCATCCATGCTTCCACCAACACGGGATTCTTTGGAAACGGTTCCGCATCGCCTGCGTGCAGGCGGGTCCAGGCTTTCTTCAGGCTGGCCGCAGTGTGCTCATAGGCCTCGTCAGGATAGGGGAAGCTGGCCCAAGGCATTGCCGTCTCCTTATTTGAGTTGTTTCAAGTACTCTTCCGACAGCTTCATGAACAGCAGGTGGGTGTCGCCGCGCAAATATGGGCCAACCAGGGACAGTACCTGGTAGCAGCCGCGCGCCAGCGAATCGGACATGGCCTGCTGCTCCGTATACTTGCGGGGGTTGCGCACATACTCGTAGGACAGCCAGTAGGTGGCGACGACGACCATATTGGTGGCCAGGGCGCCAATTTCCGCATCGGTCGCTTCCAGTGACTTCTCGCTGCGCAGGTCTTCGCACAATTGCTTGGCCACTTTGATCTTGTGCGCGAGGATCAGCTTGAAATGCAATTCGAGCTTGCGATTGCGCGACAGTAGGTCATTGAGGTCGCGGTAGAAGAAGCGGTAGCGCCACACCAGTTCAAACATCAGGTGCAGGTAAAGCCACACGTCCTCCATATTGGAGCGGCGGCCGTCGGGCACGGTCAGGATGCGTTCGATTTCGGCTTCGAACTGGACGAAGATCGAATTGACGATGTCGTCCTTATTGCGGAAGTGGTAGTACAGGTTGCCCGGCGAGATATTCATCTCTTCGGCGATGACCGTGGTCGTGATATTGGGCTCGCCGAACTCGTTAAAAAGTCGCAGCGACAGTTCGAGGATGCGTTCGCGGGTGCGGCGAGGTGCTTTTTGTAGCATAGCGGGCTTCTCTGTTTGCTCTAATGCAAGCATAACACTGAATGCCATCCCGGCAACAGTGTCCGAAGGCACCTTGCTTACCGTTCCTGGCCCAGCAGTCCGGACGGGTCAGGAATGGGCGACCTTGAGGTAACGGTCCAAGTCATCGAGCGTATCGGCCAGCTTGGCCAAAGGCGTACGGCCCGGCGGCGGCTTGACCAGGGTCAGGCTGGTGTCGCGCAGTACCGACAGTTTGAGCTCCAGGCCGTGGCGGGCCAGGATCGGCCCGATCTCGTCTCGCCGTTCCAGCAACATCATGCGGGTGTTCTGGTAGGCGTTTTCGCACATGCGGCGGCGGTTTGAATAGCTGAACATATTGGACAGGAACAGCTCGGCGTCTTCCTGGTTCGGCTGGAACAGCAAGATATCGACCTCGGGATGGCTGCGCCGGTAGCGCGCCATCCCCGTTTCCAGGCGCGAATGCAGGATCGAACGCAGGGTCTGGGACAGCACATCGACCAGGCCGCCCCGGGTCAGCTTGCCCGGCGCATGGTCACGGTTGGCATTGTAGGGAACGATGGGATTAATGCAGATCAGGACATCGACACCGGCCTCCAGTGCGATCGATGCGTGCATGGTTTTGCGCAGTGCACCATCAACAAAATGGCGCCCTTTGATTTCCACCGGCGGGAACAAGCCGGGCACGGCCGCCGAGGCCTGGGCCGCCATTGAAATGGGGACATTGTCCCAGCCCGGCTCGCCAAAGCGCACGGCCTCTCCCGAGTCGAGGTCGGTACCGACAATGACCAGTTTGCGCTTGAGTTTGCGGAAATCATTGCTGCGGCCTGGGGCGCCAAAGGTAGTCTTGAGCAATTCATGAATGCCATCACCAGACAAGATACCGGCCGGCAGGGCTTCCTTCAGGCGCTCAAACGAGGACAGCAGGCTCTTGCGGTGACGGGCATAGTGGATCAGCGAATCGAAAATCAGCCCAGGCACGCTGGACAGGCGCTTGCTGAATTCACGATGGGCCGGCCGCATCAGCATTTCCGGATTGAATGAGGCCTGGCCGCGGGCCGCGCCCGCATCACTCTCCACAAACATGCGGCATAACTGGTGCGGGGTCATGCCATTGGCCAAGGCGGCGGAAACAATGCCGCCAGCGCTGATGCCAACATAGATATCGGCCGCATTGACGTCCAGTCCGGCAATGGACTCTTCCAGGGCGGCCAGCGCCCCGATTTCGTAGATGGCCGCCAGCGGGCCGCCCCCTGCCAGGGCGAGGCCAATACTGGTTTTTTTGGTCGTCGTGCTCGTGTTATTCATGGTCCTGCTTTAAATAAAAATGGCGCCCGCCAGGCGCCACGGCTCCCTCAGGCCTGGCCTGCGGACAGGCCAGGGTGAAGACTGAGGGAATCAAACTCGAATGCTGAGCGCTGCTTTATGCGGCGTCAGCCGGTGCTGCTGGCGTTTCCACCATAGGAGCAGCCACTGCCTTCGGCGCTGCTGGCTTGGGAGCTTTCTTGGCTGCAGGCTTGGTGGCCTTTTTGGCGGCCGGCTTGGCTGCGGGTTTGGCGGCAGCTTTCGCCGCAGGCTTGGCAGCGGTTTTCTTGGCGGCTGGCTTGGCGGCCGCTTTCTTGGCGGCTGGCTTGGCGGCTTTCTTGGCGGCCGGCTTGACCGCTTTTGGCGCTGCAGCAGGAGCGGCAGGCTTTTTGCCAGACAGTTCAGCCACGGCCTTGGCCAGTTGCTCAACGCGCTTGGTCAGGGCCTGGATGTCTTTCTGGGTAGGAACACCGATCGTGCCCAGGGCGCGGGCCACACGGTCTTCGAAGACTTGCTCCAGCTTGTCCCAGGAACCCGAAGCCTGCTTGCTCACGCCATCGGCCACTTTATTGACCGAACCGCTGACTTCCGACATTTTGTCTTCAGCCATTTTCTTGGTGCGCTGCTGCAGGCTGCTGCCTTCGGTCACCAGCTTATTCAACACACGGCCGCCCTCTTCCTGGGCTTTGGCGAAGGCCGTCAGGCCCGCTTTCCAGATTTGCTGGGCGGAATTGCGTACGGATTGTTTTTCTTCGTTCTTTGCCACAGATTTCAGTTTCTTGACCATTGTTCTGCTCCGTTGAATGGGTTCAAAAAGAGGACGCCCTTTTTCGATGTTGTCATTTTAGAGGCCAATTCTAGAGACGAGGTTCTAAAGCGGCGGGAAACGCCACAGTGTGGCTTTCCTAAGCAACAAACCATCTTGCTAATCAGCCTACAAACTGTGATGATTGACCTTCGTTTCAAGAAATCCAATAAGGAGAATAAGATGCAGTATTTCGTCACTGGAGCGACCGGATTCATAGGCAAACGCCTGGTCAAAAAGCTGCTGTCCCGTAAGGGCAGCGTCGTCTACTTCCTGATGCGCGAAGCCAGCCGCGACAAGATCCCGGCCCTATTGGAGTACTGGGGAACGACCAAGGCCCGTGCCGTCCCGGTGTTCGGCGACCTGCGCTCACCCAAGCTGGGCGTCTCCAAGGACGACATCAAGACAATGGCCAAGACCATCGACCACTTTTTCCACCTGGCCGCCGTGTATGACTTGAAGGCCGATGCGGAAGAGCAGATCGCCGTCAACACCGAAGGCACCCGCCATACGGTCGAACTGGCCAATGCCCTCGGTGCTGGCTGCCTGCACCATGTGAGCTCGATTGCCGCGGCCGGCATGTTTGAAGGCATCTTCCGTGAAGATATGTTCGAGGAAGCGGAAGGCCTGGACCACCCTTATTTTGCTACCAAGCATGATTCCGAGAAGATCGTGCGCACCGAGACCAAGGGCGCCTGGCGCGTCTACCGTCCCGGCATGGTGGTGGGCGACTCCGTGACGGGCGAAATGGACAAGATCGACGGCCCCTACTATTTCTTCAAACTGATCCAGCGCATCCGCCAGATGCTGCCGCCCTGGATGCCCACCATCGGTATTGAAGGGGGCCGCATCAATATCGTGCCGGTCGATTTTGTCGTCAATGCGATGGACCATATTGCCCACCAGCCCAAGCTGGACGGCAAGGCCTTCCACCTGACCGACCCCGAGCCGATGCGCGTGGGCGAGGTGCTCAATGTGTTCTGCCGCGCCGCCCATGCGCCGACCATGAGCATCCGCATCAATGCTGCCCTGCTGGGCTTTATCCCCAAGTCCGTCAAGAAAGGCATCATGTCGCTGGCGCCCGTGCGCCGCGTGCGCGACGCCATCATGAAAGACCTCGGCCTGCCCGAAGACATGATGCAGTTCATCAACTATCCGACCCGTTTCGACAGCCGCGACACCCAAACGGCGCTCAAGGGCACGGGCATCGCCTGCCCGCCGCTGGAAAGCTATGCCGCCCCGATCTGGGATTACTGGGAGCGCAACCTCGACCCGGACCTGTTCATCGACCATTCGCTCAAGGGCCAGGTGGCCGGCAAAGTCGTGCTGATCACGGGTGGTTCCTCCGGCATCGGCCTTGCTGCAGCGCACAAGATGGCTGAGGCGGGCGCCACCACCATCATCTGCGGCCGCGACGAAGCCAAGCTGCTGGAAGCCCAGAAGGAAATCGAAGCGCGCGGCTTCAAGGTCATCACCTATCCGGCCGACGTGGCCGACATGGCTGACTGCGACCGCTTCGTCAAACTGCTGACCGACAACCATGGCAAGGTCGACATCCTGGTCAATAATGCAGGCCGCTCGATCCGCCGCGCCATCGAGTCCAGCTATGACCGCTTCCATGACTTCGAGCGCACCATGCAGATCAATTACTTCGGCTGCCTGCGCCTGACCATGGGTTTGCTGCCATCGATGATCGCGCAGCGCAAAGGCCACATCATCAATATCTCCTCGATCGGCGTGTTGACCAATGCGCCGCGCTTCTCGGCCTATGTGGCCTCCAAGGCTGCACTGGAAGCATGGACCCGCTGCGCCTCGTCGGAGCTGTCGGACGTGGGCATCAAGTTCACCACCATCAATATGCCCCTGGTGCGCACGCCGATGATTGCGCCAACCAAGATCTACAACAATGTGCCGACCCTGTCGCCGGAAGAAGCGGCCGACCTGATCGTCAACGCCGTTGTCTACAAGCCGGTGCGCATTGCCACCCGCGTGGGCATCTTTGGCCAGGTGCTGCATGCGCTGACCCCGCGCATTGCCCAGATCGTGCTCAACACCACCTTCCGCATGTTCCCCGATTCGGAAGCGGCCAAGGGCGGCGACAAAAAAGGCCCGCACATGTCGTCCGAGCAAATCGCCATGCAACAACTGCTGCGCGGCGTGCACTTCTAAGCGCTGCCATCGGCGCTGCGTGGAACTGGCCCCATGGGTTGATGTCCAACCCATGGGGTTTGTTTTATGCAAATCACGCTAGATAGTTCCATTTACCAACTGGTATTCAAGCATTCGCCGGTCGGCGAATATTTGCTTGCTCCTACGCCCGAAGCGACCATCCTGGCCGTCAATGACACCTTCCTGCGCTTGGTTTGCCGTTCGCGCGAAGAGCTGGTGGGCAAGGGCTTGTTCGAGGCCTTTCCCGCCAGTCCAGACGAGCTTGACCCTAGCGGGGTAGCCGTGGTGCACCAGGCCCTCGAGCGCGTTATTGCAACGGGCCAGCCGGCCACCCTCCCCCTGCAGCGTTATCCCATCGCCGTGCAGCTGCCCGACGGCAGCCAGCGCTTCGAGGAACGCTTTTGGAGTGCCTCAAACACGCCCGTGTTCAATCGCGAAGGCAAACTGATCTGCATCTTGCACCACACCGTCGACGTTACAGAGCGCAAGCTGGCCGACGATGCAGCGCGCAACCATGTGGCCAGGCAGGCCTTCCAGCTGGCCTTGGCCGACCGCATCCGTCCAATGACCGATGCCGGGGAAGTCATTGCAGCAGGCTGCGAGCTGCTGGGCAAAAAGCTGGGCGCCCAACGCGTCGTCTTTGGCGAAATCGATGAATCCGGCGAACACCTGACGATTAACCGCGACTGGACCGATGGCAGCCTGGCATCGCTGGCGGGCGCCCACCTGAACCTCAAGGACTTCGGTCCCAGGATAGTCGACGTGGTGCGCAGCGGCCACCTGGTCGCCGTCGACGATGTCATCTCCGATAGCCTGTCGGCTCCCTATGCACAGGCCTACCTGGCCAATGGGGTGCGCGCCTTCCTGAGCATCCCCTTACTAAAAAACCGGCACCTGCTCGCCGTGCTGAAAATCCACGATTCGCAAATTCACCACTGGAGCAGCGACGACATCGACCTGGCCAACGACATGGTGGACCGGATCTGGTCCGCCATTGAAAACGCCCGCACCCAGGCCAGGTTGAAGGAGGCAGACAAACGCAAGGACGAATTCCTCGCCATGCTGGCGCACGAGCTGCGCAATCCGCTGGCGCCCATCGGCACGGCCGCCGAGCTGCTCCAGCTGGGCAAGCTCGACCGCGACGGCGTGCTCCAGGCCAGTCGCATCATCGGCCGCCAGGTCGCCCACATGACCCACCTGGTCAATGATTTGCTCGACGTCTCGCGCGTCACCCGCGGCCTGGTGAACCTGGAACGCTCGCCCCTGGACCTGCGCCAACTGGTGGCAGACGCCGTCGAGCAGGTCATGCCGATGATCCGGCTCAAGCACCAGCACCTGGCCCTGCACCTGCCGCCGGCGCCAGCCATGGTACTCGGCGACGAGAAGCGCCTCGTCCAAGTGGTGGCCAATTTGCTCAACAATGCCTCCAAATACACCGCCGAAGACGGCCACCTGCAGCTGCGCATTGAAGCGCGCAATGGCCGCGTCGTCGTCATGCTCAGCGATGACGGCATCGGCATGGCGCCCGACCTGGTCAAGCGCGCCTTCGAGTTGTTCACCCAGGCCGAGCGCAGCTCGGACCGTTCGGCCGGCGGCCTGGGGCTGGGCCTGGCCCTGGTCAAGAGCCTGGTGGAACTGCATGGTGGAAAGGTGCGCTGCCGCAGCCCGGGGCCGGGACAAGGCAGCACCTTTACGGTTTGCCTGCCGCGCTGGAAAGCAGGCACGAGCGACTGCGCCGTGGCTTAAAGGAATTCAGCTCCCATAGGCCTGGCCGTGCAGGCGGAAGCCTTCACGGATATTTTCGCGCAGCACCGCGCCCTTCCATGGCTTGGTGTAGAAGCGGTCAACGGCGCCGTGGTTGATGGCGGCCATGATGGGGGTCAGGTCCGCATAGGCCGACAGCATGATGCGGAAGGTGTCGGGGCACAGGTGCTTGACACGCTCCATGAATTCGGTGCCGCTCATCAGGGGCATGCACTGGTCGCACAGGATCACCTGTACGCGGTAGCGCGCCAGCAGGTCAAAGCCCTCAGCCGCCGTTTGCGCCGTCAGGATCCGGTAGCCATCCTGGGCCAGGAAGTCCGACAGCACATCGAGCATGAAGGCGTCGTCATCGACAATGAGCAGGGTCGGGCGCTCGGACTCGGGATCCTGCATTTCCGCGGCCACGCACTTGCCTTCCCTGAGCATCTGGGTGAATTCTTCCAAAGGCACGGGCCGGCTAAAGTAGTAGCCCTGCATCTCGTCGCAATTGTGGCGGCGCAGGTAGGCCAACTGGGCTTCTTTCTCGACCCCTTCGGCCACCACCTTGAGCTTGAGGCTATGTGCCATTTGGATGATGGCCAGCACAATGGCAGCATCGTCGGGATTGCTGGTGACTTCGCGTACGAAGGCGATGTCGATTTTGAGTTTATCAATCGGGAAGCGCTTCAGATAGGCCAGGCTGGAATAACCCGTGCCAAAATCGTCGACGGAGATCTTGATGCCCAGGGCCTTGAGGTTACTGAGCACACTGATGGTGCTTTCGGCGTTGGACATCAGGCAGCTCTCCGTCAACTCCAGCTCCAGCAGATCAGGCGCGATATCGTACTTCTTGAGCGCGCCGCGCACCTCGTCTTCCAGCGAGCCGATAAAGAACTGGATACCCGACACATTGACAGACAGGTGAACCGGGCCGATGCCGGACTTGCCCCATTCGCTGATGCGGCGGCAGGCTTCCTGGATGACCCAGTTACCGACCGGGACAATCATGCCAGCGTCTTCCAGCACGGGCACAAACAGGGCCGGTGACACCATGCCGTGACCGGGGCGCTGCCAGCGGATCAGTGCCTCCGCACCGCTGATGCGGCCTGAAGCGATGTGCACCTTGGGCTGGAAGTACAGCACGAATTCGTCATTTTCGATCGCGTGGCGCAGCGCATTTTCCATATCGAGGCGGGCCAGCGACTGTTCATTCATTTCGGCGGTGAAGAAACGGAAGGCGTCGCGCCCCGCTTCCTTGGCCCGGTACATGGCCGTGTCTGCGTATTGGATCAGGGTGTCGGCATCGTCGCCGTCGTCCGGATAGATGGCGATGCCGATGCTGGCTGTCACCGTGACCTCATGGCCTTTCAGGTCGAAGGCACCCCGCAAGGCATCGCGGATCTTGTCGACCACGGCCACCGCCGAATGCGCTCCTTCCGACAACATCAGGATGGCGGCGAATTCGTCGCCGCCAAAACGGCCGATGGTGTCGCGCATGCGCAGGCAATCGACCAGGCGGTTGGAAAACTGGCGCAGCAATTCGTCGCCCACAGGATGGCCCAGCGTGTCATTCACTGTCTTGAAGCGGTCAATATCGAGGAACAGCACGCCGACGGCCCACTGGTGCTCGCGCGCCTGCGCGATGGCATGGTTGAGCGCCTCGTAGAACTGGCTGCGGTTGGGCAGGCCCGTCAAGGTATCGAAGTGGGCCAGCTTGAGCAGGCGCTGCTGGGCTTCCTTGCGTTCGCTGATGTCGCGCGCCACGGCAACCAGGATCCAGGTCGAGCCGGAACGCAGCGTGCGGCGCTGCACTTCAACGGACACGGACGACCCATCACTACGTTGCAGCAGCAGTTCGGCCATGGCGCCGGACTGGTCGCCCGCCAGCAGCTTGCTGTACAGGTCATGCAGGCGGGTCAGCGCAACCCCGGGGCGCATATCGGCATGCAGGAAGGCCTCGCGCTCGTAGCCCATCAGGCGGCAAGCGGTCGCATTGACGTCGACGAAACAGTGGCTGGAGCGGTCGATCAGGAAGATGGCGTCAGCCGTTGCATCCATCGCCGTGCGGAAGCGGCGCAGGTCTTCGTCGAGGCGGATGCGCGCCTCCATGTCGGCCGTTAACTGCGCATGGTGGCGCTTGATTTCTTCATACAGCTGCAGGTTTTCGTAGGCCACCGCCAGTTGGGCCGCTACCGTGACGGCCACCCGTTCATCGACTTCGGAGAATTCCTCCTGCCCCACTTTGTCGACCAGGTAGAGCCAGCCGTGCACATGCTCGCGCGAGGCCACCGGCACGCCGAGGAAGGAGTGGATCGGCGCATGCCCTTCCGGCATATCGATCAGCGCGGGGTCGCCTGCCAGTTTGCCCAGGCGGATAGGGCGGTGCTCGCGCAGCAAGCGGCCCAGCGGACCGCGCCGTGGCGTGGCCGCAGCCACGCGGGCGCGGCCGTTGTCGCCAAACGAGGCAAAAAAATTGAGCGTCTCGCTGCTTTCTTCGAGCACACCGGCACAGGCATAAGCCGAGACGCAGATGTTTTGCGCCACGCGGCAGCCCACTTCCAGTAAGGCCTGCGGATCGCGCTCGGCACCGAGCTCAATGCCCAGCTCGATCAGGGCCGTCAGGCGCAGGCTGACAGCCTGCAGGCTGGACAGGGAACCAGCCAGGCGGTCATTCATCGGTTCGGCTGCGCCGCCGCCCCAACTGTCCATGCCGTCGGCTGGTGGCGGCACCAGCTTGCCCTCCTCGACTTCATTGAGGAAGCGGGCGACCGTGCTGTCAATGGCAAAGGGCGACGCTGCGCCCTGCCCCGCTTCAGCAAGGGCCAGTGGAGCTTCGGCCTCGACGATGCCAAGCGCTTCATGCACGGTGCGCAGGATCAGCTCAGGTGGCGAGGGCTTGGCCAGCACCCAGCGCACCCCGCAATCGAAAGCGATCTTGTTGGCCTCGCGCTCGCGGTAGGTGGCCGTATAGAAGATGACGGGGATCTTGGCCGTGGCCGGATCGTTGGCCAGGCGGACAACGAACTCGCGCCCGTCCATATTGGGCATCAGGATGTCGGAGATGATCAGGTCGGGCCGGTCCGCATGCACGATGGCGAGCGCCTCGACCCCATTGCTGGCCTGGAGCAGGCGGTAACCGCCAAAGCCCAGCAGGGTGCGCAGGAATTCGCGGTTGAGCACATGGTCATCGACGATCAGGATCGAGGCGGGCCCAGTTGGTGGCGCAAGGGACGTCGGCGCCGGCAGGAAGCTGGCCAATTGGGCAATGAAATGCTCGGCCATGACGGGTTTCCCCAGGTAGCCGTCAAAACCGGCGTCGAGCAGGCGTGCATGGTGGGTGCCGATCTGGGCCAGCGGCGTTACAGCCAACATGGGCACCATGACCAGGTCAGGCTCCAGGCGCAGCCTGGCCATGGCGGCGATGCCGTCTTCGCTTGGCAGTTGGGTATCGCACAGGACCAGGTGGGGGGTCTTGCGGCGGGCCAGCGCCAGCGCCGTGCTGCTGTCCTCGGCCACGTCTACCGTGTGGCCAGCTTCGCGCAACAGCGCCGACATCAGGGCCACATTGGCAAAATCTTCTTCGATGATGAGGATATGGGCTGACATGGTCACGCTCCCACTTTGCATAGCTCAAACATACAGCAACGCGTCGCAAAAAGTCTCACCGAAAATCACACCGATTTTACAATTGCCCCCCGTCCGGGGTCTGCGCGGGCTCCCTTAAGGGAATGGCGGCCAGTTCCGCCATGACGCAGTCGAGGATTTGCCGATTGCGCCCCAGCGCCACATGGCCGATACCGCCGAATTCGAGATTGCGCGCCCCTGGCAGGAAGCTGGAGGTCTGGGGCGCCACAATATTGTCATGATGCGTGAAAATCGACGTCATCAGCGCACGTTTGGCCGGGTTCTCCGTCGCAGCCAGTGCGGCCAGCCAGTTGCCAGGCGCCGCTGGCTCGGCAAAGCGCATCTGGTAGGCATTGCGGCCCGGGCCAAAACGGGCCAGTTCAGTGCCATGGTGGGGCGTACCCAAAGTAATGATGCGGGCAATCCGGGCGCTACCCAAGTCGCGCAGGGCGGCGCGGGCCACCAGGCCGCCCATGCTGTGGGCGACAATGACCACCTGGGTGGCGCCCGTCTGGCGGCACAGCTCGTCCATGGCGGCCGCCACCGTCGGCACATAGTCGTCAATATCGCCCAGCATGGGTTCCAGGTCCAGGCGTGCATGGCTGATGCCAGCAGCATCGAGCCGTGGCAGCAGGGCTGCCCAGTAGCCGCTGTTGCAGCCCCAGCCGTGTAGCAGCAGGACGGGCGGCCGGGTGCTGCCGGGGTGGATGCGGCGGCCAGCGCGTGCCAGCGGCATGGTCCAGGACGAGTAGCGCATCGTGGCGGCAAATTCGCCCAGGAACAGGCGCAGCAGGCCCAGCGGGCCAAGGCGGAAGCGTTCCGGGGTGCTGCTGCGGTAGCGCCAGGCCTGGCGGAAGTTATGCAGCGAAATCAGCAGGCGGACAGCCAGCAGGGTAACCAGTCCGTCCAGCAGCGCCAGCCAGCCCGGGGTGCCGGTGGCAAAGTACAGCACGCCCAGGGCGACCAGGGCAACCCCAATCAGCTGTACCGCCAGCAGCAGCTGTAATACGCGCGCGGTCACCGTGCCCCGCTTATTGTGTACGCCGCTCTCGCCATCGCCTGCATGCCAGTGTGCTCCGCTTGCGCCTAAGCCTTGAGCTGCGGCGCTGGTTTGCCAGTCAAGTCGGTGGCCAGCCCGGCGGCCAAGCGGGCCGTGATGCCGTAGATCGACAATTGCGGATTGGCGCCGATCGAGGTGGGGAACAGCGAACCATCATGCACGGACAGGTTGCGGATGCCGTGATAGCGCCCGCTGGCGCTGACCACGCCAAGGCGCTCGTCGTCCGACATGGTGCAACCGCCCATCACGTGGGCGGACACCACGCGGGTGATGTGCTCCTTGTAGGGCAAGGCGGCGATGCCTTTCTTGGCCTCGCCCCAGTTAGTGTAACGCGCCGCCATTTCATGCACCGGCTGGACCGACTTGGCGCCCGCCGCAAACTGGATTTCGGCCATGGTCAGCAAGGCCCGCTTGACGCCATCCCAGATAAAGCCATTGAGCGGATAGTCGAGTACCGGCGAGCCGTCGCTGTTCAAGGACACGCTGCCCCCTGGTGAATCATGGTGGAAGCCGTCGCGCAGTAGCGCCAGCAAGCCATGCGCGTGGGGGAACTGGGCCATCAGGTCCGTGTGGGCCTGGCCGAAACCAGCCATTGTGGTCGACAGCAGCAGCGGGTGCAGTGGTGGCGCTTCGATCTTGTAGCCCATCGGGCCGTCGATTGGATCGACATCGAGGAAGTGGTCCGTATAAATCGTCTGCGGCGCACCTGAAAAGCCTTCCACCTTCTGCTCCATCAGCGCCGCCGAGATGACGGTCGGATGCAGGAAAGTGCGCTTGCCCAGCAGGCCATGCGGGTCGGGCGCCATCGAGCGCATCAGCAGGCCAGGTGAATTAATGGCGCCGCCAGCGACGACGAAGTGTTTGGCGCGCAGGGTCAGGCGCTTGCCCGTCGGCGCCATGCCCGCTTCATCGATGGCATCGACCAGCAGGTGGTCGACGGCGTCGCCGCGAAACACAAAGCGCGCCGCCCTGCCCCGCGTAATGAGCGTGGCGCCATGGTTAAGCGCCGACGGGATGGTGGTCACCAGCATCGACTGCTTGGCATTGGTGGGGCAACCCATGCCGCAATAACCCAGGTTCCAGCAGCCGCGCACATTGCGCATGATGGCGGCGGCCGGAATACCCAGTTTGGCAGCGCCGCGCTTGAGCAGGTCATTGTTTTCGTTCGGCGGCGTCAACCAGGTGGAGACATTCAGGCGCTGCTCCATCATCAGGAAGGAAGCGGCCAGCGCTTCCGGCGTGTAGTCCTTCAGGCCATAGTGCTTAACCCAGTAATCAAGGGTCGGCGTCGGCGTGCGGAAGCTCGAGGTCCAGTTGACGGTGGTGGAGCCGCCCACGGTGCGCCCCTGCAGGATATTGATGGCCTTGTCCCTGGTCTTGCGGGCCGCCGACTCCTGGTACAGGCTGGGATAGGCCTGCGCCTCGCGCATCTTGAAGTGGCGCGACGACTTGAGCATGCCCTCCTCGACGATGATGACCTTCAGGCCGGCCAGCGCCAGCGTTTCTGCCGTCACGCCGCCGCCGGCGCCGCTGCCAATGACAATGACGTCCGCGTCCAGCGCGCTATCGGCCGCAAGGCGGGAGGCATCGATGACTTGCCAGCCGCCGGCCAGGCCCGCTGCAATCGGGTCGGCAATCGGGCTGCCGGTGCTGTCGGCCTCGGTGGCCGTGTTCCTTTGGATGGGCTGGCTCATGACAGTTCCTTCAGCGGGCCTGGGTAGCCGATGGCCGCCCAGCTGGCCGGGTCGCCATACCAGGCGCCGTAGATCAGGTCATGCAGGGCATGGTAGCCACTTTGCAGCATGGCGAAGCGGTGCGTGCGCCAGCCTTGCAGGAAGGCAGCCAGTTGTTCCGGCGAGGCCTTGGCCCAGCCATCCGGGATGCCGGCCAGGAAGCGGCGCGTGGGCGCCAGCGCCAGCAGGCCGAACAGGTCCTGCACTTCCTTCTGGGCCAAGCGGGGCAAGCCATTAATGGCGTGGTGGACGCGCTCCGTCACGGCAGCGCGCGCTTGTGGATCCTGCGGTGTTGAACTGCCCAGCATGGCCGGCACCAGCGCGTCGATAACGGTTTTGGCGTCGCCGTCGAGCACAAAGGCCGAGGGCAAGCTCGGCGGGCGGGTGGAACGGTAAATGGCGCCGCCGGCAGCGAGCACCAGCGCGGCCACGCCGCCCACTTTCAGAAAGGTCCTGCGCGAACTGGCCATCGTTGCGATTCCAAGAGGTGGTGGATCGGAGGGATGAGTGTACGCCAAAGCTGTGGCCTAGATTCTCTGCAAAATAGAGTGCGAGGTCTAGGACTTTCTGATAAAAAAACAAAATGCAGAAACAAGACATCATCCGCAAGCTGGAGCAGCAGCTGCGCACCGTCAAGGCCGAGCGCCAGGACAGCCGACGCGACGCCGCCCGCCACGCGGCCCGCACCGCCCTCAAACAGTTCCAGTCCGTGCGCCTGTCGCGCACCCACGCCGACCTGCTGGCCGCCCGCGATACCGGCGCGGCCGCCCAGTTTTTCCTGGAAGAGCTGTATGGGGCGCGCGACCTGTCACAGCGCGACATCGACCTCGAGCGCATTATCCCCACCCTGCAAAAAATCCTGACCGTCGATGCCCTGCACGCCATCACGGAAGCGATCGTGCTCGACGCCCTGTCGGAGCGGCTTGATACGGCCATGGCGCTTGAACTGGGCGCGCGCTTCACCGACGCCCAGTATGCGGCAGCCTACCGCAGCGCGACCAGCCGGGCCGAGCGGGAGCGCCAGATCGAACTGGTCCAGCAACTGGGCGATGCCCTGGTCAAGCTGGTGCGCATCCCCTTCCTGTGCACCATGCTCAAGGTCATGCGCAAGCCGGCCCAGTTGGCGGGACTAGGCGATTTGCAGCGCTTCCTGGAGCAGGGCTTTAACACCTTCAAGGCCATGAAGGCGCCGCGCCAGTTCGTCAGTTCCATTGTCCGGCGCGAACGCGAGGTGATGGCAAATATTTATGCAGGGAAAGCAAAACCATTTGATCTCGACAAGGACTAGCATTCGGAGTAGCTTTGTATAAAAGCAAGGACGACTCCCCTTATGCTTGCCCTTTCCCTCTTCTGGCGCCGACGCGCCTCGATCTGTGCAGGCCTGTTGCTGTGCAACGCAGCGGCCCACGCTGCCGACGTCGTCACCTGGACGATGCCCGACTTCGCCCCCGCCATCCTGCCCGTCAACGGCCTGCCCACCAAGGGTGTGGCGGACCAGATCGGCCTCTACCTGAAGTCCCAGTGGCCCGAAGTGGAGCACCGCTTCCTATATGCCAACATCAAACGGGTGTGGACGGATATCGGCGCCGGCAACAAAATCTGCCACATCGGTTCCCTGGTCACGCCGGAACGCCGCCGCCTCGCCTACTTCACCTTGACGCATTTGGCGCCGCCCACCATGTTGATCGTGCGGGCGGACACCCTGGCTGCCTTGCCGCTGAACCCGGACGGCGACGTCAAATTGTTGCAGCTGTTTGCCATGCCCACCCTGCGTGGGGTGGTGGCCGAAAAGCGCAGTTTTGGCAATACCATCGACGGCTTTATCGCCGAGCGCCCCCAGGGCGGCATGGCGGTGGTGCCACCGGCAAACTTTGCGGGCGGCCTGCTCAAAATGCTTGCGGCCGGCCAAATTGATTACACCATCGAATACGATTTTGCGCTGAGCTACCAGCAAAGCCAGAACAGTGCCCTGCAGTCCCTGCGCGCCGTGGCCATTGAAGGGGCCGTGACGATGATGCCCGTGGGAATCGCCTGTCCCCGCACGCCCTGGGGCAAGGCGGCCATTGAACACATTGACCGCATCCTCGCCACCAAGGAGGGCGCCAATGCGATGCGCCAGGCCAATGACAGCTGGTCGACGCCGGCGACCTTGCAGCGTTTTCGCAAGGAAGTCGACCAATTCACCGCCAAGCGCATGGCGCCAAGCAATCCGGCAAGCTTTTGAGCGCGGGCCGATGCCCGCGGGCGGGGCAAGGGGCTAGGGCCGGCCGGTTTTCTTGAGGATCTGCCCGGCGATGCCACGCAGGATATTGACCTCTTCCCGCTCCAGCCCGGCACGGGCGAACAGGCGCTTAATCCTTGGCATCAGCTTGCGGGGATTGCTGGCATCGAGGAAGCCCAGTCCGACCAGCGCTTCCTCCAGATGCACATACATGCCCTCGATCTGCTCGACGCTGGCGGCATCGCCCTGGAAACCGATCGCGCCCGCCGCGACCTGGCCGGCCCCGGCCGCCATGCGGCACTCGTACAGCAGCACCTGGGCCGCCTGGGCCAGGTTGAGCGAGGAATAATCGGGATTGGCAGGAATATTGACCAGTACATTGCACTGCTCGACAGCCTGGTTGGGCAAGCCAAAACGCTCATTGCCAAAGATCAGGGCGACCTTCAGTCCGGCCTGGCCGGCCGCCTGCTCGGCAAACTGGCGCGGTGTCTGTACAGGCGGCGAGAATTCACGCAGCCGGGCCGACACGGCAGCAGCAAAATTGCAGCCATCGAGGGCCTCGGCCATGCTGCCGACGATGCGGGCGCCGGCCAGGATGTCCTGGGCGCCGCTGGCAAAGGCCACCGCTTCTTCCTGGTGCAAGGCGTCCGCAAAGCGGGGATTGACCAGCACCAGCTCGGCAAAACCCATGGTTTTCATGGCGCGGGCGACCGAGCCGATATTGCCGGCCCGGCTGGTTTCGACCAGCACAATACGCAGTCGGGCGAACAGGGAGGTGTCGATTTCAGGCAAGTTCATTTAAAATAGCGCCATCGCGCAGTGCCAATGAAGAATTCCGGTTCCGGATTTTACCCGTTTGCACCGCCTTCGCTCTTTGTTATCTCCTATTTGTCGTTGTACCCTGTCGCCGGCGGTTGCGTTTGCCCGTGGGCGCCTGCGTTTTTTCACGGAAAGCTACCATGCACCCAATGCTCAACACGGCGATCAAAGCCGCCCGCCGCGGCGCCGCCGTCATCAACCGCGCCGCCTTCGACGTCGACCGCATCACTGTTACCGAAAAGCAACATAATGATTTCGTCACCGATATCGACCAGGCCGTTGAACAAGCGATCATCGAAACCCTGCTGAAGGCCTACCCGGACCATGCGATCCTGGCCGAAGAGTCGGGGGCTTCCAAGAATATGCACGACGAAGCGGAGTTTGCCTGGATCATCGACCCGATCGACGGCACCACCAATTTCATGCATGGCTACCCCCAGTATTGCGTCTCGATCGCCCTGTCCCAGCGCGGCGTGATCACCCAGGCCGTCGTCTATGACCCGGTGCGCAATGACCTGTTCACCGCCACCAAGGGCGGCGGCGCCTACCTCAACGACAAACGCGTGCGCGTCACCAAGCATGACCGCATCGGCAATGCCCTGATCTCGGCCGGCCATGCCAGCGGCCCACGCGCCATTGACGAATACCTCAAGATGTATGCCCTGATGGCAGAAAAATGCCAGGGCGTGCGTACAGCCGGTGCTGCTGCCCTCGATATGGCCAATGTGGCGGCAGGCCGCAGCGATGGCTTCTTCGAAAAGGGCCTCAAGCCCTGGGACATCGCCGCCGGTTCGCTCCTGATCACGGAAGCGGGCGGCATCGTCGGTGAATTCAATGGCGAGTCGGACTACCTGCACAAGGGCGACATCATCGCCGCCAGCCCCAAAGTGTTCGCGCAGATGGTCAGCCTGCTGGCGCCGTTCGCCTGATCCCCGCCTGAAGCACCAGGACTAAAGGGCAGCGCAAGCCTGTGCGTTTGTGCTGCCTGCTAAACACCTCCAATGCCAGCTCAACCCCAGCCCTCCAAACTGCCCGCCCTGCCCGGCGCCAGCCGCGCCGCCTGGCTCAAGCACCTGCACCAATGGCACTGGATCAGTGCCGCCCTGTCGCTGCTGGGCATGCTGGCATTTAGCTTCACCGGCATCACCCTCAACCACGCGACCCAGATCGAGGCGCACCCGGTCGTCACCAATATCAAGGCCACCTTGCCCGCGCCCCTGCTGCCCCAACTGAAGGCGGGCAGCGGCCTGCCGCAGCTGGCCAAGCCGGTGGCCGACTGGGCCGAGTCGGCCTTCCCTGTCCACCTGGCCGGCGCCAAGCCGGAATGGGCCGACGACGAAGTCTACCTGCCCCTGCCCCGCCCCGGCGGCGATGCCTGGCTGCGCATCGGCTTTGACGGGCGGGCCGAATTCGAAAAGACCGACCGCGGCTGGATCTCCTGGCTCAATGACCTGCACAAGGGCCGCAATGCCGGCACCGCCTGGAGCTGGTTCATTGACCTGTTCGGCGTGGCCTGCCTGGTGTTTGCCATCACTGGCCTCTTGATCCTCAAATTCCACGCCGCCAACCGGCCGGCAACCTGGCCCGTTGTTGGCTTTGGCGTCGTGCTGCCCATTGTGCTGGCCCTGTTATTCATCCACTGACCTGCTGCCCCTCTCACTGACCATGAAACTCCAACACTCCTTACTCCTGACGCTGCCGCTGGCCAGCAGCTATGCCATCGCCTCCGAGCTGACCGTCAAGTTCGAGATCCCGGCACTCAATGTGGCCGAATACCACCGCCCTTACGTGGCCATGTGGATTGAGCGCGCCGACCAGAGCGTGGTCAGCACCCTGTCCGTGCAGTACGAAGTCAAGAAGAAGGACAATGGCGGCGCCAAGTGGCTCAAGGACTTGCGCCAATTTTGGCGCAAGGCGGGCCGCGACCTGCAAATGCCGATGGACGGCGTCAGCGGCGCCACCCGCGCAACGGGCGAACAGAGCCTGACCTTTGCTAGCGCCCGCCACCAATTGGATAAATCCGGCGCCGGCGACTACCAGCTGGTCATTGAAGCGGCGCGCGAATCGGGCGGCCGCGAACTGGTGCGTGTGCCCTTCCAGTGGCCACAGAAAAGCGCACAGAAGCTCAGCGCCCACGGCAAGGAAGAACTGGGCGCCGTCACGCTGCAAATTACGCCCTAAGGAAAAACGTCTATGTTGAACTTCAAACGCACCTTGATCGCCCTGTCCCTGGCTGCCTGTGCCCTGCCTGCAGCGGCGCACCGCCCATGGCTGCTGCCCAATACCACGGTACCTGACGGCAAAGAACCCATCGTGCTGATCGATGGCGCCATCTCGGACAACTACTTCGACTTCGACCACCAGCCCTTGCGCATGGAAGGCGTGACGGTGACAGGCCCGGACGGCCAGCAACTGCCCATGCCGGCCGCCACCATGTCGCGCTATCGCAGCAGTGTCGATTTGAAGTTGCCCCAACCGGGCACCTACCGCATTGCGCTGGTGAGCAAGGTCGTCTCGGCCAGCTACAAGGCAGGCGGCGAGATCAAGCGCTTCCGCGGCACCGAAGAAGCCTTTGCCAAAGAAGTGCCGGCCAATGCCGAAGGCCTGCAGGTCAATCGCCAGCACACGCGCCTCGAAACCTTTGTCAGCGCCAACCAGACCAGCCCCGTCAAGCCGATCGGTGCTGGCCTGGAACTGGTGCCCGTGACCCATCCAAACGACCTGCACGCCGGTGAACAAGCGACCTGGCGCTTTACCCTGGACGGCAAGCCGCTGGCCAATTTCGACTTCAGCCTGATTCCCGGCGGGGTCAAATACCGCGGCACGCTGGGTGAAATCCGCCTCACGACCGATGCCAGCGGCGCGGCCACTTTCAAACTGCCTGAGGCGGGCATGTACGCCCTCAATGCTGCCTTCCCCCAGCCACGCGACAAGACGCCGGACGGCAATCCGCCGGTTAACCGTTACAGCTACACGGCGACGCTGGAAGTGCTGCCGCAATAAGCATCGATGCGCCATGTCCTCGTTCCACTGACGATCCGTGACAGTTTGCCGCCAGCGGGCAGCAAGGTCGTGGAGTTCAGCGGGCGCAGCATGGGCACCAACTGGTCGGTGCGCGTGGCCACCAATGACACCCACACCGACTTGGCTGCCAAGCTGCAGCACGAGCTGGACACGGTGGTCGAGCAAATGAGCCATTGGATCGACGACTCCAACCTCGCTCGCTTCAACCAGGGCACAGGTGGTAGCTGGCATAGCCTGCCTGCACACCTGTTCGAGGTCGTGCAGTACGCCATGTGGGTCGCCCACGCCAGTGGCGGCGCCTATGACCCGTTTGCCGGCACCCTCGTCAACCGCTGGGGCTTCGGCCCTTCGCACCGCCATGATTCCCCGGGATTTACCCCCCCAACGGATGCGGAAGTGTCCGCACTGCGACCGCATGGCCAGGTTGAACTGGATGTGGCTGGACGGCGCCTACTGCAACCAGGCAGCGTGCTCATGGACCTGTCTTCCATTGCCAAAGGCTTTGCCGTCGACCTGCTGGGGCGCCATCTTACCGACAATGGATTCGAACACCACCTCGTCGAAGTGGGTGGTGAATTGCGCGGCGCGGGCATCAAACCAGATGGCCAGCCCTGGTGGGTGGAGCTGGAAACCGTACCTGGCGCGGCGGATCAAGGGCAAACGGTGCTGGCCTTGCATGGCTTGGCCGTTGCCACTTCGGGCGACTACCGCAGCTTTTACCAATCTGGCGGACAATCCGGCCAGCGCGTCACGCACACGCTCGATCCGCGCTCGGGCTTCCCAGTCTCGCATGGCCTAGCCTCCGTCTCCGTCGTTCATCCTTCCTGCATGGCAGCCGACGCCTGGTCAACGGCGCTGACCGTACTGGGCCCGCTTGACGGCATGCAGCTGGCCACTCAACACCAGCTGGCAGCGCACTTTGTCATGCGCCAGCCAGATGGCAGCCTGGTGGGCAGCCACAGCCCCGCGTGGCAGGAGCTGCTGCAATGATCCAGCTTGACCTGCTGCGCTGCCTGCTTGCCTTCTTGCTCGTCAGCGCCTACCTGGTACTGTGCTATGCGAAGCTGGGCCGCCGCCCCGTCCGTGCACCGGCTGCAGCAGGCGGCGCCATCGACTGGCTGGTCGTGCATGCCAGCCAAACCGGCAATGGAGAAGCGCTGGCGGCGCAAACTTGCGCAACGCTGCAGCACGGCGGACTGTCCGCACGCAGCACCTGCATGTCCGAGCTGGAAGCGCAAGACCTGCTGGCCTGCGAGCGCGTGCTGTTCATCGCCAGTACGTATGGCGAAGGCGATGCCCCGGATGCGGCCGAGCGTTTTATCCGCGTCGTCATGGCCGCCAGGGCTGACTTGTCGCACCTGCACTTTGGCCTGATGGCCTTGGGCGACTCCAGCTATCGCCACTATTGCGGCTTTGGCGCCAGCCTCGAACAGTGGTTGCTGGAGTCCGGCGCGACCGCCCTGTTCCCCCGTGTCGACGTCGATCGCCTCGCCGGCGCCGCCATCGCCACCTGGCAGCACCACCTGAGCCACCTGGCCGGCACCATGGACGCGCCGGACTGGAGTGCGCCTGTCTACCAGGACTGGCGCATCGCAGCGCGCCGGCTCGTCAATGCGGGCAGCCAGGGCGCGCCCGTGGTCGACATTGAACTCGTGCCCGCCGACGGCGCGCTGCCCGATTGGCAAGCGGGCGACCTGGTGCAAGTGCGCCCACCCGGCGACGCGGACCTTCCGCGTGAATACTCGATTGCCTCCGTCAGCAGCGAAGGCCATGTGCGCCTGCTGGTGCGCCTGCACCGGCGCGACGACGGGTCAACCGGCCTCTGTTCCGGCTGGCTGTGCGAAGGTGCGGGGCCGCAGGACACCATCGCCCTGCGCCTGCGCAAACACAGCCGGTTCCGCCTCGGCGCCAACCAAGGCCGCCCCCTGATCCTGATTGGCAACGGCACCGGCATGGCGGGCCTGCGCGCCCACTTGAAAGCCCGCGTCGACGCCGGCCAGATCCAAAACTGGCTGCTGTTCGGCGAACGCAATGCCCATTGCGACTATCACTTCCGCAGCGATATCGAGCATTGGCAGGCCAGCGGCGCCCTGGCCAGCCTGTCATTGGCCTTTTCGCGCGACCAGGCCGAATCGACGTATGTGCAGCACCGCCTGCTGGAACAAGGCCAGCAGTTGCGCGACTGGGTGCGAGGCGGCGCGGCCATCTATGTGTGCGGCAGCCTGGAGGGCATGGCCGGTGGTGTACACGATGCCTTGCTGTCCCAATTGGGCCAGCAGCAGCTAGACCAACTCAGCGCGCAAGGGCGTTACCGGCGCGACGTTTATTAGTCCTGGCCAGAACCCTGTTATACTTCGGGCACACGGCACCTTTGACCAGTCCTCTTGCCGTCGTCGTTTGACCCCACCCGATTGCCTGCGACTGGCGCCCTTTAGCGGCGACAGGCCGATCTTTATTGAATAGCTATTATGTCTTTTTCTAAACTCGGCTTGTCCGATGCGATTGTTCGCGCCATCACCGAACACGGCTACACCACGCCAACCCCGATCCAGACCCAGGCCATCCCAGCCGTGATGCATGGCGGCGACCTGCTGGCCGGCGCCCAAACGGGCACCGGTAAAACCGCCGGCTTCACCCTGCCTGTGCTGCACCGCCTGTCGACCGACAAGGTCGGCGCTGCCCTGCCCAACAAGACGGCGCCGCGTGCCGTGCGCGCCCTGATCCTGACGCCTACGCGTGAGCTGGCTGCCCAGGTGGAAGAAAGCGTTCGTGTCTATGGCAAGCACACCCACCTCAATTCGGCCGTTATTTTCGGCGGCGTGGGCATCAACCCACAGATCAAACAACTCAAACACGGCGTCGACATCCTCGTTGCCACGCCGGGCCGCCTGCTCGACCACATGGAGCAGAAGACGGTCGACCTGTCCAAGATCGAAATCCTGATCCTCGATGAAGCGGACCGCATGCTCGACATGGGCTTCATCCACGACATCAAAAAGGTGCTGGCTGCGCTGCCACCGAAGCGCCAGAACCTGCTGTTCTCGGCCACCTTCTCCGACGAGATCAAGGCGCTGGCGGACCGCTTGCTGAACAAACCGGCCACCATTGAAGTGGCACGCCGCAATGCGACGGTCGACGTCATCGTACAAAAAATCCATCCGGTGGACCGCGACAAGAAGCACCCCATGCTGTCCCACCTGATCAAATCGAACAACTGGACCCAGGTGCTGGTCTTCACCCGCACCAAGCACGGCGCCAACAAGCTGGTGGAACTGCTGGCCAAGGACAGCATCGGCGCCATGGCCATCCACGGCAACAAGAGCCAGTCAGCGCGCACCAAGGCGCTGGCCGAGTTCAAGGACGGCACGCTGCAAGTGCTGGTGGCAACCGATATTGCGGCGCGCGGCATCGACATCGACCAACTGCCCCATGTGGTCAACTACGACCTGCCAAACGTCCCGGAAGACTATGTGCACCGGATCGGCCGCACCGGCCGTGCTGGCGCCACGGGCGAAGCGGTGTCGCTGGTCTGTGTGGACGAACACGGCATGCTAAAGGACATCGAGAAGCTGATTAAACAAACCCTGCCCCGCGTTGTCGTGCCAGGCTTTGAACCGGACCCGAATGCCAAGGCCCAGCCGATCCAGCTGCGCAGCGGCGCGCCGGGCCATTCAAACCGAGGCGGCGGACAGGTGATCCGCGTCGCCAGCGGCAACCGTAACGCAGCCAAGCCTCGTAGCAGTAGTGGTGGCGGTGGCGGTGGCGGCGGTGGTGGCGGCCCACGTGGCGGCGGCAACGGCCCGCGCAGTGGTGGCGGTGGCGGTGGGGGCGGCCGTGTACGCTCCGGCCCGCCACACCGCTCTGGCGGCCGCGGTCGCTAAGCCACAACGATCGTCGGACGATTCCGGCTCCTGATGCTTTAGGTTCCGTTCACTTCAGGTTCCGGATGCTTCAGGTTCCGGATGCTTCAGGTTCCGGATCGTTCAGGTTCCTGACACTGAGCCCCTTGGCTTGCTTGCGCCCCCTGGCCGCAGGCAAGCCAGGGGGCTTTGTTATTGGTGGCAAAAAAAGCTTGCGTACTCAAATAAATGCCCATATACTTGCTTACTCAAGCATTAATCAACAACAAGGAATATAATGAATACCGAAACCAAGGATGGTGCCCTCGACTTTTGCCTGCGCCTTGCCCGCGCCCAGGCGGCACTGGTGCGCCGTCTCGACGGTGCACTGGGCAATGTACATGGCATCAGCTTTTCCGACTTCCAGCTGCTCTACCACCTGTCGCGCGCCACCGGTACCCGCCTGCGCCGCACTGACCTGGCTGATCGCCTGGCCCTGACGGCCTCCGGCGTGACTCGCGCCCTGCTGCCGCTGGAGAAGATTGGCCTGGTTGAACGCCAGGCTGACCCGCGCGACGCCCGCGTCGGCTTTGCCGTACTGACCGCAACGGGCGTGGAATTGCTGAATAACGCGACAGAAACAGCCCAACTGATCTGCCATGACCTGTTGCGGGGTAGTGAAGCAAACGATATGACGGCTCTGGCTGAGCTATTGGGAAAGATTGCTGGCATTCATGCAGCAAATGCTTGACCATGACGTAAGGTTAGGCTTTAGTCTAGTTAAATGATGTCCACGACAAATTCCATGCTGCTCAAGATCGGCGAACTGGCCAAACGGGTGGGATTGACCGTGCGCACCCTGCACCACTATGACGCCATCGGCTTGCTGGCGCCTTCGGGCCGGGCCGACAACGGTTATCGCCTGTACAACGGTGCGGATATTGAGCGGCTCTACCAGGTGCTGGCCTTGCAGAAAATGGGTTTGCCCTTGGGCGAGATCGCGGCTGTCATCGATGACCCGGCAACCGACCTGGCGCAGATCATCGCACGCCAGATTGCCAGCCTCGATGCCGAGATTGAGCGCAGCACGGCCTTGCGCGAACGGCTGCAGTCTTTGCAGTCGCATTTTGTGCAAGGCAGTGCGCCCGCCCTGGCCGAATGCCTGAAGACCTTGGAGATGATGAATATCTATGCCAAGTACTTCAGCAAGGAAGAGATGGCGGCCTTTCGTGCCCGCAAGCTGGCCAATCCGCAGGCTGTCGCGGACGCGCAGCAAGCCTGGCCGGCCCTGGTGGCGGAAGTACGCCAGCAGATGCAGCAAGGCCGCGCGCCGGGCGACCCGGCTGTACAAGAACTGGTCCTGCGCTGGATGGCGCTGGCCAATGCGTTTTCCAACCATGACCCCGTGATTTCCGCGAAGGTCGCCAAGATGTACCAAGAAGAAAGTGCTGTGCGTGACTTTACCGGCATCGATAGCCAAATCTATGCCTTCATTCGCAGCGCTGCATCAATCCAAAAGGAAAAAAATGAAACCAAGTAAAGAAGACCGCAGCGCCTTGATGCGCGAGCCGAATTTCCGCTGGTTGCTGGGCGGCGGCGTGATATCGATGCTGGGCGACCAGTTCACGATGATGGCCCTGCCCTGGCTGGTGCTGAAAATGACGGGCGATCCGCTGGCCACCGGCGTGGTCGTGGCCATCATGGGTGTGCCGCGCGCCATCTTCATCCTGATTGGCGGCGCCATCGTCGACCGCTATTCGCCGCGCCGGGTGCTGATGCTGACCAAGTACATCAATGCCGTGCTGCTGGGCTTGCTGGCCTTCCTTGTGTGGAACCACCAGGCCAGCATGCCCGCCATCTATGCGATGGGCCTGGCCATTGGCCTTGCGCAAGCGTTTTCGATTCCTGCCGGCTCGTCGATGATGCCCCATGTGGTCGCGCCCAACCAGATCCAAACCGCCAATGGCTTGATGATGGGAATCCGCCAAATGGTCATGCTGGCCGGTCCCTTACTGGCGGGCATGGTCATCGCGCTGGGCGGTGATGGCGGCCAAACGGGCGGCACGCCCACCAGCGCCAATGGCATTGCGCTGGCCTTTGCGCTGGACTGCTTCAGTTTTGCCTTCTCGGCCTGGACCTTGTCGAAAGTGAAGACCCTGTATTCGGCGCCCCCGGCTGCCGACCCCAAATCGATTTGGCATTCGATCGGCGAAGGCATCGCTACGGTGTGGAATGACGGCGCCATGCGCGCTTGCTTCCTGTATTGGGCTGGCGTGGCCTTCTTCATCGGCGGCACCTTGCAAATTGCCCTGCCAGTGCTGGCCAGTGAACGCTTGCATAGCGCCTCGGCGCTGGGCTTGCTGATGGGTGCGCATGGCGTGGGCAGCATGGTTGGCATGGCGATGACGGGCGTGCTGGGGCGCCGCCGCCTGGGCACCCTGGGCAAGACCTTGCTGGCCGTCGACATGGTGGTGGGCCTGCTGTTTGCGCCGATGGGCCTGGTGCACCAGACCTGGCAAGGCGCCATCTTGCTGTTCCTGGTCGGCGCGCTGGCGGGCTATATGCAGATTGCCGTATTCAGTTGGATCCAGCAGCGCGTACCCCAGGCCATGCTGGGCCGGGCCATGAGCATGATGATGTTTATCTTCATGGGTGTGGCGCCACTGTCGGCCACCTTTGCCGGCGCGCTGCTGCAGACGGTATCGCTCGACGCCGTGTTTGCCGGCGCCGGCCTGTTACTGGTCGTCTTGGCCGTGCTAGCATTCGCGTTGACGCCCATGCGCGGCATCACCGATGTGGTGGCCAAACCTGCCGGAGAACCATGCCCCGATTCGCAGCCAACCTGACGATGTTATTTACGGAACTGCCCTTCCTCGACCGCTTTGCAGCGGCGCGGGAGGCCGGTTTCGATGGCGTCGAGTTCCTGTTCCCCTATGCGTTTCCAGTGGCGGACATTGCCGCCAGGCTGGCGGGCGCCAGCACGCTTCTTGGCAACTCGGCAGGGCCGTCACCACGGGTGCTGGAACTGGTGCTGTTCAATTTTCCACCGGGCGACTGGGAGGCGGGCGACCGCGGTATTGCCTGCGATCCCCGCCGCATTCCAGAATTCCAGCAAGGTGTTGCCCTTGCGCTTGAGTATGCCTTGGCCCTGGGCGTGAAGAAACTGCACTGCATGGCGGGCATCACGCCCGACCATTGTTCGCGCCGCCAGGCGCACACTGCCTACGTCAACAATCTGCGCTATGCGGCCGCAGCCTGCAAAGCGCACGGCATCACGGTCATGATTGAGCCGATCAACACCTTTGATATGCCCGGTTATTTCCTGACGGGCAGCGAACAGGCGGCGCGTGTGATCGCCGAATGCGGTGCTGACAACATCAAACTGCAATACGACATCTACCACATGCAGCGCATGGAAGGCGAACTGGCTGATACCATTCGCCGTTTCTTGCCTTTAATTGGCCATATGCAATTGGCTGACACGCCTGGCCGCCATGAACCGGGCACGGGCGAAATCAATTATCCCTTCCTGTTCCAGTTGCTCGATGCCCTGCCTTATACAGGTTGGATCGGGTGCGAATACCGGCCCAAGACGAACACGTTGGCCGGGCTGGGCTGGCGCGATCGCTGAAGCGCGCCCTTCCTTGCCGGGTCCGTGCCAGGCTCCCGTTTTGACCTGTCCTTGTATTCGGCGTCCCGTTCGACCTGTCGGGTGCTTGAGCCTGCACAAAGCTCATGCTCCACAGCAGGACAAAAATAGCACCGACAGGCACGCCCATTGCGCGCCAAGAAAGGACATATGTCGGTGCACCGCTTGCTTGCCGCCTTTGCCTTTGCCCTGTTGCTGGACGGCTGCGCCGCCACGGGACACAACGTCAGCCTGCAGGAAGTGCGCGACTTTGCCAGCGAATCGGCACAACTTTCTGGCTATGCGGAACTGTCAAACCGTTTCCGCGACACCTATGCGCGCGAGCAAGTCTACTTGCCACCAGCGGCGGACAAGATTGCCAAGGAAACCGATGCCAGGCGCCGCGCCGTCTACGACGATTTCGTCACTATCCAGAAAACCGTCGTGCTGTACATGCAGGCCCTGGCCCTGTTGGCGGGCGACACCCGCTACGACCTGACGCCCCGCATTGACGAATTGGGCCTGGGCGTGCGGACCAATCCCGATATCGGCATCGACCCCGGCCATGTCCAGGCCTTCACCGGGCTCACGCGCTTGCTCACGCGCGTCATCGCATCAGGCTACCAGGGCCGTTCGGTGGAGACAATGGTGCGCGATGGCGACAAGGACTTGCAATCCTTGCTCGACGCCATGACCCAGGTGCTGCGCTTTTATGCCAAGACCAATGCCAATGAAAAGAAAACCATCCTTGGCCTGTTCGAGGGCGAGATCCCTTTCACCAACAAGCAGGACAAGGTGCTCGCCACCCTGGCCCGTATCCATTACCAGAGCAAGGTCACCGAATATCGCCTGGTGCAGAAGCGCTATGACCTAGCGGCGCAAGGCCTGGCCAAGGTGGCGGCCGGGCACCTGGCACTGCGACAGAATTTGAACCAGTTGCAAGGTGAAGAAGTCCGCAATGCCATTCGCAACGTCGGGCGCGACCTGCGCCTGATCCGCGAAGGCCTGGCCAGCAACGAAGGAGGATAGGATGGTGAACCCAACAGCAGGCTTGTCGAATTCGGATGAGGTCGAAGCATTGGCGGACCAGTTATCAGCGTGTGCCGACCAATTGCATGCGCGCCTGATGAAGGCAATCAACAGCGGTCGCAATGGTCCCGGTATTGACCGTGCGCTGGCCCGCCAGTTGCTCGACGATGAGGCCGTATTGCGCCAGCGGGCCAACCGCCTGTATGCCGAGGCGGCCACCCACAGCATCAGCGGCCTTGGCGCTTCACAGGCCCACATCATGGAACTCACGGCGCGGGCGACCGAACAGATTGCCACGATCAAGGCGACCGGGGACCTGCTTGGCCTGGTGGCCGCGATGCTCAGCATTGCGGGCGCCGTTGCGGCGGGCCAGCCGGCATCGGTCATGCTGGCACTGGAAAAAATCCACCGGCAACTGGGACTGGTGGCCGCCGACCATCCTGCCTCGCCCGCCCCGGCCCAGGACCCGGCCGCTGCCAAATAAATCGGGCGCCAGCAAGACCGAGCCCGTCAATGTATGGCCGGCCGCGGAATTGCCGCGCACCAATGAAAGAGCTTGCCTGCCCCCTTTTGCTGATCGCGCTACACTGTGGTCGTCCGCATTGCGGCCAGGAGGTGAGCCATGACAAGCGATCCCACTGCGCAACTAACGCAGTTGCGCGACATACTGGAACAGCGCCGCGCCGCACTGGAGATGGCGCTCGCCCCGCTGGCAGGGTCGGGGGAATTGGCCGTGGACGAAGTGGAAACCTCACCGGCCGACAAGGCAACCGTACGCCTGCTCAATGACCTGGCGCTGGAGGCGGCCGGCCACAATGCCAGCTTGCTGGCGGCCGTGCGCCACGCCCTCGCCAAATTCGACGATGGCAGCTATGGCATGTGCGAGCTGTGCGGCAATGACATCCCGCTGACGCGGCTACAAGCCCGGCCCGAAGCCAGGCTGTGCATTGCCTGCCAGACGCGCGCCGAGCGCAAACCGACTGGCGCGCCGCCCTAGCACATATGCATCCCCCCATTGATGGCAATATTGGCACCCGTGACGAATGCTGCTTCTTCGGAGGATAGGTAGGCAACCAGGCCCGCCACTTCAGCCGGGTCGCCCAGGCGGCCGACAGGGATCTGCGGCAGGATCTTGCCTTCCAAAATCTCTGGCGGGACGGCCATCACCATCTTGGTACCCAGGTAGCCCGGCGACACCGTGTTGACTGTCACGCCATGGCGGGCCACTTCTAGCGCCAACGCCTTGGTGAAACCATGCATGCCGGCTTTGGCCGCGGAGTAATTGGTTTGGCCAAAGGCACCCTTCTGGCCATTGACGGAAGAGATATTAATGATGCGGCCCCACTTTTGCGCCAGCATTGGTTCCAATACCTGCTTGCTCAGGTTGAAGACGCTGTCGAGATTGGTATGCAAGACGCTGTTCCACTCCTGCGGCGACATCTTGCGCAGGCTCTGGTCGCGCGTAACGCCGGCATTATTAACCAGCACATCGATCCGCCCCAGCTCCGACAGGATGCGCTGGACCATCCATTCACAGGCGCCATAGTCACCCACGTCCACCTGGTAGGCCGTGAAGCGAAAGCCCGACTCGCGCTGGGCGGCCATCCAGCTGTCGGCCTTGGCATTGTCGGGTGAATAGGTGGTGGCGACGCGGTAGCCGGCCCGGGCCAGGCGCTGGCACAGTGCTGTGCCCAGGCCGCCCATGCCGCCCGTCACCAGGGCCACGCGCGCGCCATTCTTGGTGTTGCCAAATTCTTTGCTTTCAGTTGCAAACTTGCTTGATGCTTGGTCCATCTGGTCTCCGTCCTCGTCTTGTCGGTTCGTTAGGCGCACCCGCGGTGGGCGCGTGAGGGACAAGTCTAGGAGCCGTGCGGGGCTGGGCATTGCGAAGGCGCAAGAACGCACTGCCGCTGGGATGAGCGAGATCAAATTCGATGGCGATGCGGGAACGGCGCCTCAGTCGTGCCAGGATTGCTCGCGGATCTTGGCCACCTGGCGTTGCGCCAGCCAGCACCACAGTTGATAGGCCTTGGCCTTGTCGGCCACCATGCGGCGCGGGGAAGCCAGGGCGATTTCGCAATCGCGGTCCGACCATTCTTCGAACAGGACGTCGCCGCCGCTGCTCACTTCGACCACATACATGAGGCCATCGTCGTAACCAAAGCTGAGGGCCGCGGTGGCCGCTTCCCTACCGCTTGGCTGGGGAGGCGCAAAGACATCGGCCAGTACGGAAGCCAGTTGGTTTTCCGTCGGGGCATTGATTTCCCTACCGTCCAGCGCAGTGAGCACTACCCATGCTTGAGTCATCGTTGTCCCCTAGGGCAAGGCAACTATTCGGTGATGGCGTGCTCACCATCATACCGAAAAAAGACTTGCTGGGAATCGAAAAATTATCTCAGCGACAGCCAAACCCGGTCAGCGCATGGGTCAGCGCTTCGCCGGTGACGGGCTTGGGCAAGGCACCGAGGATATTGAGCTGGTGGTAGCGCGCCATCCGCGCGGCATTGGTCAAGGTGAGCTCTTCTTCGCCAGAGATCAGGATGACGCCGCCCGTATAGCGGCGGTGCGCCAGTTCTTCCATCAGCTCGAAGCCATTTTTGCGGGGCATGTGCAAATCGCACAGCACCAGGTTGGGTTTGGCGCGGGCGCGGTCGAAGGCCTCCATGCCTTGCTTGCCGTCATGGGCGGTCGTCACCGTACAGATGCCCAGGTCGCGCAGCAGGCTGGTGACAAAGTCGAGCGTGAAGCTGTCGTCATCGACCAGCAGGACATTCAGCTCAGAATGTTCAACGACGCTCATAGCGGTCCCTCCTCAACCCACTATATCCCATCGTTACGCGATTCAATTCACACAAAATCACACTTTGAAAAAAAAGCCCTACCACCAATAGCTTGGCGCAGTGTTGGACGCTTCCATGACCGGTTCCGGCCTGGGGGCGGGCTGCCAGGTACGCGGGTCGACCCGGTAGTAGGCCATGAATTGCTCGTACAGTTCGGCATGCTGGTCCGCCATCGGATGGGGGTTTTCAAAGAAGGATTCGGTGGCGACGGCAAAGAATTCGGCCGGGCTGCTGGCGCCGTAGTGATCCAGCACACCTTGCTGGTTGAACATGGCCGCCCTCTGCAGGGCTTCAAAATCGCGCGACAGCACGGCTGCCCAGCGCCGGTAGTGGTCAGGCCGCCCCAGCAGGGGGGCACCGTTATTGCTGCCCGATTCGCTGTCGAGCTGATGGGCAAATTCATGCAGCACAACATTATGGCCGCCGCCCGCCTCCGCAGCGCGCGGCACATGGTCCCAGGACAGGATGACACGGCCGTCGCCCCAGGACTCGCCCAGCAAGCCCTGGCGGGTTTGGGTGACTACGCCTGCGGCATCAACTTCCTTACGCGGCACCAAGAAGGCGCCCGGATAGACGAGCACGGTGTGCAAACCAGGGAAGACGCGGTGGGGACGGCCCAGCAGCAGCATGCAGGCGTGGCCGGCAATGGTCACGCGCACTTCGTCATCAATCACCTGCCCTTCGCAGCCAATGAATTTCTTGGTGTGCAGGAAATGCTGCACCAGCTTGTGCAATTGGTGCTGCAGGCCGGGGGGCATGCGCCGGTAGGCCGCGACATGGCGCTGCAGGATGGCCTGCCATGCGGGTGGCATCGGCTTGGCCAGGGCATGGCGCAGGCGCCAGCCCGGCACCAGCATGGCCAGGCCCAGGGCGGCAGGCAGGGCGAGGATGAGCAGGGCCGCCAGCATCAGCGGGATTTCCGGTGGAAGGGCATTGCAACTCCGATCAATTGGCAGGCGACGCTGCCTGCACTGACCCCAGATGGGGCTAGTGTGAACCAATTCAAATGGTTTTTGTGATCAATCGGAAAAAGAGGGGCCGGCCTGAGGCCGGCCTCCAATGCGCGCACCAGTCAAGGAGTGCCGGTGGCGCGGGGGAAGGTTTGCCCGGCCCGCCCCGCTGGCAGGCCGGTCAGTCGCTTACGTTGCTTCCTTGTTGGCGGCCGGTGCGGCGCCGAACAGGGCCGCCACCAGCGGGTCGCGGGTGACGGGCGTGCGGTTCATGCGGATGGCGTAGTGCGTGTCGTCGGCCAGGATGTGGAAATGGCGCCCGGTGCCGGCCAGATTCTGCTCGCGCTGGCTGCTGCGCTCCTTGCGCACGGGCGCACCCTCACGCTTGGGCTGGACAATGGCAGCCAGAAAAGCCTTGACGCGTTCCGGGTCCGGCGAAATCTGGTAGACGGCCTTGCCCAGGTAGGTGGCCGTGCCCTCGATATAGCGGGCCAGCTCAATGACGCCGGCATCGCGCAGGTCGCGGATGTATTTGCGGGCGCCTGAGGGAGAGAATTTGAGGAACCAGGCAATTTCGTCGGCCAGCATTTCATGGGTGGACAGCTCGCCAATGAGCTTTTGCATGTTCTCGATGCGGCGCTGGGTGGCCGAGGTCGAACGCACCCTTTCAATGGGCGCCATGGAAATTGGCGGGCGTTCCGCTGGTTGCGGGGCCGGGCGTTCAATCAGGGCGGTGACGCTGTCGCTGTTGCCGGGAACATCGCGCGGCGCCGGGGAATGGTGGTAGTTCGTATGCATCATCGTGCTCCAGTTAAGGAAAGAGAGTGGAGGGAGGTGGTCATTCGACCGCGGCCCTGCCACACAGTTCCATCAAGCTAGACACAGATTGCGACGACCAGGCTGACTGGTCTGTGCGTCAACGAACATTGGGAAGAATAAATAGCAAATCCTGCAAAAAAAACCGTCCAAAGACGTGCTCGGTGCGTTGACGAACAGAAACTATGTGCGCCAGTCACGATACTTCGAGTAAACTTGCCAAATAACTCATTCCGGCCTGCCCCCGGGCAGCTGGACCAACCCGTGTACCCTCCAATCGACACCATGCGCCGCTACCTGCTCCCTGCCCTGACCGCTTGCCTGCTGGCCCCCATGGGCGCCCACGCCGCGCCCGAGGTGCTGGTCGACCTGCTGGCCATTCCCGGCAGCGCCGGCCTGGGCGCCCTCCAGCGCATCGGTTCCACGCCGTACAAGGATGCCGCCATCGGCTACGACCTGGTGCCGCTCTACCTGTACGAAGGCAAGACGGTTTACCTGCATGCCAGCCGCATTGGCCTCAAGCTGGCCGAGCAGCCAAGCCATAGTGTCGACGTCTTCCTCGATTACCGGTTTGAGGGTTTTCCGTTCGAACAAACGCCGTCTGCGCTGGCCGGCATGGCCAAACGCAGCCCGTCGATCGATGCCGGCATCGGCTACCGCTACCGCCAGCGCAATGGCATTGGCAGCATCGACCTGGAATTGCTGCACGACGCCAACCACGCCAGTGGCGGCACCGAAGCACGCCTGTCCTACAACCTGGACCTGGACTGGGGCCGCCTGCACCTGCGCCCAGCCATCGCCGTGGCCCACCGCAGCGCCAAGCTGAACGATTACTACTATGGCGTGCGGCCAGAAGAGGCGCTGCCCGGCCGCCCCGCCTACCTGCCCGGCGCCGGTACCGACTGGTCCTGGGCCTTGTACGGCTACTACGACATCACGGAGCGCTGGCGCCTGCTGGGCGGCATTGGGGTCAACCTGGCCGACCGCGCCGTGCGCGCCAGCCCCATTGTCGACGACAAGCCGCAGCGCAGCGCCCTGGTGGGCCTGGCCTACGACTTCGGCAGCCATAAACCGTATTCGGAGCCGGGCCTGCCCCTGCACGTCAAATGGATGGGGGGACGCGCCACCGAATGCAACTTCCTGCCGGTGGTCAGCTTCCGTTGCGGGTCCACCCGCACCCAGGACGACACCCGTATCTGGGGCGTCGAGCTGGGCCGCCCCCTGATTGAACATGTCAACAACTGGCCGCTCGACTTTGTGGCCTACCTGGGCCTGTTGCGCCACGACGAGCGCGGCATCGTTCCGTCGCCCTGGCAGGTCGACGCCAGCATCAAGGCGTATTACTATGGATTCCCCTGGCGCGACAGTGTGCGCACGCGGGTGGGCATGGCAGCCGGTTTCTCGCTGGCCGAACGGGTGCCGCTGACGGAGCAGCGCGACCAGGCCCGGCGCGGCCGCCAGACCTCGAAGCTGCTCAACTACCTGGATCCTTCAATCGACGTCAGCGTCGGTGACCTCATCGGCAAACGCTCGATGAAAGAGACCTACCTGGGCGTCGGCGTGTCGCACCGCTCGGGCATTTTCGGCTTTGCCCAGATCCTCGGCAACATCAATGGGGGCTCCAATTACCTCTATGGCTACCTCGAAATGAAGCTGTGAGCCCGCCGCTTATTTCACGCGCATATCGTTCTTGACTGAACGGACACCTTTGACACCACGCGCGACTTCAATGGCCTTATTGACATTCTCCTGGCTGCTGACAAAGCCGGACAATTGCACATCGCCCTTGAAGGTTTCTACATTGATTTCACTGGACTTGAGCGTGGGCTCATTGAAGATCGAGGCCTTGACCTTGGTGGTGAGGGCCGTGTCGTCCAGGTATTCGCCCGCGCTTTCCTGGGTGCGGGTGGACGCGCAACCGGCGCTGAGGGCAATCAGGGACACCGACAGGGCGGCAGTGAGCAGGCGTTGGCTGAGTTTCATGGCTGGCTCCTTGAAGTAATGAACAGGGATTCAGTTTTACGTGGAAACTCAACCGTGTTCTGTTCGCTCCCGAACATAGCCGCCGTCCCTTTCCTGCCCGAATAGCCAAGCTTTGCGCTTGAGCAAGTGCGCGTTCGAACAGACTGAGGGCATGCGCCTGCTTATGCTAGAGCGACACTTTGTCAGGAGAACCATCATGAATTCCTCCCGTACCTTTGCCGCCTGCATGCTCGCCGTTGCCGCCACACTCAGTGGCTGCGCCAGCACGTCCAGGACCTCACCTTATGCAGCACCGACCGCGTCGTCCAGTTACGGCACCATCGATTCCATCCAGGTCACCCAGGCCGACAACGGCACCTCCGGCGGCGGTGCCGTTGTCGGCGGCGTGCTGGGCGCACTGGTCGGTCACCAGGTGGGCAGTGGCAGTGGCCGCACGGCAGCCACCGTGGCCGGTGCAGCTGGCGGCGCCTATGTCGGCAACCAGGTGGAAGCCAATCGCAACGCCCAAACCCGCGATGCCTACCAGATCAATGTGCGTCTCGACAGCGGCGGGGTCCAGAGCGTCGTCCAGGACAGCGTCACCGACCTGCGGGTGGGCCAGCGCGTGCGCATTATCGACGGGCGGGTCTACCGGTATTGAGGCTGCGCAGGTGTAAAGATGGGTAACAAAGCTGCCGGGGCAACAAAATTGCAGCTATGTTCGGTGCCGCACGGAAGGGTTCGCTGCGTCCCGGGACAATGTGACCGGGAACTCAGCAAAAGAATAGAAAGGAAAGGCCATGTCGCCCGACGACGCCCCACATCGCCCATTGCATCCACTCAATATCATCGCCGCTGTGGCAGTCATCGTGTTTTGTGGCATGGGTATGGCGGGCATCATGGGCTGGCTGCCCAATTCGAGCGGCATCACCGTCCAGGCCATCGACCACCCCAAGCTGGCAGCCAGTCGGCAACTGCTAGAGCGGACGGTCGCCCTGGCATCCACCCATGGCTGGTGCCCTAGCTGCGGCAACATCGAATCCACCCGCGGCCTCAATACGGGCGACACCGAGATCCGCGTGCGGCTCGACGATGGCAGCCTGCGCACCTACCAGCTGATCAAACCGCAGTGGCGACCTGGCGAGCGGGTCAATATCATCAACGGCGCGCTCGTCGCGGTGAAATAAGGAGAAGCCATGTGGCCACGTTTACAATGGTTGTTGGTCCTCGTCTGGGGCCTGTTCATCGCAGCACTGGGCATGCACGCCGTCGACCCCTCCCCCTTGCAACCGTTTGACGTCGACATCGACGGCAATACGCGGCCCGCCATCTACCTGCTGGCAGGCGGCATAGTCACTTGCCTGGTCGGGCTAGCGGGACTGATTGGCTGGCCACGCCGCCTGCGCTAGCCAAGACCTGCCCGACACGGCGGTGGCAAAGCGCAGCAGTGCAAGCTTGCATGGGCACGCCATGGAGCGGCAACACAGCCACCGCCATATTGGGTGCTTGTCCCCTATAACCAGCCGGCATCGCGGGCCAGGCGAAATGCCTCAACGCGATTGCCCGCATCGAGCTTGCTGATGGCCTCGGACAGGTAGTTGCGCACTGTTCCCTCGGACAAGTGGATTGCTTTGGCAATATCGGCGCTGCTCTTGCCCTCGCCGGCCAGGCGCAGTACCTGGCGCTCGCGTTCATTGAGCGGATCTTGTGCCCCGCTCCAGCTTTCCAGCGCCAACTCCGGCGCCACGGCCCTGCCCCCGGACTGCACGGTACGGATCGCATCGGCCAGGGTATTGGCCGGCGCATCCTTGAGCAGGTAACCGCGCACGCCTGCCCCCATGGCACGGCGCAAATAGCCTGAGCGGGCGAACGTGGTCACGATGATGACCTTGGACGGCAAACCCTCCTCAGACAGCGCCGTGGCCAGCTCCAGCCCCGTCATCAGGGGCATTTCAATGTCGGTCAGCACGATATCGGGCTTCAGGCTGCGGCACAGCGCCAAGGCCTGCTGGCCGTCGCCCGCCGTGCCAACCACGTCCAGGTCATCCTCCAGTTTCAACAAGGCGGCCAGGGCGCCCAACACCAAGGCCTGGTCTTCTGCAATGATGATGCGAATCATACTTTTCCTCTAATCAGGCCGTTTCTTGCCAGCCAATGCACTTCAAACGGCATCGCGGCGCGGCAGCGTCATTTCCAGCGACAGGCCGTTGGCGGCAACTACGGCGAGGCGGCCGCCCAGGGCCGCAATGCGCTCGCTCATGCCCGTCAAGCCATTGCCGCGTTTCAGCGCGGCGCCGTCGGCCAAGGCCTTGCCATTGTCATGGATGCGGAACACGATCATCCGGTCGTCGCCCGACAGGCTCACCGTGCACTGGGTGGCGCCCGCATGGCGCACGATATTGGTCACCGCTTCGCGCAGCACCAGGGCCAGCACATTTTCCATGACGGGGGTCAGAGCACAGTCCTGGACCTGGACCTCCAACGTAATGGCGGCCGCAGCAAGACTGGCCTTGGCGCCAGCCAGCTCATGGGCAAAACCGGTCTGCCGATAGCCAGTGACGGCAGATCGCACTTCGGCCAGCGCATGGCGGGCGCTGTGCTCGATGTCCTTGATTTCGCGCTGGCAGGCGTCGGTATCGCGTCCAACCAGTTTGCCAGCCAACTCCGCCTTGATGGTAATCAGCGACAGGGTATGGCCCAGCAAATCATGCAGGTCGCGCGAAATCCTTTCGCGCTCAGCGATGCGGGCGATATGTTCCACTTCCTCCTGCTTGCGCAGCAGCACCTCATTGGCACGGCGCAGGCGTTCGTCGGCAATCGATGAAATGCCCACCGGGACGCCGACGATCATGGTCGGAATGATAAACGGTAAAGGCTCCGTGCCAATTGCCAAGGATGTGGCAATGGCAAGCAATAGCACCACGGCCAGCATGCCATAGGCCTGACGCTTTTCCTGGATGCCGGCGCACATGCCGCAGGCAAAAATAAAGAAGGTGTTGGCGCCAAAATTATGGGGTGCCCAGGCCATGCCCATCAAGGTCGACAACAAAGCAAACAGCACCGACAACTGCCCGCTGACCCAGAAGCTCGCAAAATAAATGGGCAGGAACAGGGCAATCGACATCAGCAGGAAGATGGTCTCCGTCATCGACGGCGTGACATACCAGTACTTCCACATGAAGAAGAAGAACGCCAGCGGCCACGCATAGGGAGCGATACCGAGGGATTCGGGGACCCAGGGGAAACGGACAAAACGGCGCAGGCGTTCGATCTTCATGGTCATCAGTTTACTGTTTGTCGCCCAGCAGGCGGATGTCGGCCAGCTGGAAGCGGTAGTCGCCCACCTTCGGTCCGGCATTAAACGCTATCATGGTGACCATGCTGGCGTCTATGCCTTTGAAAGCCGACAGCGGAATGGCAATCTCCTTCCAGCCTTCGGCCGCCGTGAACGCGACATTGACGGGAATGCCCGTGCCCTTGGCCATCAGCGCCACATTGTACTGGCCGCCGTCGCCCCGCACACGGAATGTGAGGGTGCGGGCGTCAGACAAATCGTTCGGCATCATCATTTGTGCACCAGGCATAAAGGCCACGCCCGCCCATGGGTAAGGGAAGCCGGCGGCAACCTGGGCCGTCACATCCAGCACAGGCAGGCCGTCGAGCGCTTTTTCCTGCACATCGAGTTTGACCTGTGACTTGCCACCCATAAAACTATCGGTCGACGCCACCCAGCCCTGTCCAAACGGACTGGCCAGCTTATCCTTGCTGAACAAGCCGATGCGTCCATCGGCGGGCAAGGCTTGCCGCTTGCCCGCCTGCGGCGCTGATTCTTGCGCCACCTTGGCCAGCTGGGCAGAGCGCAAGGCGTCGGCGGGCTCGCCGTCTTTCCAGATCGCCACGATGCGACGGGTCGCGGCGATGTCCTCAGCCGGGTTGCCCTCCACCAACAGCAAATCGGCCTTATAGCCATCGGCGATCCGTCCGCGCATCGGCAGGTGGAAGGCCGTGGCCGGCACCGAGGTCGCAGCGGCCAAGGCTTGCTGCGGCGTCAAGCCTGCTTGCACCAGCGCCCCCAGCTCATGATGCAAGCTCACACCATACTGGGTGCCGGCATTGCCCGCGTCGGTGCCAGCAAGCACCGGCACGCCAGCCTGGACCAGTGCCTTGGTCAGGCGGGTCGGCGCCGTCATCAAGGCCGGCATTGGCTGCTGGCCATAGGTCGATTGCAAGGGCTGCTTTTGCTCCTTGCTCAGCAAGGCCAGCATCGACGCGTCGCCCAGCACATCCGTTTCACGCAGGCCGGCAATGCTTTCCATCACGCTAAACGTGGGGATCACAAAGGCCTTGTGTTGCTTGGCGAGCGAGACAAACGCCTTCAAGTCGGCGTCGCTGAGCGTGTCGCCATTAAACAGGTGCACCATGCCGTCCGCGCCCATCTCGATGGCGGCGCGCGCATCCTTCAGGTTACTGATATGGACGACGGCCAGCTTGCCCCGGCGGTGGGCCGCCTCGATGGTGGCGCGCACCGTCGCTGCATCGAGGGTAGGCGTCTTGCCGTGGCCGGCCAGGCCCGGTTCCATCACGATCTTGATGAAATAGGAGCCTTCGGCAATGCGGGCATCGACAAAGGCCTGGGCATCGTCGGCACGGTCCAGCGTGGGGATGGCCATGCCGTACTCCGTTCCATGGCCGCCCTTGGCCGTGACCAAGGTGCCAGCCGAAAACATATCTGCCTGCGTTTTGTTATTGCCGCTGGCCATCCTGGCGCTGACGGCCTGCATATTGGACACTGCCGTGAACATGTCGATCTGGGTCGTCACGCCGAACAGCAGGGGCAGTTCCGCATGTTGGTAGGCATGGACATGGGCGTCGATCAGGCCGGGCAACAGGGTGCGGCCTTTGCCATCAACCACCGTCGCACCGGCTGGCACGGCGCCATGGAAGTCTGCGCTGACGATCTTGCCCTGGTCGATCAGGACAGAGCGGCTAGCATACAGTTGCTGGCCGTCAAAGACGCGGACATCACGCACCAGGGTCGCGGCCTGGGCGGGCAGGGACAGGGCAAGCAGCAGGGCAAGTAGTGGATTCAGTTTCATGACAGTCTCCGGTGTGAACTTGGAGACAGTGTGGCGGCAGCGCGATGGGCCCGCCAGAAGCAAGTGCCACCAATTTCAGGTGACTTTTGTCATACGACGGCGCCAGGCCGGCCTGGCCACAGGCTGGACGAACACTGTTGCAATTCATTCCCAGTCCAGTGCGCGCCTGCGCCAGCGCACAGCAGGCGGCCGCAAATTGGCGTATTCTTGAGCCGTCCCCGTCTGCCCGGAGTTCCGCCATGAAATCGAGCACCGCTTATCTCGCTTTGCTTCTAGGTTACGCCGTCACCCTGCCTGCCCCCGCCCAAAACATGAAAGCCGGGCTGTGGGAAGTGGCCAGCAAGACCCAAACGGGCGATGGCATGCTGGAGCAGGCCATGGCGGAGATGAAAAGGCAGATGGACGCCATGCCACCTGAGCAACGCACGCTGGTGCAGAACATGATGGCCAAGCAAGGTGTATCCGTTGACGCCAGCGGCACGGGTCTTTCCACAAAGGTGTGCGTCAGCAAAGAAATGGCGGAACAAAATCAGCCGCCGATTCAGGTCAAGGGCGATTGTAAGGCGACCCAAAGCAAATCGAGCCCCACAGCGATCGCCGTGCAATTCAGTTGCACCAATCCTGCCATGCAGGGTGAAGGCTCCGTATCATTCACTGGGGACAGCAGTTTCTTAATGTCCATGAAATTCACAACGACGATTGCCGGCAAGCAGCAAACCATGTCGACCGAATCGCGCGCCAAATGGTTGGCCAGCGACTGCGGCAATGTCCAGCCTGTGCAGTCATTCAACTTCCCCAAAACCCAGTGAGCCGTCGCCTGATCTACCTGCAGCAAGCCGCACCGCCGAAACCGGAAATGGGCAAGCCCTGCAATGGCTGCGGCGTCTGCTGCGCGTTTGCCACTTGTCCCGTTGCGCGCGTTTTCCTGTGGCGCGCCAAAGGGCCCTGCCCGGCGCTGGAATGGCACGGGCACGAAGGGCGCTATCTATGCGGCATGCTGTTGCGGCCAGCCACTTATCTGCGTTGGCTGCCGTGGAGAATGGAAGGATGGTTCTCGCGCCGCATCCGCCGCTGGATCGCAGCCGGCATTGGCTGCGACGCCAGCATTACGGCGGAATAGAGCTGGTGGGCGGCAACGCCAGCATTATTTCAGAATAAAGCCGGCGGGCGGCAACGCCAGCACCACAGCAGAATGTAGCCGGCTGCCTGCGATGCGACCGTCGCGGCCGAATGAAACCAGCGACGCGGGCGCAAGCCCACGTGGGCGCAATCAATTCTGCTCTAGATAGGCGAAATATTTATCCCTCGCCAATGTGGCAATGGGGCCCGCTGCCAGGGTACGCGATTCATAGCGCACACAGGGCGTGACTTTGCCGTAATTGCCAGTATTGAAGATCTCCACAGCCGTATCGAGCTCTTCCGGTTTGATGATGCGCTCTTCAACGGCAATGCCCGCCTCGGCCAGCAGGGCGATCACGCGCGCCCGCGTAATGCCCGCCAGGAAGGTGCCATTTGGCACCGGCGTGACGACTTTGCCTGCCGGCGTCACGATGAAAATATTCGAAGAAGAAAATTCCGCCACATTACCTGCACTGTCGAGCATAACGGCATTGTCATAGCCGCGCTCCTTGGATTCGCGCATCGCCCGGGTGCTGTTGGCGTACAGAGCCGAAGCCTTGGCGTCCGTCGGCGCCATCGATGGATCAGGGCGGCGCAAGGTCGACAAGCAAGCGGAAAAGCCGCTAAACGAAGGAATCGGCGCATCAAACAGGGTCAGCGCAAAGGCACTCTTTTCGGTGACGGGAATCAGGAAACCATCCTGGGCGAACACCAGCGGCCGGATATACAGCTCTGCATCGGCTGGAAACTTGGCGACGCCTTCGCGCACCAGCTTTTCCATCTCATCGACCGTCAACGGGCAGCGCAGGCCGACCCGCTCGGCCGAATGGATCACGCGCTGCAAGTGCAGGCGCAAGTCCGGCATATGGCCGCGCACAGAGCGGGCGCCATCAAATACAGAGGAGCCCAGCCAGACGCTGTGGTCCATGGCACCAAACATTGCAACATTGCCTTCGGCCCATTGGCCTTTGAAATAAGTCAGGTACATGTGTGTCCTTGGGTAAAAAATCCGGACCAGTGTACCCCATCGGCGATTTCCCTTAAGCCTTGGCAAAAAAGCGACAAAAAAAGAAATTACTGTGTTTTTGCACAGGACTGTTGATTTATACAGTAGTTATGGTATTCTGATGACTCGTTCAACGCTTCTCCCAACAAAGGAAACGCCATGACCACCTTGAATAGCACCTTCGGTTCCAATTTCGGCCTGCAATACGCACCGACTTCTTTCTTGATGCGCATGGGCCGCCGCGAGTTGCTGGTCACCCGCGATTTCCGCAAGCGTTACTACGCCGTCAACCCCATTATCGAGTGCGACACCGGCGTGCAGCCCGGCCACCTGGAAGTGCTGCTGTTCGGCCGCTGGCTGCTGATTCTGTCCAAGGCCCGCGCCTGATTGGTTCGCCCAATGGCGTCCGCAAAGCCCAGCTAGTGTCAACTTGCGCACTAGCTGGCAAAGAATTTGTGGAAAATCCCGAGAATTGCAATCTGTGTGGTCAGTAACAGAGCCGCAAATGACAGGCCAGCCTTGAATGACGGCAATGTCTGTCCGCATCAAAGCAAAATTCGATTCGACCTGTGAGACCCTTGGTTCCATGGCATTCACCATTGGCCCTCTCGAACAGAATTTCAAGCAAGCCTAGCAGTCTCGTCCCAGCCCATTTGTGCGAAATACCAGTGCTTCGCACCAGAATGTGGCACACTTTGGCAGCGTTTCAGTACGGCTTTCCTTTTCGCTATGGAGAACTCCGATGACCCGTTTGACTGCCAATGATTTTGACCCTGAAGTCCTCAAGCTGTTCGACCAGTATGTACACGGCGCCCTCAGCCGCCGCGACTTCCTGTCCTCGGCGGCGCGCTATGCCACCGGTGGCGCCACCGCCGCTACCTTGCTTGCTGCCCTGAGCCCAAGTTTTGCCGCGCCAGTGGTCGCAACGACCGACAACCGCATCAAAGCCAGCTTCATTGAATACCCCTCGCCCAACGGCAGCGGCAAATTGCGCGGCTATATGGTCATGCCCGCCAATGCCAAAGGCAAACTGCCCACCGTACTGGTCGTGCATGAAAACCGTGGCCTGAACCCGCATATCGAAGACATCGCCCGCCGCCTCGCCCTGGACGGATTTATTGCTTTCGCCCCAGATGCATTGTTCATGCTGGGTGGCTATCCCGGCGACGAAGACAAAGCGCGCGAACTGTTTGGCAAACTTGACCAGATCAAGATCCGTGCCGACTTTGTCACGGCCGCCGGCATCCTGAAGAATCTGCCGGAAGGCAATGGCAAAGTGGGCGTCGTCGGCTTCTGTTACGGCGGCGGCATTGCCAACTACCTGGCCACGCAGATTCCCGACCTGGCCGCCTCGGTACCCTTCTATGGGAGCCAGGCGCCAGCAGCGGAAGTACCAAAGATCAAGGCGCCGCTCTTGATCCATGATGCTGAAAAAGATGAACGCCTGCTGGCGGGTTGGCCAGCCTACGAAGCAGCGCTCAAGGCCAATGGCAAATCCTACGAGCACTTCGTCTACGCCGGCGCGCAACACGGATTCAACAACGACACCACGCCACGCTTTGACGAAGCCAACGCCAAGCTGGCCTGGCAGCGCACCATCGCCTTCTTCAAGGCCCACCTCGGCTAAACACCAGCGCTCAATAAAAAGGCAGGTTCCGCTGTACCGGACCTGCCTTTTTTTCGCGCAGCCGGTTTTGCTGCGTTCATGCCTCCTGATCGAGGTTGCCCGGTGCGAGCGCCCGCTGCCTAGAAGCCATGGCGCATTCCAATATTGATCATCTTGCCGCCGTAAGGAGCGATGTCAACACCTGCGCCGGCCCTTGGCGTGCTGCTGGACCATGCCGCAAAAATGTCGGTGCGGTGCGACAGTGCATAACTGGCACCGACTGCGCGCTGGTCGATATCGTGATTGGCGAGGTCGCGGTCGTTCTTGCGCACCAGTGCTGCCAGCAAGGTCACCTGCCCCATTGGATAAGCAAGACCAAGCAGCGTATCGCGGCTGTTGCTCGACGAGGCGATCGGCAGGCTCGCTGCATAGGGGTTGTCCGGATTCCAAAACGGCGAATTGCGTGTGCCGCGATTGACACTCAATGCTGCATAGGCCCGCGCGCCAAGGATGCCGACGTCGACGGCAAGGATGGAATTGCGCGCGTTGTCCGGGCCGGCAATCAGCGTCGTGCGGTCCAGGCTGACAGCAGGCTTGTTCTGCTGCGCGACGTGCAAGGTCAGCGGGCCGGCATGGGCCGCCAGCGACACGCCATACGCGCGGTTGCCGTCATCATATTGTGGCCGCGCCCACACCGGCGCCGTCTCGATGACCATCTTGCCGCTGAGGTGGAGAGGCAAAGCATTGCAAGCCTCGCAGATTGGATCGAGCAGCAAGGTCGCATCGTGCACACCGTAGACCGACAGGGACGACTGGGCCCATGCCCCTTGCGCCAGGGCTGCAATGGCAAGCAATGAAGATTGAATGATTTTCATGGCGCGACATTTCAAGCAGCATTGATGATGTTATCGGCCGTTTTCCAAAATCTTTCTGTGCGCCTGCGCACAATTCCAAGAAAATGCATGGCCTTGGCAAGACGGACAAGATTGGAATATTGCCAGTCCTGCAGAGCTGCGCAGACTGCTGTATTCTGTTGCCACCTTTTACTTTGCCAAGGAATTCACCATGTCGCTGCCCTTCCCGCGCCGTCCCGTCGCCTCTGCCATCGTGCTGGGCAGCTTATTGATGAGTTCTGGGTTGACCCATCAGGCGATGGCGAGCACGGTCAAGGCTGCGAACAATGCCCTGGCACACAAGTCCGTCGCAAGCACGGCCCCTGCAGCTGTCCAGCTCGATGCCTTGGCCGATGCCTTCTACCGCGCCCGCGCCAGTTTTGAACCATTGAACTTCGCCACGGTGAATGGTGATAGCCGTTATGACGACCAGCTTGGCATGAGCATCGCGCCGGCCAAGCGCAAGAAGCAATTTGCGCTCTACCATCAGATGCAGGCCCAACTTCGGGCCATTCCACGCGAGAAATTCAATGACGAGCAGCAGCTCAATGCTGACTTGCTGGCATTCGAACTCGACAGCGCCCTGATCTACGAGCACTTCCCCGAGCATCTGCTGCCCATCAACCAGATGGACAATGTGCCCGGCACCTTGGCCAACTATGCCGGCGGTACAGGGTCGCAACCGCTGACGACACCCAAACAGTACCGCGCCTACCTGAACCGCCTGAACCAGCTGCCAGCATGGGTTGACCAGGCCATCGCCAATATGCGTGAAGGCATGCGCACCGGCGTTGTCCTTCCAAAGAGCATCATCATTGCGATGTTGCCGCAATTCCAGGGCCTGCTCAGCACCACGCCCGAAGCGAATGTGTTCTACACGCCAATCAAAAACCTGCCTGCACAGTTTTCCGAGGCCGACAAGAAGCAGCTGACCGCCGCCTACCGCAATACCGTGGCCAACAAGCTGCTGCCCGCGATGCAACGCCTTGTGCGCTTCCTGGAAAAAGACTACTTGCCAGCTGGCCGCAGCACGACGGGCATGGCCGACTTGCCCAATGGCGCGGCCTGGTACCAGGCCCGCATTAAGGACAACACAACAACCGACTTGAACCCGGAGCAGATCCACCAACTCGGGCTTAAGGAAGTAGCGCGCATCGAGCAACAAATGGCGGAACTGGGGCCGAAGCTCGGCTATCACGGCCCCAGCAACATACTGGCGCAATGGGTGTCGGAACAGGACATGTTCAAGCCTTTCAAGACGGACAAGGAAGTGCTGGACGCCTACCGTGCGCTCGACGCGGCCGTCAGCGCCAAACTGGATACCCTGTTCATCTTGCAACCGAAGGCCCCATTGCAATTGCAGCTGGAACCCGAACTGACGCGCGCGACCGCATCGGACCACTACACGCCCGCCTCGGCCGACGGCGCCCACCCTGGCGTGTTCTGGCCCGTCGTCAACGATGCAAGCAAGTACGATGTAACCGGCATGGCCACCTTGTTCCTGCACGAGGGTAAGCCTGGCCACCACTTCCACGCGCAGCTGCTCAAGGAAATGTCCCTGCCGGACTTCCGCAAATTCAATACGGAAAACAGCAATAGCGCCGCCTTCACCGAAGGCTGGGCCTTGTACTCGGAGACGCTGGGCAAGGAACTGGGGCTGTACGACAATCCTGCCGCCTACTTCGGCCACTTGCGCAACGAAATGCTGCGCGCCGTGCGCCTGGTGGTCGACACCGGCATGCACGCCAAAGGCTGGACGCGCGAGCAATCCATTGCTTACATGAGCGAACACCTCGGCACGGGTGAAGCCGCCGCCAAGAACCAGACCGAACGCTATATGGTGATGCCGGCCCAAGCCTTGAGTTATAAGATCGGCGCCCTGAAGATCCAGGAGCTGCGGGCCCGCGCCACGCAAGCCATGGGCGCCAAATTCAGCCTGCCCCAATTCCATGCCATCGTCATCGGCAGCGGCACCCTGCCCTTGCCGATCCTGGAAGCGCGGGTGGACCGCTGGATCGCAGCAAACAAATAACCCTAAACCGGGTTAGGCAAGGCCAGCGGCAATAACGATCTTGCCGCTGGACCATGCTTGCGATGGCACCCAGCTCGCCGCTATTGCCGTATAGAGCGTCATGGCCGCTGCCACCAACAACACGATTCCCACCGTCTTGGCCAGGATGGCATTGGCGCGCGGCCGCGCGGCCAGTGCCGGTTGCGCCTGGGCAGCGGCAATCGCCAGGCCACCATAAACGGCCACTTGCGTCGCCGCCGTGATCACACTGAGCAAGGCAATTTGCACGAGCAAGGACCCCCGCCCTGCCTGCACGAACTGCGGGAAAATCGCCAGCATGAACACATAAGCTTTCGGATTGGACAGGCAAGTGGCGATGGCGCCAAAAAAGCTGCGCGCACTGCTGCGTCCGCCTTGCACCCGCGCCGGCCCCGTCATGCTGCTGACCCGAACAAGGCCGATGCCCACCCAGGCGATGTAGATGGCGCCTGCCAGCATGATCACGGTCATCGCCGCCGGATACACCCTGAGCACCATGCCAATGCCCGTCGCGGCAATGACCATATGGATCACGCCACCGACCACGATGCCCGCCACGGCCGCCATGCCCGCGCGGCGCCCGCTGGTCATGCTGCTGCCCATGACGAAGGCCATATCCATGCCGGGCAACACGATCACGCCCAGCACCACCAGGAAATACAGCCACAGATTTGCCGAGTCGCTCATTGCCATCTTCCTTTGAATGCCCACCCGGTCTGTGCCGGGAACACCGCTACTGTATTGCCAATATAGGACAGAAACCGTCCTATTTAGAGCTACAATGCCAGCATGGCAAACCCAACCACACGTGTCCTGGCCCTATTGGAGCTGCTGCAAAGCCACGGCCTGATGAGCGGCAGCGAACTGGCCCGCCGGCTCGAGGTCGACCCGCGCACCCTGCGCCGCTATGTGCAGGCGCTCGACACCCTGGGCATTCCCGTGGTGGCAGAGCGCGGCCGCGATGGTGGCTACCGCCTGATGAACGGATTCAAATTGCCACCCATGATGTTCACCAATGATGAGGCAATGGCCCTGTCGCTCGGCCTGTTGGCGTCCCGCCATCTTGGACTCGACGGCAAAGCCCCTGCAGGGGAAAGCGCCCTGTCCAAGCTGGAACGCGTGATGCCCGACAAGCTCAAGAAACGGGTTCGCGCCGTTGGCGAAACCGTGGCGCTCGACCTGCGCCGCGCCAATTCCGTCAGCGATGCAGCCATCCTCGCGACACTCAGCGCGGCTGCCCAGAACCAGCAGCGCGCCCACATCGCCTACCTGTCACCGCAACAAGAACACACGGCTCGCGATATCGATCCTTATGGCTTGGCCTTTGTCAATGGCAGCTGGTATGTGGTGGGCTACTGCCACCTGCGCCGCGACCAGCGCGCCTTCCGCATCGACCGGGTGCAACAGGCCGATGCCCTGCCCCAGTCGTTTGGGCGCCCGGCCGGCTTTGATGCTGTGGCATATATGTATAGGGCATTCGCTACCATACCGCGCGCCCACAGTGTCACGGTGTTGCTGCACACGGAAATGGCCAAGGCGCAAGCGGCCATCTTCACGACACTGGGCGTACTGGAAACGGTTGACGGCGGTACCCTGTTGAGCTGCCAGGTCGACAGCCTGGGCTGGATGGCGCGCGAGCTGGCGCGCCTGCCATTTCATTTCACGATCATCGATCCGCCGGCATTGAAGGATGAACTGCTTGAGCACGCACAATCCTTGCTCAGGCAGTTGTCGTGCTAAAGCAGTTCAGAAGGGCAGCAGTTCGCCCCGCCACCGAACGGCTTTGACTGGCGGGATTATTTTGACGCTGGACTGGATTCGCTCACCAGGGCCATGCGCCGCTTCAAGCGCTGTGCTTCCGTGAGATTGCCTTCTTTTTCAGCGCGCATGGCTTGGACACCCAGCCAAGCCAACAGGGGGCGAGGCCACCCTTGCGCGGATGCCGTGTCTGCGGCAACTGCCATCAATGCTGGCGACCCGCGCTGGGAACGCATGGCAACCCCTGCTGCCACGAGCCGGGCTTGGGGATCAGCAATTGCGGCCACCGCCGCGGCAATCGCATCGGGCGAAGCCGCAGCGGCGGCGCGCTGTGCTTCGGGCAAGGATGCAAACTCCGTGGCCTGCGCCTTACCCAACAGATAGTTAAGATAGGCAATCTCGGTCGGCCCGGCATCCTGACTCAGGGGCAAGAATCCAGGGCACTCATCGAACACCAGGCTGGCTACCCGGCCAGCACAGCGAAGCAGTTCGGCGCGCGCCACCAGCGCGGGCTGGCCCGTGCTGGCCAGGTCGCGCCGGGCACGCGCAAATTCCAGCTCTTCAAGCTTGTCATTGCCAGCGTAATAGGCAGCAAGGGCACGGTCCAGGCCGCTAACGGCATTCATTTTCCAGTCCGGCACGGCTGGCCCACTGGCACAGCCAGGCAGCGCGGCAAGCAAGATCCACGGCAGCAGTCGCTTCATGGCAGTTTTACCTCCACATCCTGCTTAAATGGCCACTTCCGGTTGATTTCATTGACCAGATGTTCGATCTTTTGCAGATTGCTTTCGACGTCGGCGCGCAGGCGCCCCAGGTCGGCGCTGGCATCTTTGACGTTGCCGCTGGCAACTTTAGCGTCGAGCAAAATGGCATCGACCTTTTTCATGCTGGTGCGTGAATCCGCCAGCAGGCCATTCAGCTGCACGATGGCCGCGCGTGCTTCCGGCATCGCGCCCCCTTTGCCAAACACTTGCTGGTCCGCCTGGCCCACCAACTTGTCCACGCTGGCCAGCAAGGCATTGGCCCGGTCCAAGGTCACTAGCATCTTTTGGGCATTCTCGTCACTGCCAGCAATAACGCCCAGGGCGCCGCCTTTGCCTGCCAGCTTGTCGGTGACCGTTTTTACATTATGCAGGCTCAGGTCCAGCGCAGAATCCGTCGCCGTCAAATTGGCCAGGTTATGCACCAGGTCTTTAACCGCCGCCATCAGCAAGGGAATTTCGGCGGCCGCATCGCCAACCAAGACAGGGCGCACGGCCCCGTCTTCCAGCAGAGGATCCGTCAATACTCCACTAAAGGCGCGCAATTTGGTCGCACCGACCAGGCTGCGTTCCATCGTGAATATGCTGGACTTGCGCAGCCAGTGTGCATCCTTGCTCGCCACGGCCACATCCAGGCGCGCTTTGCCGTCCTTGGTCAAGGCGATCTGGCTCACCCGCCCGATCGGGAAACCGGCAAAGGTGACATCCATGCCCACCGCAACGCCTTCCGCGTCTTCGGCGATCAGCACCAGGCTTTGCGTGGATTCAAATGCACCGCGTGCATACAGCAAATAAACGGCCGCCGCTGACACCAGGGTGACCAGGAAAATAAGCAGCAGCACCGCCTTGAATTCCACATTGCCACCTGGCGGTGTTGGCACCGTATTGCGTTCAGTATCGCTCATGAATTCTTCTAGTAATAATTGCCCATCAAGGAAGCAACTTCAATCAACAACACCACGGCAAACAGGCGGACAATGCCCGACAAGCCGGCGCTGAACTTGGACGACACCGCTTCGCCATCATAATACGATGAAGCAATTGGTATAAAGGATACGCCCATGCTGAAAAAGAACAGTTTCAGTACAAAGATCATGGTCACGGCCGGGTTAAACACCTGCCCGACCACGCGCGTATAACCGGACATGGCCCAGGGTGTGAAGCCATACATCGTCACATAAGCCAACAGGATCGTCATGACGCAGCTAACAGCGCCCAGCATCCAGACAGAAAATGCGCTTGCCGCGACACGCGGGAAAAATTCCAGGCGCATGGGATCCGGCCCCAGTGCCTGGTTGACGCGCAGTTGCCCGAGTTCCTCGCCAACCGGCAAGCTATAACGCAGCGCGACGAATAGCGCGGCGGTGAGGGGAATCAATTCCAGCACCAAGACGCGCACCACCATTTCAATGGCAAAGCGCGACAGGCCGTAGCTATAGGAAGTGACGACGACAATGCGGATCAGCACCACGCTGACCAGGGCGGACAGCACGGTGAACCACAATAGGTTCGACGCCGTGGCGCGCACCAGCTCCCGCGACAGCGTTGAGCGGCAAGCCCGGCCATACGTCGATGGCGTCAATGCCAACGTAGTCACCACCGCGCTGAACAAGGCAATCTGCCACCAGGCTGCCAGCCAGGTCAGTACTTTCTGCGTCAGCCGCGGCGGAGAAAGTTGCTCAGCCAGCCGCTTCACCATGATTGTTCACATATCGTTTGCATGGTGAAGAGCATACCGCTTTTTGGTTTTCGGTGGCGACCGCTTGTTCTTACCTTTTGCCAATTCAGCGCTCGCTTTAGCCTCACCACGACGTGGTGGTTTATTGGTAGCACGCACCATCAAGGCCCCAACATTGAGCTAGACTTGCACGCCAAATTTCGGCAGCAGCCACAGCATGAACATATAGGCCATCACAGTGGCAGCGGATGCCGTCGCCAAACTGGGCCAAAAGCCCCAGCCAATGCGTATCAGCAGCGGCAACACTAGGAACAGGGCAAGTGAGGGCAAGACCAGCCAAAAGATTCCATTGGATAGATTCGCCACCTTGACGGCATCGCCCGTATCGGCAAACAACCAGATAAACGCCAGGATGGAGGTGATGGGCAAAGAGGCCAGCACGGCAGCCCAAAATGAATTGCGCTTGGCAATTTCCGAAATGAAGACGATCAGGACTGCTGAAATACCGACCTTGGCGACGTATTGCCACATTGCGTTGTTGCCTTCCTCTAATCCGGGTTTCGCGAAAGAAAATTCTTCCACGCGACCAGTTCAAACAGACCCCCAATCACATGATTTTTCTTCATCGGCGAAATTTCTTATGATGGGAACTTCGTTCCGCACTTCGAACAATAGGTCGGTGGCGAAAAGGGATTTTGACTTCTGTCCGTCTTGCCGCATGCGTCGCAAAACTTGATGGATCGGATATTCAGGAATGTAATAAATACGACCATCGCGACAAAGAACCAGGAAAACGGCGCAGTCGGATCGAGCCGCGGCCACACAAATCCCAAGAATAATCCACCTGCACCGATGGCAAATATGGGCAACACCTTACGCTTCAATGCAGAATTCTTGCTCAGGTAGAAAAATGCCGTTGAAGCAAGGCCCAAGGTGATCCAAATGATGAGGAATAGGGAAAAGCCGTTGTCTGGACTAGTTTGCATTGATAAAGGCCTCTACCAGAGGCAAGTCTTTGGTACGCAAAGTATATGCCCAAAAGTTGCCAAAGCCTACATCATTCGCGTCGCTTATCCATCCGTGCTGTCACGCGCCCCTGTCGCACCGTCCTTCGACGCAATCGGCTTTGCCGCCGTGCTCAAAATAAAAAACCGCCTTACGGCGGTTAATTTATTTCTTGGCGGAAGCGGTGTCCGCCGAACCTCACTATGAAGAATTCGAATTCTCGCCTCGTACCCACATGTCTACCCACGTAGCGCAGTCGCGTGATAAACGCTGACATTCCTCAAACGACGCGGCAAATCGTCGAAGAGTCTCTCTCAATAAGTTTGCTTAGGACGAGCATGTATTGAAGCAAATCAAAAAATGCAATAGAGAACAATGGTTGAATTTCCATTCCGACGATCAATCTGCAGCATCGTCGCCGAAGGTTGAACCACTTGCAAAGGGTGAAGATTTGAATTCATTCGATACCAAGGTGCAGATCTTCCTCAATCAGTTTGCGAATAGCTCCGCCCACTTCAACGAGCTGCTGCTGACTGTTTCCAATTCTCCGCTATTCAAAGGCGTTGTACTCATTGCCTTGTTGTGGTTCTTGTGGTTTCAGCCCAAGGCACAGGAAAAGGGTTCGCGAGAGATTATCGTCACCACCATTGCCAGCGCCTTTATCGCTTTGTTTTTCGGTCGGTTGCTAGCGTTTGCATTGCCGTTCCGATTGCGTCCGATTTTCAACCCGGACGTGCACTTGCAATTCCCGTTGCCCGACCCACCCCGGCACCTTTCGCTCTGGAGTTCGATGCCCAGCGACCACGCGATGTTGTGGTTTGCGGTTGCAACAGGAATTTTCTTGGTATCGAAACGCTTGGGTCTCTTTGCATTTTTATACACGACCGTATTCATTTGCCTGCCACGCATTTACTTTGGTCTGCATTTTCCCAGCGACGTTTTGGTAGGTGCATTGCTCGGCATCGGCATTACCGCGGTCGCAAACCATACGGTAATCAGGCACCGTGTCGCAGTGTCTGCAGTGCGTTTAGCAAACACCCACCCTGCCGCTTTCTACATGAGTAGCTTTTTGTTTTGCTATGTGACCGCCACCCAATTCGACGAAATTAGGGTGTTAGGAGAGCAGATAATACATGCCTTCAAAGCCGCATCCTGAGTGAAGCAAAAGCGGGGACACACCTGGTAGGGATCTAGTGTGCCGCAAGACGTCAGCGAGGGTCTGGCCCTCTCTTACTACCTCCCGCTCTTGCAACGCGTCGCGCGCCTTCCTGCTGCCCTTAGCCCGTTCGTGCAGCCAATCGTGGCAGAAACGTTTGCGGACCCACGTATAAGACACAATCCTGCTCATGATATTGAGTGGGGAATCGGAGTGATCGACGTGGCACTACTTGGCATTATTCGACGCTGGCACATTCGTGACCAGGTCCCATTGAGAGAGATAGCTAGGCGTCTGAGTATCTCCAGAAACACGGTCCGACGCTATCTGCGATCGGAAACCATAGAGCCATCCCACGCTGAGCAGCGTTCCAGCTTTCAGCTCTGCTCAAGACCGAGTTGGCCAAGTCGCGCAAGCAGCGGCGCACGCTGGAACAGATCCATGAGGACCTAAAAGAATTGGAATTCTAGGGATCTTACGACAGAGTCGCTGCGTTCGCGCGGACCTGGAGGGAGGATCAAATTGAGAGGGTCAATCCGGCCAGCAAACGAATATGCCAAGAGAATGTCCTCCTGCTTGGGGTGATTCGGGTGAACAGTTGTTGATCGGAAATTTTGCGGCTGCGCCGCCTGGTCAGACAGTAAGACGCGCGCCCACGGCGCGCGGCCCCGCGACGCCCAGCAGGGCGATCGCTTTCGAATCTCACCCGCAGGGCGCGCAGGCGCCCTGCTCGCTTCCGCCACAAAATAAAAAACCGCCATGCGGCGGTTTATTTATTTCTTGGCGGAAGCGGTGAGATTCGAACTCACGAAGGGCTCTCACCCTCGCCAGTTTTCAAGACTGGTGCCTTCAACCACTCGGCCACGCTTCCGGAAGTCCCGCATTATACAGCAGTCAGGCCATGCGGGTCACGGGCTCGGCGGCCTGCTCTTCCGGTGCCTGGTTGTCTCGCATAAGCTCTTCGAATTGCGGCGCAGCCAGCGGGCGTGACAATAGGTAGCCCTGCACCTCGTCGCAGCCAGTCTTGCGCAGGAAGTCGAGTTGCTCCTGCGTTTCCACCCCTTCCGCAATGACTTTGTGCTTCAGTTGCTGGCCAATGCTGATGATGGTGCTGGCGATGGCACAGTCATTGGCGTCATGCGGCAAGCCCATCGTAAACGAGCGGTCAATCTTGAGCGTATCGATCGGGAAACGCTTCAAGTAGGACAGGCTGGAATAACCGGTACCAAAATCGTCCAGCGACAGGGCCACGCCCATCTCGGTGATCTTGTCCATGATGGTGATCACGCGCTCGATGTTATGCATCAGTGTGCTTTCCGTGATCTCCAGTTCCAGCCAGCTCGGGTCGAGGTGGTAGCGCGCCAGGATGCGCGTGACACGGGCCGGCAAGGACGGAGTAAATTCCCGCGCCGACACATTGACAGCAATGCGGAAAGGCCGCAGGCCGGCGCGTTGCCAAACGGCCGCTTGCGCACAGGCCGCTTCCAGCACCCACTCGCCCACCTGCACGACCAAGCCGGTCGATTCGGCCAGCGGAATAAATTCGGAAGGCGGGATCATGCCGCGCTCAGCATGGTGCCAGCGCACCAGCGCCTCGGCGCCAATGATGCGGTGGGTCGCAATGTCCCACTTGGCCTGGTAGTGCAGCAACAGTTCGCCATTGCCCAGCGCGTAGCGCAGGCCGGATTCGACGCGCATGCGCTCCTGCATGCCCTGGTTCATGTCATGGCTATAGAAGGCCACGCTGTCGTCCACACTGTCGCCGCCCTGCTTGGCGCGGGCCATCGCAATATCGGCCAGGCGCAGCAAGGATTCGGCGTCACCGCCGTCCTGAGGGTACACGCTGATGCCGATGCTGGCGCCCACGCGCAAGTCATGGCCTTCAATCAAGAAAGGCGGCACCAGGGCTGCCTGCAGTTTGTGCGCCACCGTCGTTGCTTCGTAATGTTGGCTGATGTCCAGCAGGCCGACGGCAAATTCATCGCCCGTCAAGCGGGCCACCAGGTCCTGTTCGCGCAGTGCGCCACGGAAGCGCTGCGCCACTTGCCTCAGCAGTTCGTCACCGACGCGGCGGCCGAGGGTATCGTTGATCAGTTTGAAGCGGTTCAAATCGATGAACAGCACGCAGCCCGTGGCCTTGCTGCGCTGGGCCGACAGCAGGGCCTGGTCCACCAGCTTGGCCAGCAGCGAGCGGTTCGGCAAGCCGGTCAGCGCGTCGTAGTAGGCCAGGTGGTGCAGGCGCTCTTCGGCAAGTTTTCGCTCCGTAATGTCCGTCAGGTAGGCGATCAAGCCGATCGGGCGTTCATTCTGGTCCCGCAATTGCGACAGTGACAGGCTGGCCCAGAAAATCTCGCCCGACTTCTTGCGGCGGCGCACTTCCATCATGCGCCCGCCTTGCTCGACGAAATTGTCGCGGAAGGCCGTGTCTTCGTTCTCGTACAGGAACAGGATATTGCGCCCCACGGCTTCGACGGCCGTATAGCCAAACAATTCTTCTGCGCCCTTGTTCCAGCTGGTGATGTAGCCGGTCAGGTCCATGGTCAGCACCGACTCGTGCATCTGGTCAAGGATCTGGGTCTGGTGCGCCAGCTGGGCTTCGACCTGCACATAGGCATGGGTCGAGCGCTGCGCCACCGAGTGGATTTTCAGCAAGGTGGCGGCCAAGCCGGCCAGGCTCACCAGGTGCTGGCGGTCCCGCTCCGCGTATTCCAGGCGACCCGACACTTCAAAGCGGCCAAAGTATTGGCTCTCAATAGAGACATCCTGGCTGATGCGCTGGAACATGCTGTCACTCGGCTCGCCAAAGGCTGGGCAATCGACCAGCGCATCGGCATCGGCCGGGAAAAACACACCGTAGGAACTGCCCAGTAGGTTGGCAGCAATGCGCCCCATTTCCAGCGACAGGGCCGGGCCGCGCAAGCGCAGCACCGCGTCGCACAGGGCGGCGCTGCTGGTCATGAAGTCGGCAACCGGATAAGCGAGCATCTTAGAAGTTCCGGTTCACTTGGATGGCCCATTGATGGGCTTGCAGCAGGCTGGCCCACCAGGCGCGCGGGTCGGATTCGCCACGGTAGACGGTGTCCAGGTCCGGCGACGGCGTTTCCACCAGGCTCAGGATGCTGCCCAGGCGGCCACGGCGCTCCAACAGGGCCTGGCCCACGTCGGCCGGCAGGCTCAGGGCGGCAACGATCTCGCTGGTTGGCATGCCCAGCAGCAGGTGCAGCAGGGAGAAGGCACCCACCATAAACGCTTTGTCTTGCTGGTCACGGTCGCCGCCTTGCTGGCGGCACAGGGTTTCCATCTGGGCTGCACGCACGGCGGCAACGGACAGCAAAGGATTGGGCATGCCGTCATCTTCCTGTCGCGCATAGAGCAACAATTGCAGCCAGCGCTGCAGCTGGCGACGGCCCAGCAGGTTGATGGCTTGTCCAAAGCTGGTCACCGGTGCAGGCAAGGCAAAGGCCGCTGCATTGACCAGTTTTAACAAGTTATAGGACAGGGCCGGATCCTGCTTCATCAATTGTTCGATTTCACGCGATTCCGCATCGCGGGCCACCATGGCCAGCAGGTTCAGCAGGCGCTTGCGCGACGTGCCGTCTTTAGGCGCTTCCGTTTCCAATGGAAACAGCGCGTGGCGGCCATGGATCCAACCAAAACCGGCGGCGACCCACTGGGCATGACGTTCTGCGCTGTCGACATGGTAGGCAAAATGGGCTTGCTGGCCTGGCGATACCTGCGCCACGAAGGAAGCCTGTTGGCGCGCGTCAATTGCCACCACGCGCAGTGCAGGCGGCAGGATCATGCCAACTGGAATTGCACCATCTACGATGAAACGGTAGCCAAGTTCAGCTAATGTCGCGCATTGATCGATAACAGCCACATCGCCCAACACAGCAACGGGGAGCATGAAAATGGTCCGTTCCGGCACCAGCATGGCCAGCAACGCGTCGCTAACAATCTTGAGATCAGGAATGGGAATGATGCAGTCGAGCGGTGCCAGCAAGGTCAAGGCCTCGGCACTGCCAAAGACAGTTTCCAGTGCCGCGCCTAGCTCACCCTCTCCCGGCTTGACGTGCACCATCAGCGCCACCCAGTTGTTTTGTGGGTTGGCGACGGCCTTCAGGTCTACCAGGGGGAACATTGCTGAATCGAACGCGGACATCGGAAATGTAACAAATTCTCATTATTTGGGACTAGCGCGCCATGGTAGAGGAAGCCATTTTGGATAGCAACTATTTAATGAGCATTTTGGCCATTTATTGTGGAACTTGCATTCTAATGGCCACGTTTTACTAGCGAATTGATAAGAATTAGCAGAACTTCTAGGCAAAAGTCTAACTTTTCCTTGCGTTCTTGCCCCAGCCCGCCCAGGTCTGGGTTTATTGCTCAGCCTCAAGGTTTCAAGCTGGCTTTGCTCCTATATTTTTCCCAATGGGAACAAGCTACTGATCTGGAAAGCAATGATGACGCTCGATCACTCAAGTCTCAACCAGAAACTGACCCGTATCGCCGCCGTGTCGACGGCAACAGCCCTATCCCTCGTCTTCGCGGCATTTGCGGCGGCCTCGGTGGTGCAGCACCGCCATGCGACGGCTGCGCGCCTGGCATCGGTCGCCATGCTGATCAGCGCCAACAGCATCGACGCCCTGCTCTTCAAGAACAAGGACCAGGCTGAGCTGGTGCTGGCCACCCTCCACAGCCAGCAAGATATTGCCGCTGCCGCCATCTTCGACCGCCACGGGAACTTATTGGCCCATTATGTTGCCCCGGGCCAAGGCGATATCGCGCTGGACCTGCCAACTGAAGACACCCTGCCCGCACCGAACCGGTTCTGGCACAGCCGCATGCGCTTGCTGCATCCCATCAGCCACAACACGATGCCGGTCGGCACTTTGCTGATTGAGGCCGACTTATCGATGATGTGGCGCAATATCGCCAATGCCCTGGCCACCATGGGCGCCGCCATGCTGGGCGCCATGCTCATCGCCCTGCTGATGGCGCGCCGGGTCAAGGCCACCATCGTTGCGCCCATTGCCAAACTAATCGCGACTGCCCAAAGCGTCTCGGCCAGCCAGGACTACAGCCTGCGCATCCACCACGAGCGCACCGACGAGTTGGGCAAGTTGATCGACAGCTTCAATACCATGCTGGCCCAGATCGAAGGCCGCGGCAGCGCCCTGGCCAGCCACCGCGACGAACTGGAGCGCCAGGTCGGCGTGCGCACGGAGCAACTGGAACGGGCCAAGAACGCAGCCGAAGCGGCCAGTCGCGCCAAGAGCGCCTTCCTGGCTACCATGAGCCACGAGATCCGCACGCCGATGAATGGGGTGCTGGGCATGACGGAAATGCTGCTCGGCACAGAGCTGAGCGACACCCAGCGCAACTATACGGGCATGGTCAAGCGTTCCGGCGAACACCTGCTGGTGATCATCAACGACATCCTCGACTTCTCCAAGATTGAAGCGGGCAAGCTGACCATCGAATACATCCACTTTAACCTGTGGGACTTGCTGGACGATATCGACAACGCCTTCATGCCCCAGCTACAGGCCAAGGGCCTGGTGTTCGACGTCGACATCGCACCCGACATCCCGATCGCCGTCTGTGGCGACCCCAACCGTTTGCGCCAAGTCATGGCCAATTTGCTGGGTAATGCCCTCAAGTTCACGGACCGCGGCAAGGTCAGCTTGCGGGGCCGGGTCGAGAAGGAAGATGCACAAAGCGCCACGCTGCGCTTTGACATCGTCGATACGGGCATTGGTATTTCGCGCGATGCCCGCAAACACCTCTTCGAAGCTTTTTCCCAGGCCGACAATTCCACCACGCGCAAATATGGCGGCACGGGGCTGGGCCTGGCCATCGCCCGCCAACTGGTGGAACTGATGGGCGGAAAGATCGGCATCGACCATGGCGCAACGCAAGGTTCGGCCTTTTGGTTCACGGTAAGGTTCGACAAGCGCCGCATCGACACCGAGACGGCCACCCCACCGGCCATCTTCGAAGGGAGCCGCGTCTTGATCGTCGACGAGCAAGCCAACAGCCGCACTGCCCTTGCCGCGCAACTGGCCGCCTGGGGCCTGCACTGCGAGTGCGAAGCGAGCGCCACCGGCGCGCAGGGGCGCCTGTTGCAGGCTGCCCATGCCGCCAGGCCGGTGGACATCGCCATCATCGACATGGACCTGCAAAGGACCAGCGGCCTGGCCCTGGCCGCAGCGATCAAGGCCGATCCGCACACGCGCGACACCCATGTCGTGCTACTCAGTTCCAAGCGATGCGCGGCCGACCTGGTGCAGCGCCGCCGGGCCGGTGTGGCTTACCAACTGACCAAACCAGCACGGGCAGGTGATCTGTACGAGTGCCTGCTGGCACGCCCGCGCGGCAGCACCCCGCCAGCGGCCACCTTGCCGGTGGCAAGCAGCGTGCCAACCATCACCAGCGCAGTTAGTCCGAGTGGTGTGCAGCGCAAGCCTGTGCCAGCCATCGCTGCCCGGCGCCGTACCGTCCTGCTGGCCGAAGACAATCCCGTCAATGTCGAAGTCGCGCTGGCCATGCTGGCCAGCCTTGGCGTCGATACCGAGTGTGCCAGCAATGGCGCGCTGGCGCTGGCAGCCATCCAGGCACGCGCTTTCGATATCGTGCTGATGGACTGCCAGATGCCGGTCATGGACGGCTTTGCCGCCACCGCCGAAATCCGCAAACTGGACACCCAGGGCAAGGTGCCCATTATTGCGATCACGGCCAATGCCTTGACGGGGGACCGCGAGGCCTGCCTCGCCGCCGGCATGGATGATTACCTATCCAAACCCTTCACGCTGCAACAGCTGGGCGAGGTCATCGCCCGTTGGACTGGCGTGGCCCTGGCGGCGACGGTCCACCACGATGAAGGCAGCGTGGCAGTGATGGGGCACTTTCCTGCTCCTGCTGGCGCACCGGCCATTCCCGCCGCCGCTGGCGCGCCTGCTGCTCCCGCCCAGGTCACCCGTGACAGCATCAATCCCGGCGCCCTGGCGCATATCCGTGCCCTGTCCGTCGACCGTGGCGACGCGCTGGTGCACAAGGTCATCCACGCCTTTGTCGACGACACGCCCCAGCAATTGCGCACAATGCGCCAAGCCATCGTCGGCGCCGATCCACACCATTTGCGCCGGACTGCACACAGCCTCAAATCCAGCAGTGCCAATGTGGGGGCCGACACCCTGGCGCAGCTGTGCAAGGAATTGGAGACCCTGGGGCGCGCCGCCAGCACCGAGGGCGCTTCGACCATCCTGACGACGATGGAGCAGGAATTCCAGGCCGTGCGGCATTCGCTCAATGCGATCCTAGAAAAGGAAACATGACATGCCATCGCACTCTCCCAACCATCGCGGCGCCGTGCTGGTGGCCGACGACGACCCCGTCATGCGCCTGCTGATGCTGGAAATGCTGGGCCAGGTCGGCCTCGACGCCATCGAGGCAGAAAACGGCGAGCAGGCCGTCTCGCTCTACCGCAGCATGGCGCCCGACCTGATCCTGCTCGACGTCGATATGCCCGGCATGGACGGTTTTGCCACCTGCCGCGCCATCCGCAATACGGAGACCAATGCCACCGTCCCCATCATCATGGTGACGGGCAGCGACGATATCGAAGCGGTGACCCAGGCCTATGCCGTCGGCGCCACCGACTTCGTCTCCAAACCCATCAACTGGCCGATCCTCGGCCACCGCGTGCTGGGCCTGGTGCGCCACATCAGCGAGCGGCGCCGCACCGAAGAACAGATCCGGCGCCTGGCCTATTGCGACAGCCTGACCGGCATCCCCAACCGCCAAGCCTTCCTCGAGACCCTGCAAAACGAATTGCGCCGCGCCCACGACCGCGGCCTTTGCTTCGCCGTGCTGTTCATGGACCTGGACGGCTTCAAGCGTGTCAACGATACCTTGGGCCACAATGTCGGCGACCAGCTCTTGATGACGGTGTCGGAACGCCTGCGCGACACCATCCGCCCCAGCGACCTGGTGTCGCGCGGAGAAGCCCATTCCAACCTGGCCCGCTTGGGCGGCGATGAATTCACCATCCTGATCCCCGACCTGGAGCGAGTTGAAGACGCCACCAATGTGGCCCACCGCGTCAAAGAAGCCATGCGCCGCCCCTTCCTGATCGACGGGCAGGAGATCTTTGTGACAGCCAGCATCGGCATTTCGCTGTATCCGGAAGATGGCCAGGACTGCGACTCCCTGCTCAAATACGCCGACACGGCCATGTACCACGCCAAGAACTGCGGCAAGAACAATGTGCAGCTATACAGCTCCTCACTGACGATGCAAATCATGAGCCACGTCAAATTGGAAGTAGGCTTGCGCAAGGCCTTGCAGAACGGCGAGTTGTCACTGCTGTACCAACCGCAAATTGATGTGCACAGCGGCGATTTGGTCGGCGTCGAAGCACTGGTGCGCTGGCACCATCCCGAGTGCGGCATGATTTCGCCAACGGAATTCATCCCGCTGGCTGAAGAAACGGGGCTCATCGTCCCTATCGGCGAGTGGGTGCTGCGCACGGCCTGCAAGCAGGCCAAATACTGGCAGCAAGCGACGGGGCATGCAGTACGGATGGCGGTCAACCTTTCAGCCCGCCAGTTCAAGGACGACAACCTGAGCCAGATTGTGCTGTCTGCCCTGCACGACAGCGGGCTGGACCCGGGCATGCTGGAACTGGAGCTGACCGAAGGCACGTTGATGGACAACGCCGAGGCCACCCTGGCGACGCTCGAACAACTGCGGGCCATCGGCGTCTACCTGTCGATCGACGATTTCGGCACGGGCTATTCGTCGATGAATTACCTCAAACGATTCGCAGTACGGGCACTCAAGATCGACCGCAGCTTCATCAGCGGCCTGCCGCAGGATTGCGAGAACGCGACAATCACCCGCGCCATCATCGCCATGGCGCATGGCCTGAAGATGGATGTGATTGCCGAGGGAGTGGAAACAAAGGAACAACTCAAACTGCTGGAGCACTACGGTTGCGACATGGCGCAGGGATTCTACTTTGGGCACCCTTCGTCACAGGACGCGATCATGCAGATGCTGGAAAAGCAGATGGCGGCATAGCACTGCGCCGCAAGGCCCTGAGCGCCCCCTGCTCCCACTGAGCGAGCAGGCTTAAAGCACGCCACCTTCGCGCAGGCTGGCAATATCGGCCTCGCTATAGCCCAAATCACGCAGCACTTCATCCGTATGTTCACCCAGCCTGGGGCCCAGCCATTTGGTCTGGCCCGGCGTTGCCGACAATTTTGGCGTAATGGCTGGCATCTTAACTGGCGTGCCATCGGCAAACTGGTGCTGTTCAAACATCTGCCGCGCCAGGAACTGGGGATCGCTCATCATGTCGCGCACCGAGTAGATCTTACCAACAGGGACGTCGGCTGCCTGCAGGACCTGCAAGGCCGACTCAATCGTCTGGCTTGCGCACCAGGCCTGGATGGCCTCATCGATTTCCGCCGTGCGTGGCACGCGGCCATCATTGCGCGCCAGGCCGGGGTCGCCGGCCAGGTCAAAGCGCCCCATGGCCAGCATCAGGCGTTTGAAGATCGCATCGCCATTGCCGGCAATGACAATGTTCTCGCCATCGCCCGTTGTATAGGTGTTCGAAGGCACAATGCCGGGCAGCGCGCCCCCGGTGCGCTCGCGCACGACGCCGGCCACATCGAATTCGGGCACGGTCGATTCCATCAGGTTGAACACAGCCTCATACAAGGCCACATCGACCATCTGGCCCTGGCCGCCGCTGGCGTCGCGATGGCGCAGCGCCATCATCGCGCCGATCACACCGTGCAGCGCCGCCACCGAGTCGCCAATCGACACGCCCACGCGCACAGGTGGGCGGTCCGGATGGCCCGACACATAGCGCAGGCCGCCCATTGATTCGCCGATCGCGCCAAAGCCTGGATGGTCTTTCATCGGTCCTGTCTGGCCAAAGCCGGACAGGCGCACCATGATGGTGGCCGGATTCAGTTCCTTGAGCTGTTCATAACCGATGCCCCATTTTTCAAGTACGCCGGGGCGGTAGTTTTCGATGATGATGTCGGCCTCCAGCGCCAACTGCCTGGCAATGGCGCGGCCGCGTTCATCTTTCATGTTCAGGGTCAGGCTTTTCTTGTTGCGGGCCTGGACCGACCACCACAACGAGGTGCCATCTTTGAGCACGCGCCACTGGCGGATCGGATCGCCGCCATCGGGCGCTTCGATCTTGATGACGTCGGCGCCAAATTCGGCCAGCATGCGGGCACAGAACGGGCCGGCGATTAAGGTACCGAGTTCGAGTACTTTGATCCCGGCCAGCGGGCCTGCTGCTTTGTCCGTCATGTGTCGCCTTCAATGCAGGGAGAGTGATTGTGCGGGACTGCGCGGCCCAATCCTTAACTGGTTCGCCGGTCCAGCATGGCACGGGCGATGGTTCCAGCGTCCACATATTCCAGCTCACCGCCGACCGGCACGCCGCGGGCCAGGCGGGTGACCTTCAGGCCGCGGGCCTTGAGCATTTCGCTGATGTAGTGGGCCGTTGCTTCGCCCTCATTGGTGAAGTTCGTGGCCAACACCACTTCAGTAACAGCGCCGTCGGTGGCGCGGTCAATCAGTTTGTCGAGGCTGATGTCCTTGGGGCCGATGCCGTCAAGCGGGGACAGTCGCCCCATCAATACAAAATACAGGCCCTTGTAGGTCAGGGTCTGCTCGATCATCATCTGGTCGGCCGGTGTCTCCACCACGCAAAGCAGGGTCTTGTCGCGCTCTTCATCGCTGCAAGTGTCGCACACGGGCGCTTCCGTAAAGGTATTGCATAGTGCGCAGTGGTGGACGGCGTCGACCGCCTGGTATAGGGCGCGCGACAACATGGCCGCCCCTTCGCGGTCATGCTGCAGCAAATGGAAGGCCATGCGCTGCGCCGACTTCGGTCCCACGCCGGGCAAACGGCGCAGGGCTTCGGTGAGGAATTCGAGCGACTTGGACATCAGGTCTTCAGCAAATCCGCCGTTTGCTTTTCAAGCGGCCAACTTAGAACGGCATCTTGAAGCCAGGCGGCATGGGCAGGCCAGCCGTCAGTGCGCCCATTTTTTCGGCCGAGGTGGCTTCTGCCTTGCGCACGGCGTCATTGAAGGCTGCGGCGACCAGGTCTTCCAGCATATCCTTGTCGTCAGCCAGCAGCGATGGATCAATGGAGACGCGCTTGACGTCGTTCTTGCAGGTCATGACAACCTTGACGAGGCCGGCACCGGACTGGCCTTCCACTTCGATCAGCGCCAGCTGGTCTTGCGCCTTCTTCATATTGTCTTGCATGGCTTGCGCTTGTTTCATCAAGCCGGCGAGCTGGTTTTTCATCATGATGGGATGCTCCGAAAATAAAGGAATAAACAGGTATGGGGAGATACCGCAGCCTAGGCCAGGTTGGCAGGCTTGACGGTGCCAGGCAGCAGCGTGGCGCCCAGCAGTTGTATGTATCCGACCACATCTGGGTCGCCCAGCACGGTCGCTTCAGCATCACGCAAGCTTTGCTCGCGATAGGCCTGGGCTTCGACACTGGCGGTGTACCAAACGGGGCCGATCTCGATATCGACATTGACCTTGGTACCAGCAAATCGTTCCTGCACAGCGGCCTGCAACTTCTCCGCATTGCCGCTGGCGCGCAGCGTATCGATCGGGGCGCGCAGCCGGAAGGTCGTTACATTGCCGTCGTTAATGCACTGGACCAGTTGGGTCTGCAAGGCGAGCTGCTGCGACACGCCACGCAGCGGCAGGCCGGCGGCCAACGCTGGCCAGTTGCCATCCCAGTCGATGGCGGGGACTGGCGTGATCACATAGGGTTCGCGTGGTGCAGCCGGTGCGCGCGCGACCGTCGCTGCGCCATTTGCCACGCCGGCCGATGATGCGCCGGATGTTGTGCCCGGCGCTTCCGCCACACGGGTCGCCGCCATGGCAGGCGCTTCTTGCATGAGGGCTGCCGGGGCTTCCACCGCAACGGCCGTATCGTCGGAAAACTCCGTCACCCACGAAGGTGGTTCGTCATCAAAACCGCTGTCATCCTGCTCCGCCATCGCCTGTGCGGCTGGCTGCGCCGCTGCGGACTGGGGTGCGGCAGCCTCCCAGGGCAGTGGCGGCTTGGCCACAGCTGGTGCCGATTGCGCCATCGCTGCGCTGGCCAAAGGCGCTTGCGCCATACCCATCGGAGAAGGTGCTGCTACCGAGCCCACTGGTGAAGGTGTGGCTTCCATGGCCACCGGTGAAGGCGCTGCTGGTGCGGCTGGAACTGGCGCCGCTGCTGTGCCCGACGATGGCGCAGCCGGCGCAGACATTGCCGCAGCTTGTAAGGACATTGCCGTTGGCCGCGGCGGCGGCGAACGCTGTCCGCTGGCTGCGCGTGCTGCCTGCAGTGCTGCATCAATCGCGGCCCGGGCCGAGCTGACCGCGCTTGCCGCAGGCGCAGCAGCGGCGGGCACTGCGGCTGCTGCGGCTGGCATTGCGGCTGCCGGAGCTGGAGCCATCGCTGCCACCTGAATTGGTGCCGAGTCTTGCGCTGGCGATTCTTGTGGCGCCGGGGTTTGACCCTGGACTTGAGTTTGCGCCTGAACTTGGGCTGGTACTTGGGCCTGAGTTTGAACCGGGGCTTGGGATAGGCCTTGTCCTTGTGCCTGCACCTGGGATTGTGCGTGAGCCTGAACGTGTGGCGCTGCTGCGCTCGCGACTGCTGCTGCAGCGCGCGCCGACGGCTGCGCTGCCGCTGGACGCGGTGACGGCACCGATGTTCGGGCAGATCCACCACCGCCGGGCGCCACGCCTTCCGCCCCGCCCTTACCCGGACGGAAAGCGAGCATGCGCAGCAAGGTCATGGTGAAACCCGCGTATTCATCAGGCGCCAGGCCGATCTCATTGCGGCCATGCACGGCAATCTGGTAGAACAGCTGGACTTCCTGCTGGTCGAACAGGCCGGCAAGGCGTTCGATGTCGGCCAGTTCCGGCAAGTCCTGCGGCAGGGCAGTTGGCACCGTCTGCGCCAGCGCGATCCGGTGCAGCAGCGTGCCCAGGTCTTGCAGGGCGCCGTTGTAGGACAGGCTGCGGCTGGCCATCTGGTCGGCCACCGCCATCAAGTCGGCGCCATCTTCATTGGCCAAAGCATCGAGCAGGCGCACCAGGTAGGATTGGTCAAGCGCGCCAAGCATGCCCTGCACGGCATCCAAGGTCACCTGCCCGGCCGCGTAGGCAATCGCCTGGTCGGTCAGCGATAGCGCATCGCGCATCGAGCCGTGGGCGCCCTGGGCCAGCAGGCGCAGGCCTGCCGTTTCAAAGCTGATGTTTTCCTGCCCCAGGATATGTTCCAGGTGGCCGATGATGTGCCCGGGCGGCATTTGCTTGAGGTTGAACTGCAGGCAGCGCGACAGCACGGTGACCGGGATCTTTTGCGGGTCCGTCGTCGCCAGGATGAATTTGATATGGGGTGGCGGTTCTTCCAGCGTCTTCAACATGGCATTGAAGGCGTGGTTGGTCAGCATGTGGACTTCGTCGATCATATAGACCTTGAAGCGCGCATTGGACGGCGCATACACGGCCTGCTCCAGCAACTGGGCCATTTCATCGACGCCGCGGTTGGATGCCGCGTCCATCTCTATATAGTCAACGAAGCGGCCGCCATCGATGGCGACGCAGGCTTCGCACACGCCGCACGGTGTGGCGGTGATACCGCCGCTGCCGTCCGGGCCGACGCAGTTGAGCGACTTGGCCAGGATACGGGACAGGGTCGTCTTGCCGACACCACGGGTTCCCGTGAACAAATAGGCATGGTGCAGGCGGCCTGTTTGCAGCGCGTGCGACAAGGCGCGCACCACGTGCTCCTGGCCAACCAGGGTTTCAAAATTCTTGGGACGGTATTTGCGGGCGAGGACTTGATAGGACATGCTTGGATTTTACCGTGAACCGGGGCGAAACATGCATTTTATCAATGAGGAAGGCGAGCCTGATCTGCGGCACTCGTGGTTAATAGCCGTGGCTGCTTCGTTCCCGACCTGACCAGGTTAGCCATGCCACAATGCGCAGGGGCCCGCCAGCGAGCATTATAACCGACTCGCGCGCCGCACGTAAGGCGCAATTCAGGGTCAGGTCTGTCATTTGGACACCCAGGCAGTCTTATTGATATGCCTCGTGACGCAAAAAACTGCAGTTTGGCGTACTGTTATTTGTCAAGGATTGTGCTTGCGTGTCCATTTGACAGAGCTGACCCCGAATGTTTAAAGGCCGAGTTCTTGCCAGATTTGGTCGACCCGGGCTTTCACTGCCGGGCTCATCGATATCGTGGTGCCCCACTCCCGGCTCGTCTCGCCTGGCCATTTATTGGTCGCATCGATGCCCATTTTGCTGCCCAAGCCGCTGACGGGGGAGGCAAAGTCCAAGTAATCGATTGGGGTGTTATCGACCAGCACGGTGTCGCGGGTCGGGTCCACCCGGGTCGTGATGGCCCAGATCACCTCTTTCCAGTCACGGATGTTGACGTCCTCGTCCACCACAACGATGAACTTGGTATACATGAACTGGCGCAGGAAGCTCCAGACCCCGAACATGACCCGCTTGGCGTGCCCGGCGTACTGCTTTTTCATCTGCACCACGGCCATCCGGTAGCTGCAGCCCTCGGGCGGCAGGTAGAAGTCGGTGATTTCGCTGAACTGCTTCTGCAGCAGGGGGATAAAGACTTCGTTCAGGGCCACGCCCAGCACGGCCGGTTCATCGGGCGGCTTACCTGTATACGTGGAGTGGTAGATCGGGTTGCGCCGCATGGTAATGCGGTCAATGGTGAAGACGGGGAAGCTGTCCTGCTCATTATAGTAGCCCGTATGGTCGCCATAGGGCCCTTCCAGCGCGTGCTCATAGCCCGTAGGGTGGCTCGGGTCGGCATAGATATGGCCTTCGAGGACGATTTCGGCGCCGGCTGGCACCCGCAACTCGCTGCCGATGGCCTTGACGAGCTCGGTCCGGCTACCCCGCAGCAGGCCGGCAAACTGGTATTCGGACAGGCTGTCCGGCACCGGCGTGACGGCACCTAATATAGTAGCGGGGTCGGCGCCCAGCGCCACGGCCACCGGATAGGGCTGGCCCTTGCTCACAATGCCATGCTCGCGGAAGTCCAGCGCGCCGCCCCGGTGGGCCAGCCAGCGCATGATGACCTTGTTGCGGCCAATGACTTGCTGGCGGTAGATGCCCAGGTTTTGCCGCTTCTTATAGGGGCCCTTGGTAATGACCAGGCCCCAGGTAATTAAGGGGGCGATATCGCCGGGCCAGCAATGCTGGATCGGCAAGCGTGACAAGTCGACATCTTGGCCTTCCCACACGATTTCCTGGCAAGGGGCGCCGCGCAGCTCCTTGGGCGACATGTCCCACACGGCCTTGACCAGCGAGCCCAGGCCCAGCAAGTCCTTGAAGCCCTTGGGCGGCTCCGGTTCCTTCAGGCGGGCCAGCACGTGGCCGATCTTGCGCAGCTCACTGACGTCCTCAGCCCCCATGCCCAGCGCCACGCGGCGCGGCGTGCCGAACAGGTTGCCCAGCACGGGCATGCTGTGGTTGCTGGGTTTCTCGAATAAGAGTGCCGGTCCTTCGGCTCGCAACACCCGGTCGCAGACCTCGGTCATCTCCAAATGGGTCGAAACTGGGGTCGAAATGCGCTTTAATTCGCCCATTTCTTGCAATTGGGAAATGAAATCACGTAAATCTGAATATTTCATCGGTTTTTAATTGTAATTTTGCTTCGAACAGGATTGTTCAAAAGGCCACTTCAAGTGGTTGATTTTAAAACGATTTGCTGCAATGCAGCGAAAAAAGTAAGACCTATAAGTAATAAAGAACGCTTGCGTTAGTATTGACTTGGTATAAACGCGCTTCTACAATTTGCCCTACTTTGATGAGCAGCCCGGTCCAAGGACCTGATTTTAGCTGACTCACCCATTCAAGGGGTCGGGGCCCCACCAGACATTTTAAGGAGTGTTTTCAAGGAAGCGTCAGCTTCACCCCCGAACAAAGTTGTATCGCCACTGGACCGAATACCTCAGGGAAAAGCCAGCTCTGGCGCGCAACACGGCGTTACACGGTCGCAAGTCGACTGATGACGATATTTCTGATGCACGGCCCAACAGCCACCAAAGGCGCCTGACAGCGTCGACGGGAAGCTTTTTGCCGCGACAAAGGGGAATTCGATAATGAATCGTTTCACAGTAGCAAATTCGAAGTTTGCAGAATTTTTGGCCAGCCAGCCAGCCGCCGTTGTAAAAGCGGCCAAAACGGCACGTAGCATCTTAACGACCGCCCAGCACACGCTGACGGTATTTGGTTTGTCGGCAGTCGCCCTGATCGCCTTGATGGTGGCGCGCCCAGACCTGGCCAAACAGGCCGCCCTGTTCCTGACGGAAGAGCCAGCTGAAGTACAAGTCCAGGCACCTGCCCTGTCGGACCTGATGGAAACGCCTGCCGCGCCAACGACGCCGGCAGCGTTGTCGGCGGAAGAAAAAGCCCTGGCCGGCAATAAGAAACAGCAACAATTCGTCGCTTCCTGGCTGTCCAAGCGCTATCGCGTGGCTGGCGATGCCACCGAGATGCTGGTGTCGACCGCCTATTCGACGGCCCATGAGATCAAGCTGGACCCCCTGCTGATCCTGGCGGTGATGGCGATCGAGTCTGGCCTGAATCCCTTCGCGGAAAGCCCGGTCGGTGCCCAAGGCCTGATGCAGGTGATGTCGAAGGTGCACCATGAACGCTTCCAGGAAATGGGCGGCGTGCAGGCCGCACTGAACCCCGTGGCCAATATCCGTGTCGGTTCGCTGATCTTGAAAGACTATGTGACCCGCGGCGGTTCCGTGGAAGCTGGCCTGAAAGCCTATGTGGGCGCAGCCGCTTTTGAAACCGATGCCGGCTATGGCAGCAAGGTAACCAACGAACTGCACCTGCTGCACCAGGTTGCCAGCGGCAAGAAGGTCTCCCCGACCCGCTCGTCGGCTCCACTGACCAATGTGGCGGAAAAAGAAGTCACGCCGCCGAAGTCGCGCGGCAAAGGCGAACAACTGGCCGGCCTGTAATTCAGAGCCTGCAGTCAAACAAAAAAGCACCGCAAGCGGTGCTTTTTTCATTCGGGGTCAGGTCTGTCATCGGGACAGGCGCCGCCCACCTTTGAGGCATATCATGACTCTGGCGCGCTGCCCTCGTCTTCACCACCCTCAGCTGCCGCGTCCTGCCCAATTTTGACCCCGCGCCGTGCCAGGCCTTCGCGCAGCAGGAACTCGATTTCTGCATTGACGCTGCGCAGGTCGCGGGAAGCCAGGCGCTGCAGGGCATCCCACAGCGCCGGGTCGATCCGCAACGGGTAAGCTTTTTTGCCTGGGCTCGCCATTTGACCAGTGCGCCTTAGTTATACAGCGTGCCCGTATTGATGATCGGCTGGGTTTCCTTGTCCGAACACAGCACCACCAACAAGTTGCTGACCATGGCCGCCTTGCGCTCGGAGTCGAGTTCGACAATATCGCGCTCGGCCAGGCCTTTCAGCGCCGCTTCGACCATGCTGACAGCGCCATGGACGATCTTGGCCCGGGCACTGATGATCGCTTCGGCCTGCTGGCGGCGCAGCATCACTTGGGCAATTTCGGCCGCATACGCCAGGTGGGTCAGCTTGGCGTCCAGCGTTTCGACACCGGCGGCCTCAAAGCGGGCCTGCAGTTCGACCTTCATCGCTTCGGCCACCACGTCCATGCCGGCCCGCAGCGTCGTTTCGCCCTCGGCCAGGTCCTCGCCCTCGTCATAGGCGTATTGGGATGCCAGGTGGCGCAGGGCTGCCTCGGCCTGGATCGCCACATAGCGCTCAAAGTCATCGACTTCAAACAGGGCCTGGGCCGTGTCGCGCACGCGCCAGACGACGGCGGCACTGATCTCAACCGGATTGCCGCGCTTGTCATTGACCTTGATGGTCGGCGCATTGAGGTTGCGGGCGCGCAGCGACAGGCGGCGCTTGATATACAGGGGGAAGGCCCAGCGCAAGCCCTCGTTGCGATCGGTGCCGATGTATTTGCCAAACAGGGTCAGCACGGCGCTCTGGTTGGGTTGCAACATATACAAGCCGGCCAGCATAAAAGTCCCCACCAGGACGCTTGCCGCGCCCAGCAGCGGCGCACCACCGTTCAGCAGCAGGCCGCCGCCTACTTCCAAGACAATGCCAATCAGCGTAGCCAAGTAGCCGTTGGTCGATGAAAATGCCACTTCGCGACGCATATGTGCTGCACTCATGTTTCTTCTCCTTCTGGGTTTTGACATCAAAGTGATATCACTTTAGGATCAAGCCCAGCCTTTGTCAAGCAAATCATTCAAAGGGGGCAAGAATGCAAAAACCCCGCAAGCGTCGCGGCTGGCGGGGTTCCAGGGGGCTGATCCGTGCCAGGCACGGCCAGGCATTAACGGCGGGTGTCAGCGTCCACTTCGGCGGCGCGCAAGGTCGACGCCAGTTTGTCCAGCACGCCATTGACGTACTTGTGGCCATCGATGCCGCCAAACGATTTGGTCAGTTCGACCGCCTCATTGATGACGACGCGGTAAGGAATGTCCAGGTTGTTTTTCAGCTCATAGGCGCCCAGCAGCAGGACGGCGTGCTCGATCGGCGACAGCTCGGTGATGGCGCGGTCGATCAGCGGGGTAATCGCGTCGCGCAGGGCCGGGGCGTCCTTGATGGCGCCATTGAGCAAGGTGACAAAGTGCTCGGCATCTGCCTTGTCAAAGCCATGGGCTGCGCGGATATTGGTGACGACGGTGGCCGCGTCCGCATTATTGAGCAGCCATTGGTACACACCCTGCAAGGCAAATTCACGGGCGCGGTGGCGCGGCGTGCGGTTCTTGCTGGGGTTGGCGTGCGTGGTCTTGTCGGTCATTGTGGGTCTTCTTTCTTCTTATTCGTCGTCAGCTTGCAGTTCTTCGAGGGCGATGAGCAGGTTGGCCATTTCGATGGCCACGCGGGCCGCATCGGCGCCCTTCTCGGCCATACGCACTTCGGCCTGCTCGTCGTTTTCCGTCGTCAGCACGGCATTGGCAATTGGCATGCCATAGTCCAGGCCCACGCGGGTGATGCCGGCGCCCGATTCATTCGACACCAGCTCGAAGTGGTAAGTCTCGCCGCGGATCACGGCGCCCAGCGCGATCAGCGCATCGAACTGCTCGGTCTCGGCCATCTTTTGCAGGGCCAGGGGGATTTCCAGCGCGCCCGGCACAGTCACGTGCAGGATGTCTTCGTCGGCCACACCGCGGTGCTTCAGTTCGGCCAGGCAGGACGACAGCAGGCCATGGCAAACGTCTTCATTGAAGCGGGCCTGGACGATGCCGATCCGCAGTCCGTTGCCGTTCACATTGCTTTCGTAAGTTCCAACTGTCATGGCTTGCCTCTTTTATCCAGGTAAATGCTAGTGTGAAGAAAAATGCCCGCGGCGGCAAGCCGCTTACACGGGCAACGCTGCGCCGGCAGCAAGCCGGCACCTCCGTTTAATGGTTCGGTTTGGCCAGGTAGCCCGACACTTCCAGGTCGAAGCCGGTCATCGATGGCATCTTGCGCGGGCTGGCCAGCAATTGCATCTTGCCCACGCCCAGGTCCTTCAGGATCTGCGCGCCAATGCCGTAGGTGCGCAAGTCCATGCTGGCGGCGCGCGCCTGCGGGCGCGCTTCGGGCTGGTCCAGCGACTTGAACTGGGCAAACAGCTCTTCCGTCGACTCACCGCAATTGAGCAGCACCATGACGCCCCGCTCGGACGCCTTGATCGCGGCCATCGCCGATTCAATGGTCCATGAGTGGGTGGTGGTTTTCTGTTCCAGCAGGTCCAGCAAGGACACGGGCTGGTGCACGCGCACCAGGGTTTCCTGGTCCGGCGTGATGTTGCCGTGGACCAGGGCCAGGTGGGCAGAGCCGCTTGGCTTGTCGCGGAACGCGATCAGCTTGAAGGGACCGGCAGCCGTCACCGTGTCGCGCTCGGCCACGCGCTCGACCAGGCATTCATTCTGGCTGCGATAGTGGATCAGGTCGGCAATCGTGCCGATTTTCAGATTGTGTTCTTTGGCAAATTCCAGCAGGTCCGGCAGGCGCGCCATGGTGCCGTCGTCCTTCATGATCTCGCAGATCACCGAGGCCGGCGTCAGGCCAGCCATCTCGGTCAGGTCGCAACCGGCTTCGGTATGGCCGGCGCGCATTAGCACCCCACCCTTCTGGGCCTTGAGGGGGAAGATATGGCCGGGCTGGACAATATCGCTGGCCTTGGCATCTTTCGCGACGGCCACGGCAATGGTGGTGGCACGGTCCGCGGCGGAAATGCCGGTCGTCACGCCTTCGGCTGCCTCGATCGAGACGGTGAAGTTGGTGCCGAAGGAGGTGCCGTTCTTGCTCGTCATCATGGGCAATTCCAGCTGGCGGCAGCGTTCCTCAGTCAATGTCAGGCAGACCAGGCCACGCGCATGCTTGACCATGAAATTGATCGCTTCGGGCGTGACAAAGTCGGCGGCAAGCACCAGGTCGCCTTCATTTTCGCGATCCTCTTCGTCGACCAGGATGACCATGCGGCCAGCTTTAAGCTCGGCAACAATTTCCTGGGTGCTGGAGATAGACATAAAGTTCCTTCGGTACTCGGACGGGCAAGACGGCTATTTTACCATTTCGCACGGTTTCCGACCCGGGCGGGGGTGGAAAGAGGTATCATCTTGGTACCCAGAATATTTCCCCAAGTCATGTCATTTTGCCATTTGCGCAACGCCTTGCTGTTGCTTGCCCTGAGTATTGCCGCCAGTTTTGCGCAAGCTGCGATCACGCTGGACGCTGTCGTCCCCGTGGGCCCGCAGGTCAAAGTGGGCAAGCTGGCCAATGGCCTGAGCTATTACATCCAGAAAAATGCCCGCCCCGCGGCGCGGGCTGAGTTGCGCCTGGTCGTCAAAGCCGGCTCGGTACAGGAAGACGACGACCAGCAAGGCCTGGCCCACTTCACCGAGCACATGGCATTCAATGGCTCAATCCATTTCAAGAAGCACGAGCTGGTGTCCTACCTGCAATCAATCGGCGTGCAATTCGGCGCCGACCTCAATGCCTACACAAGCTTTGATGAAACCGTTTACATCTTGCCCATCCCCACGGACAAGCCGGAATACCTGGACCAGTCCCTGCTGGTGCTGCGTGACTGGGCTGGCGGCCTGAGTTTCAACGATGCTGACATCGACAAGGAACGCGACATCATCCTGGAAGAAGCGCGCCGCGGCAAAGGCGCTGCCGACCGCATCAACAAGCAGCTCTTTCCCAAGATGTTCAATGGCTCGTTGTATGCAAAACGATTGCCAATCGGCCAGGAAGAATTGCTGAAGACGTTTAAGCCCGAAGCACTACGCCGTTTTTACCGTGACTGGTACCGGCCCGAGCTGATGGCCGTGATTGTCATCGGCGATATTGACCCGGTGCAGGTCGAGGCGATGGTCAAGGCGCAATTTGCAACCTTGGCCAATCCACCGCAGCCGCGCCCGCGCCACCCGGTTCCCATTGCGACGCTGGCCGCAACGGAGGCGCTCGTCATCACCGACGCCGAGGCGGGCAGCAACGGCATCATGATCCGCTACCCCGTGCAGGTGGTGCACGAATCGGCCACATTCCGCGAATACCGGCGCAAGCTGGTGGAAAACCTGTTCGCCACCATGCTGGGCGAACGCATGCAGGAGCTGTCCCAACAGGAATCGCCGCCGTTTGTGGGCGGTGGCAGCGGCATGGGCAAACTGGTGCGCGGTTACCAGTCCTACCTGTCACAGGCGGTGCTGGGCAAGGAAGGTGCCGTGCCGGCCATCACGGCCCTGGTGCAAGAGAATGAACGGGCGCGTCAGTTCGGCTTCAGCGCGGCCGAACTCGACCGCGCCAAGAAAAATATGTTGCGCAATTTCGAACGCGCCTACAACGAACGCGACAAATCCGAATCGGCCAGTTATGCGGCCGAATACATCCGCAACTTCCTCGAGCAGGAAACCATTCCCGGCATCGAGAATGAATTCAAATACTTGAAGGAATTCCTGCCCGGTATCTCGCTGGAGGAGTTGAACCGCTTTGCCCGCGACACGATTCCCAGGCAGGCAGCCAAGCTGGTGGTCTACACCGGTTCGAGCCAGGCCGGCAGCGCCGTGCCGACGGGCGAACAATTGCTGGCCGCCGTCAGCAAGGCGGAACAGGCGGTGGTGAAAGCCCACGCGGACCAGGCCGTCGCGACGCGCCTGATGGACAAGCCCGAATGGTCGGGCCGCTTCGTCACAGAAACGGAAGACAAGCAACTGGGCTTGACCCGGCTGAGCCTGTCCAATGGTGTCAAGGTCATCCTCAAGCCCACCCGGTTCCAGAACGACCAGGTCATGATGAGCGCCGTGCGCTATGGCGGCCAGTCCCTGTTTGATGAAAAAGACCACCAGAGCGCCCTGTACGCCAGTGGCATTGTCGGCGCCATGGGCCTGAAAAACTTTTCCCCGACTGAATTGCAAAACGTATTGGCTGGCAAGGCGGTCAGCGTCAATACCTCCATTGGCCTCTATAGCGACAGCATCAGCGGCGCGGCCGGTGCCAAGGATATCGAGACTTTGCTGCAACTGGTCTACCTGCGTTTCAGCGGTGTCCGGCGTGACGACAAGCTGTTCCAGTCCTATATGGGAAAGCAGTTTGAGCTGACCAAGAACATCATGTCGCGCCCGGAATCCTTACTGCAGGACACACTGGCGCAGACGATCTACAACAACCATCCGCGCGCGCCGCGCGTGCCGCGCATGGAATACCTGGACCAGGTCAGCCTGGACCGTGCCGTCGACATCTTCCAATCCCGCTTTGGCAGCGCCAAGGATTTTACCTTCATCTTTGTTGGCAGCATGGACGTGCCGACACTGAAGCCCCTATTGGCCGCCTACCTCGGCACCCTGCCAGCTGACAATATCCCGACGACTTACCGGGACCTGGGCCTGCGCTCCACCGTTGGCGACGTGACCAAGGAAATCCGCAAGGGCACGGAAGCACAAAGCGTCGTGGCACTGAACTACAGTGGCGACATGCCCTACTCCGACGCCGAACGCCTGCGCCTGGGCGCACTGACGGAAGTGATGAACATCAAAATCAACGACGTGCTGCGCGAGCAGCTGACCCTGATTTACAGCGGCACGATGATGGGACGACTTGAAAAAATCCCGCGTGAGCAATTCTCAATCAGCGTGGTGTTGCCCTGTGGCCCTGAGAATGTGGACAAGGTGATTGCCGCGCTCAACGCCGAAATCGCTGCCTTGCAGAAAAACGGACCGGACGAAGCGGACCTCAACAAGGTCAAGCAGAAATACCGCCAGACGCACCAGAAATCCTTGCAGGAAAATGGTTACTGGCTGGGGCACTTGCAGTCGAGCGCCCTGCTGGGCACGGACCCGGCGGCCATCCTCCATGTGGAACAGCAGATCGATGCCCTCAACGTGGAAGGGATCCGCGACGCGGCCCGCCAGTACTTCAGCCCGGCCAATATTGTCCAGGTGGTGCTGAACCCGGAGTAAGCCTACAGGCGCAGTCCCTGTGCGCAGGCGTCGATCAGCCGGGCCAGGCGCTTGCCGCGCGTGGCTTCCTGCTTGGCGCTGATGACCCACCACACCATCCTTTTCTTGTAACCAGGCGGCACGGCTTCAAAATAGGCCCAGGCCGGCTTGTGTTTCTTGAAGAGCGCAATGTCCGCCTTGCCCAGTTCGGGCATGGTCGGCTGTTCGTAGGATGCCCGCATCGACTTTTTTTCATCGCGCTGTGCAAACGCGGCAAGGCCCGCGGGCTGCATACGGCCCTCCTCCGTCAATACGGCGATGCGCTTGATATTGATGGTGCTCCAGTGCGAGCTTGGCTTGCGCGGCGTGAAACGGATCTTGTAGCGCTCGTCGTCAATCCGGTGGCGCACGCCATCAATCCAGCCAACGCAAAGGGCTTCGTCCACTGCCTGCGGCCAGGTCACGCTGGGGTGGCCGGAATCGACCTTCATAAAGCCAACGATCAGTTCCGTCGCCTGTGCTGCATGTTTGCTAAACCAGCGGCGCAGGTCCGCTGGCTTGGCAAAGTAGACGGGTTCGGCGGACACTACTGCCCGCCAACAGTTTGGGCGAACGCCCGTTTGGACACCCAGCCAATGCCTATAAACGACACCAACACCAGGCCCTGGCTAATGGCGAAGACGGGCATGGACGAGGTCGAGGCAAGTAGGGCGATGCCCGGAATCTTTTGGAACAACTGCGCCAGCAGGACAAACACGTTCAAGTAAAGCGCCAGCACGCTGAGTACGACGAAAGCCGTGCGCCACCCGCCGACCAGCTTTTTCCAAGTCAGCGCGACCCTTGCGCCGGCCAGGGCAAACAGGGAAATGGTGCCGACGATATGGGCTGGCATCAGTTCGGCCGATGGGAATTGAAAACCGGTCAGGCTGGTGAGCACGGAGGCGAGGAAAAACACATCGGTCCAGTACTTGAACTGCTTGCCCGCCATCAGGCCACCGACCATGACCAGGCCAGCGATGATGCCGATGAGGCTAAGCAAAACATGGATGAGGATAAACAGCTTTGGATCCATCAACATACGCTTCTCCTTTGAATTAACCGATATTGGCCGCTTCCAGCCGCCGGATCAGGTCCCGGTTCAACTCCCTGGTGTTGCGGTTCCAGCGCGCGATGGTCTGGTCAATATCGGCCTTGAGGCGCTGCGCCGTTGCCATGTCGCCGCTAGCTGCCGCGAAAATCGCATATTCCACCTTGACTTCAACGCTGGCAAAGCGCGTAACCGTGTCGTCAAATGCCTGCCGGGCTTGCTCATGCTGGCCGCTAGCGGCCAGGCAGCGCGCCATCAACAGGCCGATTTGCTCTGCCCGGAAATGGGCATCACGCTGGCGCAAGTCCTGCAAGTAGCCCATGGCATCGGCAAACCTGCCGCATTCAAAGAAGGCGCGGGCGGCGCAGAATTTGATTTCCGGGTCAGCGGCCAGTGGTCCTTTCAGGCAGGCCTCGTAATTGCTGGCCGCTTCGCTAGCGGCGCCGCTGTCCAGTTGGGCTTTTGCCAGCCGCATCTGGTTTTGGGCCGATGGCGTGTATTCAAATGCCGACCGCGCTTCGCGCAACTCCTTGCCTGGATCGAGCGAGCGGGCAACGGCCGTAACGGTTTTGCGGGCACCATATTCAAGCCGGGAGTTGGGCAGATAGATCGCGAAGAAATACACCACGCTGCCCAACAAGGGGAAAGTGAACAGGATGATGAGCCAGAACAGTTGCTGGCCGCTGCGGATGGCATGGATCGCGAAATACAGGGCAATCAGGATATGGGCAATACCAAGGATGGGCATCAAGCGCTCCGGACGAAAATCATCTTACTTAAAGTTGAGCATACGTTCGCAATAGCGTGCGATCAAGTCAATTTCCAGGTTGACCTTGCCGCCTGCCCTAAGGTGCTTGAGCGTCGTATTGGCGATCGTGTGGGGAATCAGGTTGATCGAAAAACGGCAGGCATCGGCCAGGTCTTCCACCCGGTTGATGGTCAGCGACACGCCATTGACGACCACCGAGCCTTTGAACGCAAAGTACTTGGCCAGGTCGCGCGGCGCTTCCACCACCAGCTCCCAGGATTCACCCACCGCTTCAAAGGAATGCACGTTGCCCAATCCATCGACATGGCCCGACACCAGGTGGCCGCCGAGGCGCTCCGACAGGGTCAGCGCTTTTTCGAGGTTGACTTCGCCCGGGGCATCCAGCCCCACCGTGCAATTGAGGCTTTCGCGCGAGACATCCACATCAAACGCCGTCGCGGTCTTTTGCACCACCGTCATACAGGCGCCATTGATGGCAATCGAGTCACCCAAGGCGACGTCTTGCAATGGCAGGCCGCCCGCGTCAATCGCCAGGCGCACGCCTGCATCTGCACCACCTGCCAGCGGCGTGACTGAAGTGATCTTGCCGATGGCGGCCACAATTCCGGTAAACATAACTAATCCTTTTTGTTGAATCGGGCGAGGATGCGCAGGTCGTCGCCGACCTGTTTGACCTCGTGGAAATAGAGCGTTTTCTTGTCGGCCAGGTTGGCCAGGGCTGGCAAGGCGAACATGCCCTGCCCTTCGCCGATCAGCGACGGCGCCAGGTAGACGAGCAACTCGTCCACACAGCCTTCGCGCACCAGGGAACCATTGAGCTTGCCTCCCGCTTCGACATGGACCTCGTTGATATTACGACGGCCCAACTCTTGCATCAGTGCTGGCAGGTCCACCTTGCCGCTGGCATTGGGAATGACAATCAGCTCGTGCCCAGCCGCGCGCAACGCTGCGGCTTTTTGCATGGCCGCCCCATCGGCTGCGGGCCCGGTTGCTGCGCTTGCTTCGGCTTTGCCATCGATGTCGACTGCAACTGCAATCCAGCACGGTTCTCCAGCCAGGATGCGGGCGCCCAGGTCGATGTCCAGCTTACTGTCAACAATGACCCGGCGCGGCTGGCGCGGCGTGTCGATCCCACGCACCGTCAGTTGCGGGTCGTCCGCCTTGACGGTGCCAATGCCGGTCAGAATGGCGCAGGCGCGGGCACGCCAGGCATGGCCGTCGGCACGAGCATCCGGGCCGGTGATCCATTGGCTCTGGCCATTGTGCAATGCCGTCATTCCGTCCAGGCTGGCCGCCACTTTCAGGCGCACCCAGGG